>ERZ870021.101-NODE-101-length-10829-cov-3.253999_pt1 | contig 10829 bp, 10 predicted proteins | sample MGYA00520890_ERZ870021 | MGnify/ENA primary metagenome ERZ870021 (study PRJEB32232, sample SAMN07284987) | human gut metagenome | biome: human-associated habitat; material: feces | host: Homo sapiens | place: Tanzania | collected 2014-08-14 ...
TTTTCCCTTAAGGAAAAAAATAAGAACCCTTAAGGGAAAATTCTCAATCTCTTTTTTCCCCATTTTTCGGGTGTTTTCGCCTGATTCTCTCTTTCTTGAATAATGTTTACACGGATATGGAGAGAAGATGGGAATGGGTTTAATGTTAAAAAATAATAGTTTGGAAAATTCAAAAGTTTATGGAAATAGCTATAGAACGTTTTGGCAGTTATCATCATGCCGTAAGTGGTAGATTGCTGATTGATGGTCAGCATGTTTGTGATACGTTGGAGGAGGATGTGCATTGTCTGCCGGAAGGCGAGTATGCCCTGCAGCGCAACAGCAAGCTGGCATTACCTTATTATATAAGATTGGCGGATGCAGACGCAAGAGTAGATTCTGGGGCAGCCTCCCATGTTGCCTCCCGTGTATCTTTCTCCAGGGGTAATGGCATTCACGGTTGGCGCAACCACTGCATCATCGTAGGAGAGTGTCTCCATCTGGGTTTCCTCATTCATAGCGAGGAGTGCTACGATCTTCTCACTGCCCGCATCCGCATGCAGTTTGTGCGTCATCACGCAGTGGTGGTCAGGATTTCCCGCTCTCCCGATTTTCTGGAAGTAGCCTGATATCTGTGCAGCTATTTATAGGCTCTTTTAGCCAAAAATCTCCCTATAAGCCAGACGCATGCCGCCTGCTTATAGGGAGATTTGTATTATATGTCGTTAGAATAACTCCAGGATCTTATCTATCACCTTTTCGATGCTGGAAGAATCGGTGGTTTCTTCGAGCTTCTGGTTGATTTTCTCTTCTACCTTCTTGCTCACTTTATCCGCCGCCTTATCGAAAGCCTGATTGGCTTTCTCTTCCAGTTTCTTCTGCATTCTTGTGCTGAAGCTGCCTTCATCGCTATCAGCCTGATTGTCATTGACATTAGCTTCTGAATCTGAGCCATCCATATCAGGAGTATCAGAGGATACGTTTGATTCAGATTCCTCGATATGGAGATTATCGGCTGATTCCAGCGCCTTCACCATATCGTCGGCATTCATCGTATAGACGTTGCCTAAAATACCGAAACTCACGGTATGCTGCTTGCCGTTGAACTCTACGGAACCTGTAGAACTGACGATATAGTTGTGGTATTCGAAAAGCTGGTTCATCGCTTCGTCCATCATGCTGCCAGCCATCATCTTGGCTACAGAGCGGAGCGCCTGCGAGAAGAAATTGTTGTCGGTAGATCCTACCGCCTTTTCTACCGCCTTGCTTGCCTCCGTGCGAACCTTCTCCTTATGAGCATCTGCGCTAGGATTGGTTATGGCAAATATGGCAAGGATGAAAATGATGAGACCTATCACCATCTTGATAGCGAAATGGCTTGTCTTCTTCTTAGGCTGCTGCTGGAAATTCGAATGCATTGCTGCTCCCTGCTGGAATCCCTGCTGATAAGCTTCCTGCTGGGCTTTCTGATAAGCTTCCTGTTGAGCCTGCTGCTGGTTTACTCCTTGCTGGAAACCTTGCTGAACTCCTTCTTGCTTTTGGACATTCTGGTTGCTCTGGTTGGCTTCTACTGCTTCCAGTACAGCTTTCAGTTCTTCTACCTTCCAGGCAGGAGTCCAATCTGCCATTCCCTGCTTCCACACCAGTGTTTCGGGACTGATGCCCTTCTGTACGAGCTGGTCGAAACTGAAAGGACCAGCCTGCTGTCCATTATGGTCGATTATAAAAAATTCCATCTTTGTCCTTAGTATTTTGAAATGTGAACATTCAACTTTATTAGTGGGTTGCCTTCCACCATCCAGTCTTCTCTCTTCCCTTGAGCGCTACACTGTGCTGGCTAGGGTCGGAGATAGAAAGACCGCAATAGCTCTTCACCTGGAAGGTGGATCCTCTATAGGGGTCTATCAGCATGGTGAATGCCTCATCGGTATGCGCTGCCTCCTTGACGGTCTTCTGCATCTGGGCGGCAAACTGGTCTTTCAGGTAACCGCTTGGCTTGAGACTATCTACATATACCGACATGTCATAGAACAGGTTAGGAGTGAAGCCATCGAGAGGTTGGATCGTTTCGAGAGGAATGGAGGAATCGAGCGTGTATTTGCTGTTGATTTCCTTCATTACGCTAGCCAGATTGTCCATCTCCCGGCAGTCGATGGCTGCCATGTTGCAATAAGGTACGTCGCTGGATTTGTAGAAGTTGACAATACCGTTTACGATGCCGGAATAGTTGGGCGTTGCGGAATTGAGCATGCTCCAGATGCTTCGGTATGGAATGCCCATACCCATCACCTCGCTGCTCGAACTGATGAGATAGTTGGTAACATCCTTCAGCTCGTAGGCAGTCTCTACATTACCCATATAGCAGGCATCGAAGAGGATGTATTGCATCTTCAGTCCGCTCTGTCTGATTCCTTCTGCCAGGGTTGGAATGTCCATGGCATAACTCTTGGAATCTACACTTCCGAAGAAGCGGGTGACTGGATGGTCTGGGTCGCTACCAAACTGGATGCCGCTGAATGTACCGGATGGCTTGCTGGCTGTGGCTGTGCTTCCGAAGCTAGGACGGGCATACTTCGGATAATTCACCCAATCTTCTGCATAGGTCCATCCGCTTCCATGTACTCCGATGATGAGGGCATAGTTGAGTGCCTCGGCATTCTGTTTCACCTCATTGAGAAGGTTGGCGAATCCCTCTGCCGTGCAATAGCTGTTGTCCTCGTAGGTCTTCACGGGCACACGATTCACCGTCCTGCTGGCGGCATCGTACTGCAGATCGTAGAGTGTGCTCTTGTTGTATTTCTCGCTGAAAAACACCATCACACGTGAGTCACTAAGTCCTTTCTTGGCTACGATACCCTGACAGATGCTGTCGATGTTGTTTGCAAGGAATTGCTTCAAACCCGAACTGGTGGTACAGCCTGTCCATGGATAATATACCAGGATGGTCTGCTTGTTGACGCTATCCACATCAAAAGCCTCGTCGCTACAACTGGTGAAAGTCATGGCGAACGAAAACATACATATAAATAAGGTGAAAAGCTTCTTGATCATAATAAAAAATGTTGAATGTTGAATGTTGAATGTTGAGTTGCAATCTTGCTAACGAATCAGCTTGCCTAATTCAACATTCTACACTCAACATTCAACATTAAATATAATACTGTTACTTTTTCTTGAGTTCCTCGATGGTTGCCTTGAGGGCAGCAATCTTCTCTACAGAGTCGCTTTCCTTCTTGCGCTCGAGGGCAACAACCTTCTCAGGAGCGTGAGCAACGAAGTTCTCATTGCTGAGCTTCTTGCGTACACCCATCAGGAAGCCCTCCAGGTGCTTGAGCTGAGCCTCTGCCTTCTCAATCTCGGCTGCTACGTCGATGAGGTCGCCCAATGGTACGGCAAACTCGTCGGTACCTACCATGAAGCTGGATGCATCGGCACTCTTCTCGGCAATAACCTCAATCTTATCAAGGTTCGCCATCTTCAGAGTTACGTCGTTGTAAGCCTCGAAATCGTTCTTGCCTACTACCTGGAGAGACAACTGCTCCTTCTGGGCAATGTTCTTCTGGTTGCGAACGGTACGGACACCGGCGATGATCTGCTTCACAGCCTCGATATCTGCTGCCAACTTCTGCTCCTCGGCTGTAGGTGCAGGAATATCCAGCTTCTCGCGCATGATGCTCTCGCCATCCTTGCGGTCGTAGATGTGCTGCCACAACTCCTCGGTGATGAATGGCATGAATGGATGCAACATCTTCAGGAGGGCATCGAAGAAACGGAGGGTAGCGTCGTAGCTCTTCTGGTCGATAGGCTGACCGTAAGCTGGCTTCACCATCTCCAGGTACCAGGATGAGAACTCATCCCAGAACAGCTTATATACAGTCATCAGAGCCTCAGAGATACGGTAGTCCTTAAACTGCTTCTGCATCTCCTCGTTCACCTCCTTGAGCTTGGCATCAAACCACTTTACGGCGATTTCAGCACTCTTAGGCTGCTCGATATCTGCAGTCTCCCAACCCTTCACGAGGCGGAAGGCATTCCAGATCTTATTGTTGAAGTTACGTCCCTGCTCGCAAAGGCTCTCGTCGAAGAGGATGTCGTTGCCGGCTGGAGCACTGAGCATCATACCCATACGAACACCATCGGCACCAAACTTGTCAATCAGATCCAATGGGTCTGGTGAGTTACCGAGACTCTTGCTCATCTTGCGACCCAGTTTATCGCGGACGATACCTGTGAAATATACGTGCTTGAATGGCATCTTGCCACGATATTCGTAGCCAGCCATGATCATACGTGCTACCCAGAAGAAGATGATATCCGGACCTGTTACGAGGTCGGAAGTAGGGTAGTAGTAGTTGATCTCCTCGTTGTCTGGATGCTCGATGCCATCGAACAGAGAGATAGGCCACAACCATGAAGAGAACCAGGTGTCGAGGCAGTCGCTCTCCTGCTCAAGATCCTCAGCCTTGATGCTGGCATTTTTCTCCTGAGCGAGCTTCAGAGCCTCCTCTGCAGTCTCAGCTACCACGAAATCCTTCTTGCCGGCATTGTCGAAGTAGTAAGCTGGGATGCGGTGACCCCACCAGAGCTGACGGCTGATACACCAGTCCTTGATGTTCTCCAGCCAGTGGCGATAGGTGTTCTTATACTTCTTAGGGTAGAACTCGATATCATCGTCCATTACTGGAGGGAGGGCGATGTCTGCAAAGTGCTGCATCTTGAGGAACCACTGTGTAGAGAGCTTTGGCTCGATAGGCACATTGGTACGCTCAGAGAAGCCCACCTTATTATTATAGTCCTCAATCTTCTCCATCAGACCGGCGTTCTGAAGGTCGATGGAAATCTGCTTGCGCACATCCATGCGGTCCATACCTACATAGAGACCTGCTGCCTCGCTGATGGTACCGTTGTCGTTGAAGATGTCGATGGTCTCCAAACCGTGCTTCAAACCGAGGGCGTGGTCGTTGATATCGTGAGCTGGAGTTACCTTCAAGCAACCGGTACCGAACTCAATATCTACGTATGAATCCTCGATGACAGGAATCTCGCGGTTTACGAGAGGCACGATAACGTGCTTGCCCTTCAGCCATGTATTCTTCTTATCCTCAGGGTTGATACACATAGCAGAGTCGCCCATGATAGTCTCAGGACGGGTGGTTGCTACTACTGCATAGTAACCCTTCTCATCCTTGTGCATCACGTTCTCCTCATCCACCTGCTGGCAGTCCTGCTCTACTACGTAGTACTTCAGATGATAGAGTTTAGAGTGCTCGTCCTTGTAGATTACCTCCTCGTCAGAGAGCGCAGTCTGAGCCTTAGGGTCCCAGTTAACCATGCGCACGCCACGATAGATGAGTCCCTTCTGGTAAAGGTCGCAGAATACGTGGATAACGGCACGAGAGCGGGTCTCGTCCATGGTGAATGCTGTGCGGTCCCAATCGCAGCTGGCACCGAGTTTGCGGAGCTGCTTGAGGATGATGCCGCCGTGCTCGTGAGTCCAGTCCCAAGCGTGCTTGAGGAACTCCTCGCGGGTGAGGTCGGTCTTCTTGATGCCCTGCTGAGCGAGGCGATTAACTACCTTAGCCTCGGTAGCGATACTAGCGTGGTCGGTACCTGGTACCCAGCATGCGTTCTTGCCCTCCATGCGAGCACGGCGAACGAGAATATCCTGGATAGTATTGTTGAGCATGTGTCCCATGTGGAGCACACCCGTTACGTTTGGTGGAGGGATAACCACTGTATAAGGTTCACGACCATCTGGCTTAGAGCTGAAAAGCTTGTTGTCGAGCCAGTACTGATACCATTTACTTTCCACTGCTTGTGGATCGTATTTACTTGCTAATTCCATTGTTTATATCTAATTTTTATTCTTTTTCTTTCTTTTTCTTTAAAAAACGGTGCAAAGATACGAATTTTTGGGCGAAAAATACTATCTTTGCATCAAAATTATTAATTTTTGCACAAAACGATGGTTAGTAATGCAGTAAAAGAAGTTTCAGAGCAAGATAGAAGAAAACTGCTAGCTGGTTTTCTCTATGACATGGCGAAGCTGATGTTCAGCGGTGTCGCTGTTGGTGGTTTGTCGCCCCTGTTCACAGGTAAGGGCTTGGGTGACATCAATATTGCGTGTGTAATTGTAGGCTTTATTGGTGGGTGTATGCTTGCTTATATTGCCAATGAATTGTTAAAAATTAAAGAGTAAGAATATGAATTGGGATATTATGGGAGCTTGGTTTCTCTTCAATGTAATGGTGTGTGTAGCTGCTGTTTCTTTCGCCATTTTCCTTAATACGAAAGCGGGAAAGAAGTGGAAGAAGAATCTTTAGGAAATGGAAGCATATTTGTTTTTTAATGTAATGATGTTTGTGTTTGCATTGTCTTTCGCCATTTTCCTCAATACGAAGGCAGGCAAGAAATGGAAAGACAATCTTTAATGAGAAGTTACAATCATGCATACAAAAGAAGAAAAGTTAGCGGCGTTCAGCCGCTTGCTGGATGTGCAGGACCGTTTGCGCCTGCAGTGTCCATGGGATAAGAAGCAGACATTCGAGAGTCTTCGTCCGAATACCATCGAGGAGACTTTCGAGCTTTGTGACGCCTTGATGAAGCGCGATTACAAAGATATCAAGAAGGAGTTAGGCGATGTGTTGGAGCACGTGATGTTCTATAGCATCATCGGCAGAGAAGACGGCGAGTTCGATATCTGCGATGTCTGCAATCAGGAAGCTGACAAGCTGATGTTCCGCCATCCTTTCATCAACTGGAAGGAAGAGGGCGAATGGACTGTGGCGAATCCTGATATGTATATCAACGATGAGGGACAGGTGGTATATAGAGAGTCGGAAGTGGAAGATGAGAAGGCAGAAACAGCCAATGCCGAAGAAACCCTGGCTCTTGGTGCCAGCAAACCCAAGAATGCTGCCTCTGTAGAGAAAACCTGGGAGCAGATCAAGCAGCAGGAGAAAGATGGCAACGAGCGTGTTCTGAGCGGTGTGCCAAATTCCCTGCCATCTCTCATCAAGGCATATCGCATTCAGGACAAGGCACGAAACGTGGGCTTCGACTGGAAGGAGAAGGAGGATGTATGGGACAAGGTACACGAAGAACTCGAGGAACTCAAGGCAGAACTTGCCAAGGGCGACAAGGAAAACTCTACCCAGGAACTCGGCGATTTCCTCTTCTCCGTGATCAATGCTGCCCGTCTCTATAAGCTCAATCCAGACAATGCGCTGGAGAAGACAAACCAGAAGTTTATCCGCCGTTTCAACTATGTAGAAGATCATTCGCTCAAACAGGGTAAGAATCTGAAAGACATGAGCTTGGAAGAAATGGATAAACTATGGAATGAAGCTAAGAAACAGGAAAGACAAGATAAATAAGACGTTTTTATAACAAGAAAAACTATAAGGATTATGAAAAGATTAGTTTATATGATGATGGCTTTGGTGGTACTCTTTGCTGCCAATAGCTGCAAGGATAAGAAAACCGCACAGGTAATCAGTACTACAGATTCCCTCGATCTGGAGGAGGTTGCCGATGATTCAACCATCTACGGTGTATGTGGTGAGGGAACATCCATGCACAATCTGGAGCTGATTTCTGATGAGGGTGATACGCTCTCGGTCTTCATTGATGATGAGCAGCCAGACATCGTGCAGGGTGGTTTGCTGGCAGGCGACCGCATCGCTCTTATCGGTTACAAGGCACAGGATGGAGAGATGATGGCACAGAAAATCATCAATCTTACTTCACTCTTGGGCAAGTGGACTTCGCTCGACAAGAACTTCGACTTGCTGGAAGGCGGAGAGGTAAAGAACAACGTGAAGGCAGAGACCAACCCTTGGACTTCATGGAAAATCCTGAACGGAAAGCTCCTGCTCAACAAGGATACCTTTGCCATCGATAAACTGGGCTCCGACAGCTTGATGCTCGAGAATACACAGGGCATCTATGTCTTCAAGCGTCAGGAGTAAATTGTCATTCTAATTTTAGATTAAGTTGGAACCATTTAAGATACATATACTGGGGTGTGGCAGTGCGCTGCCAACCCTGAAACACAATGCTTCCTCGCAGCTCATAGAGATGCGGGGAAAGTGCTATATGATAGATTGTGGCGAGGGCGCACAGATGCAGTTCCGTCGCTCTCATATCCACTTCTCCAAGCTGAACGCCATCTTCATCACCCACATGCATGGAGATCATTGTTTTGGCTTGATGGGCTTGCTTTCTACGCTCGGAATGCTCGGACGTACATCTAAATTAAGAGTCTATGCTCCAAAGGATTATGCTCCTCTGTTTAAACAACAGGTAGAATTCTTTATGCAGACGATGGAATACGAGATGGAGATGATTCCGGTGGATACGGAGAAGCAGCAGATTATCTATGAAGACCATTCGCTCACGGTGGAGACGGTGCCTCTGAAACATCGTCTGCCATGCTGCGGCTATATCTTCAGAGAGAAACCTACGCTGCCTCATATCAAGAGAGACATGATAGATTACTACGGCATCCCGATCAGTCAGATCAACAACATCAAGAATGGGGCTGACTGGACCAACGAAGATGGCGAGGTGATTCCGAATGCCCGTCTGGTGACACCTGCCGCCCCGCCTCGCAGTTATGCCTATATGAGTGATACCCGATATATTCCGAATCTCTGGGAAAAGGTGAAGGGGGTAACGGTGCTTTATCACGAAAGTACCTATACTTCGGAACAGGAAGACCGGGCTAAGATCTACAACCATAGTACGGCGAAGCAGGCTGCGATGGTGGCAAAGGCTGCCGGGGTAGGCAAGTTACTCCTGGGACATTATAGTGCGAGATATAATGATGAGACGGTTCTGCTGAAAGAGGCTAAGGAGATTTTCGAGGAAAGCTATCTCACCAATGAGGGAATGGTTATCTCGGTATAAAAACAACCTTGCATCAAAAAAAGTTCGTTTTTTGGTGCAAGGTTTTGTGTTGATATTCGTTTAATACATAAAAGATAGAGAAAATTGGAATCTGAAAAACTACTTTTGGACGACATAAAAGGCGGCAGTCGGGCGGCGATGCATCGGCTCTACGACCGCTACGTAGGATATGCCATGGCGGTAGCGCTGAGGTATGTCCCTTTACGTGATGATGCGGAGGATGTTGTGCAGGATAGTTTTGTGAAACTTTTCTCTGGTATTGCCAACTTCGAGTACAGGGGCGAAGGTTCGCTGAAGGCGTGGTTTCTTCGGATTGTTGCAAATGAGGCTATCAGCTTTACCCGAAAGCAGAGTCGCATCACTTTCGTGGATGAAGTTCCGGAAGATGTGAGTGACGATGAACCGGAGGTAGAACGGGTACCGCCTGCCGTATTGACGAAGATGATCGGTGAATTGCCCGAGGGCTATCGACTGGTTCTGAACATGTTTGTGTTTGAGCAAAGAAGCCATAAGGAGATTGCTGATCTGCTGGGCATCAAGGAGAGTACCTCTGCTTCGCAGTACCTGAGAGCCAAGAAGTTTTTGGCAAAGAAAATAAATGAATATCTAAATAATATAAAAGAGAAAAAATATGAGTAATCAAGATTGGACAAGCAAACTTCAAGAACAGTTGGCAGACTATCAGGAGTCTGTCAGCCACGACTTGTGGGCAGGCATTGAACAATCGCTTGCTCAGAATAATATAGAATCAGGTTCGTCGAATCCGCAGAAGATAGTTTCTGAAAGTTCTGAATCTGCAGATTTGCATGTTGGTTCAGAGGCAAAAAAGAATGCCAGGATAGTCTATTTCAAGCGATGGTCTGCAGCTGCAGCAGCCGTGGCATTATTGGGAATAGGTGGAAGCTATGTTTATCTGCACCAGGAGGATGTAGAAAAGGGTAATTTACAATTGGCATCCCACGTTGTTTCACCATCCCACGTTGTCTCACCATCCCACGCTGTCTCAGCGGATTTGCAATCCGCTGCATCCTCAGTAGCTGTAAACCAAGGCTCTCCATCCCACGTTGTTTCACCATCCCACGTTGTTTCAGCGGATTTGCGATCCGCTGCATCCCAAAGCAAGATGGGTAATGTTCTTGAAGAAGAAAATGAGAATGAAATCTCTTTGCTTGCAGAGAATTCAGATCTGGCAGAACTTGTATCTGAGGATAAGGCAACTGATAGCTCTACCGATCATAAGACCTTGACCCGCTCTTCCGATCATAAGGTCTTAACCCGCTCTACCGATAACCATGCGGCAGCGTATGCTTCTCAATCTTATCATTTTGAAAAAGATAAGGAGATTGCCGGTTGGTCGATGCAACTCTATGCCGAAAACCTGACGCCAAGTCTGGGAGGGGCTAATTCAGATGCGTCTGGAGGCTATAATGATTTTAGCTATGGAACGATGGCAGAGCCGATGCCTGGAGTCATCCCTGATCCAGCGGCTGGAGGCATATATGGAGAAGAATATCTCTTGGCATCCTATAAGGCGATTCAAAGAAAACAGCAGGTGAATGCCAAGCATCATGCTCCGGTTTCCATAGGTTTGCAGGTAGCCTTTGGCATTGCACCTCGTCTGTCTTTGAGCACGGGTATGGTATATACACGCACTTCTTCTGATTTTTACCCATACGCACCAAGTAGTAGCTACAATGTTCATCAGGTGCTTCATTATGTAGGTATTCCGGTGGGATTGAATTATGAATTCTGGCAGAGTGGAGGCTTCCATGCTTACGTGATGGCTGGTGCTGAGGCTGATTACAATGTGAAGAATGATACTGATGAAGAGGGAGTAAAGAAAGAGAATGCCAAGCGAGACAGAGTGCAGTTCTCTGGAAAGGCTTCGCTCGGTGCGCAGTATGACATCACGCCAAAGGTGGGTCTGTATATCGAACCGG
>ERZ870021.102-NODE-102-length-10801-cov-4.704588_pt1 | contig 10801 bp, 13 predicted proteins | sample MGYA00520890_ERZ870021 | MGnify/ENA primary metagenome ERZ870021 (study PRJEB32232, sample SAMN07284987) | human gut metagenome | biome: human-associated habitat; material: feces | host: Homo sapiens | place: Tanzania | collected 2014-08-14 ...
TACTGTTTTTCAAGATTTTCTTCGGCTTTTCCCGAAAAATAATCCTGAGTATATTCGTTTATAAGTTTATCTATATTGTTGACGTAATCCGTAAGTTTAACCGCTATGTCGGCGGCGCTCGCGTCGTCTTTAAAGTTGAGTTTTCTTATGAGTTTTCCGTCAACGACCGAATACTCCACTTCGGGTAAATATTTTTTTTCAAGCCTGATAAACTCAACGAAAAAATCGTTTATTACGTTAATAAGCGCTTGCGAAGTCGTCCTCAAAGTTATTTTAAGATATCCCGTATTCTCGTTTTCGGTAAATAATTCCGCCGAATACGTTACGCGCGGGTTATATTTATAGTTTATCGCGCTCAAAAAGTCTATAGTGGACTGCTGTCGCCTTTCCACCCTCATGCGTCTGTGCGGTTCAAAAGCCTCGCTTACGATAGAAAGAATTTCTTCTATCCTCTGCTTGGTCGTACTGCAACCGACGTAGTTAGCCAATATTTCGTTGACAAGCGTCGAACGGGATTTTCCGCTTTTTAAGGCGGCGTTGTCTATCAATTTTATAACCTCGTCGCTTAAAACCATGCTGTAAACGCTTTTACCCATATTTTCTGCCTCCTTTTTCGACTATTATTTTACCACTTTTCAATAATTTGTCAACTATTTTATATAACTTTTTTAACAAAATCTTAAAAATATTTTCAAATTTAGCCGTTTCGGCGAAAAAAAGCAATAAAAAAGACCGCACAAAAATAGTGCGGTCATTTGCGCATAGAATAATTAAGGCATTTACGGTTTTTAAATAATCACAAAATTATTCTTCTTCAACCTCTTTAACGAAAACGAAAGCGTTGTAAGTTTCGTTTTTGGCTTTCAAACCGCCTTCTTTGACGGCAACGTTTACGGGCGCCATGGTTAAAAATTCCCAACCGTCAACGCATTCCTGATTTATAACGTCGAAATATTCGACGATTTTGTTCTGAACAACGTCTTTTTTGTTGATTACGAGCGTTCCGGTGTAAGGAACTACTTTATATGTTTTCATCGAAAAACCTCCATACAAACTGCTTTTTGCGGTAAAAACCCCGCCATGCATAGTTATTGTATCACATTTTTTTCATTTTGAAAAGCACTATTTAAATATTTTTTACTTTTTTTGCGATTTGTATTGTTTTATATTTGTATCGAAAGTATTGCCAATGCTTTCGGTACATTTTTTTGTGCCTTTTTTGTATGCCCTGGCAGACGGCAAAAAGTCTGCTCCCCTTGAAACAATGGCATTTAGCCTTGTAAATAAATTAAAATGGCGCAAGCCGAAGGAGCAATTATGCAAGTTATACTGTACAAAAAAATTCAAACTTACGTTGACAAAAAAGACGGCGAAGAAAAATCCGCAACAAATTTTTATTTGCAGTGCGGAACGGAACTAATACCTATTGCCGTCCGATACTTCCCTAACCAAGAAACTAACGTTGATGCAAACTATCGTGGTCGTAAAATGGTTCTCGGCTCTTTTGCCGAAATTCTTCCTGAAAAGACAAAGAAAATATCGGCAAAAGACGGAAGAAAATGTCCGAATTGTCATAAGTCTATGATTCTTGATGACAAAGACTTAGACTCTTATGGCAATGGTTCATATTACTATTTGTGCGAAGCATGCGGATCTTCCGTTATTGCTCACACAAACGGCGATCCTGATGACGTTGACATCGGTGTCGGCGATGTTAAGGCTTCGTCAGTCGATGTTAAGGCTTCGTCAAGCGATGTTAAGGCTTCGTCAACCGAAAAATTACCGTTTTAGTTAATAAAAAATGTTTCATTTATTCACCACGCCCAGAGATGAGAAGATTTTGATAAATTCTTCTCAGATAAGTTTTGTTTGTCCTTCTAAAAAGGGCGTAACGATTTATCTTGTTGACGGTAATTTTTTTGACTGTTCAATGACTTTTGATAATATCGTTATTCTTTTATGCGATACGCTAAAAAAATAAAAAACGAGGAAAAAGGTGAAAAAAGGTGAAAAAAACGACGTCAATATTTCACTCATATATATGAAATATATATGCTCACCCCATTGGGGCTTGTCCAATGGGGAGAGGAAAAAGGTGAAAAAATAGGAAAAAACTAATTGCAAAGGGGTTAAAAAATGCAATTAAAGCACTATGAAATAGTTACTGACGCCGACAAACTTAAGGTAGATATCCAAAAAGTTTGTATGGAGCATAAAACAATTAAGCAGTGGGCGTACATTCTTCATGACAAAGACGACACGCGCCCGCATTACCATATTTATGTAAACTTCGGTAAAGCAGGCGTAGATCATAAACTTGTAGCGAATTGGTTTTCGGTTGACGAAAACTTTATCGAAAAGGTAAAAGGTAAAAAAGCGGACATGCTTATTTACCTTATACACGGGCAAAGCGATCAGCAAAACAAACATCAATATTCGCCCGACGAAGTCGTCTCTAATTTTGATTGGAAAACAGAAGTTTCAAATGCAAAAATACTCGGCGACTTTGATAAATTCAGTTACGCTCAACAGTTAGCTTACGTAAACACTTTGCCGAACGACGAAAAAGTATTGGCATACAACCGACTTAAGAAACTTTGGGAAATTCACTGTCAAACGGTATTGATGAATCCGGACAGAAACATCGAAGTCGTTTTTATTAGCGGTAAAGGCGGTACAGGTAAGACCTATTATGCTAAAAAGATGTTAACTGAAATGGGTTTGGATTTTTGTATTTCGTCTTCATCGAACGATCCGTATCAGGATTATCTCGGTCAAAAAGCGATTATACTCGACGATTTACGCGATTCGTCGTTTGAACTCGAAGATTTACTTAAAATATTAGATAACAATACGAATTCATCCGTTCGGTCTCGTTTTAATAACAAAGTGTTTAACGGCGAAGTAATCGTTATAACGTCCGCCGTTCCGCTTCGTTATTGGTATTCCTCAACGCGTATGGAATACGGTGGGTACGACAGTTTGGAACAGTTATACCGCCGAATCAACGTTTACGTTGAAGTATCGCCGAATTATATCGAAGTTTACAATGATATAGATAAAGGCGGAAATCCTACCGGGAAAAGCGTTTTATATAAAAACGATATTCCTAAGTTAAAACAAGAAGCGAAGCAAGGCAAAGACTTTTTCGATATTTTCGGAAAAATGTGTCTTGTGGTAGAAGAATAAGTATTTTCCAAAGGGGTTAAAAAATGAAAACACAATTTTACGTATTACTTATTAGTTCTAAATCTAAAACAGACTTTGTTAAAGTATGTACCGAACGTTCAGATATATTAAACATGTCATACGTCTTTCACGATAAATACGTACGACAACCTCATTATCACGTACTGATTGAAGTCCGCGGAGAAAAAAGCAACGTAGATATAGCGAAGTGGTTTTCCTTACCGTATCAAATGGTTGAATCGGTAAGCGGACAGTTTGCTCATGATTTTTTCTTTTGCTCGGGCGTAAAGAGGTGCGTGTAATGAAAATTTTAGTTGCATGCGAAGAATCTCAAAGAGTGACCATAGAATTTCGCAAGTTCGGTCACGAAGCATATTCTTGCGACGTTGAATTTTGCTCTGGCAAACATCCCGAGTGGCATATTTGGTCGGACGTGACGCCGCTATTAAACGGTAAATGTAATTTCAGAACTTGCGACGGTCAATTTCACTACGTTGACCGCTAGGACATGATTATAGCGTTTCCTCCCTGTACGTATTTGTCTAAAGCGGGTTCAAACCTTTTATTTCGCGGTAAAACGCTCGATGAAGAACGTTATTCAAAAGGTCTTTCTGCTAAAGAGTTTTTTTTATCAATATTAAACGCCGACTGCGAAAGAATTGCTATAGAAAACCCCGTCCCGATGAAAATTTTTAATCTTCCGAAGCATACGCAAGTTATTGAGCCCTACTATTTTGGTGAACCCGTTTCAAAAAAAACATATTTGTGGCTTAAGGGGTTACCGTTTTTATGTCCTACTTGTGTTGTCGAACCGATTTATACGTTTGAAACGTATCCGCTCTTTAAAAATAGTTTCGGCAAATACAGACAGAAAAACAGATCGAAAACTTTTTTAGGCGTCGCCAAAGCAATGGCTCTTTCTTGGGGCGATTTAATTTATAAAACAATCTGAGCGAAGAACCGGGGTTAATTCCCTTTTTTTAAAAAAAATACCCGGCTCCCAGGGATAAGGGAAAAGGAAAGATATGGCAGGAATAAGAAGTCGCAAACTCGATTTAATTTTTAAAGTTATAGTTTGCGTGTTACTCGTAGCGTTGATAGGCGGCGTAACGTTTGCGATCGTCAAGACGGTTAAAAACGAAAAAACGAAAGAGATATCGTTTTTAAGTTACGAAGTCGGCGGACTCGACGAAACGGGCGCTACAGTACAAGACAAAGCGAGCGTCAGACTTAAAGACTATATAACGACAGACGGTTTAACTGTAAAAATTGACGAAAAAGCAACCGTCACGTATAAAGTCTATTATTACGACACGGACAAAAATTTTGTTTCTGTGACTGACGCTTTATCCACAGATTTTGCGGAAACGATTCCGGAAACGGCAAAATATGCAAAAATTTTAATTACTCCGACCGATGATAACGATATATCGTTGTTTGAGATCAGAGGTTACGCAAAACAGCTTACTGTTACCGTCAATAAATAGTGGCGGCTTGACGCCTCTTTTTCTGGGCGTCAATTTTTTTCGGAGGTATTTTATGACAAAGAAAATAATAATTAAAGTAATTACGGCTTTGACTCTCGTTTTTGTTGTTGCGTTTGGTTTTTTAAGTGTTTCTGGTTATAACGCTTTTAACGAAAAGCAGACGCACGTTGCGACTGATTCCGTTACTACGGATACCGCTTTTGAAATTAAAACGTATAATTCTAAAATTATAAACGGCGTTAAACTTATGAGCAGTGACGTTGCTCCGCTTTCGGATTCTTCCGGAACTGTGACCAAAACTCTGACGGCAACGGTACTACCCGAGGACGCGCCTAATAAAACCGTTGATTGGTCTTGTTTATGGGCTGATGACGCTCCTCTCAAAAACGAAAATATAAGCAATTATATAACGGTAACGCCTACTTCCGACGGCGCTACTACGGCGACGGTAACTTGCAAAAAATCTTTCCGCGGTAGCGTTGCCTACGTTAAAGTCGTAACGAGAGTCGGTGGTTTTTTTGCTTCTTGTCGTGTTCAATACGAAGGTATTCCTTCAAGTTTGGTTTTAGACACCGGTGGATTATCTAAATTTGACGGTGTCAACGGATTTCAGTATCAAATTCCCCTTACCGGCGCTGAAATACCCATAACTTTAGATAACGTTTTTCACGACGTCGGAGAAAGTTATATGAATAACTTTACGTTTACTCTTTCGGGCGTCGGAAAAATAGAAGTCGGTAACTTTTTTAACGGAGTCTTGCAAGGCGACTTAAAAGAGATAACCCTTGAAAGTATTAAAAATGAGATATTAACCGTTAGTATTTCAAATGGGAAATTGATTGTTTCCCCAAAAAAACTTGTTGAAGGTTATTTTTCTAACTTTATAGGCAGCTCGCAAGGTCAGATTGTTTATAATAAGTTTCATTCGTACGTTGAAAACTCTGCAGGCTCTCCACAAGTCGTTCCGTTTTTTAATATTGTTGTAAATTGCGGCAATTTTTTCAAAGATTTTCCTTTCCGCGTCGTATCGTCCGTAACGAGTGTTTCTTTATCGGATAATACTTTATCTTTTTAGAGGTGAAAAATGAAAAAAAGAAAAAATAATAAGATAAAACAAGTTGTAACGGCAACGCTCGCGCTACTTTTGGTTGTCGGGCTTGCCGGTCTGGTTTTTAGTTTAACAAAGAAACCAAACGAAGAAAACCCCACCAAAAAAGCGACGCCCGTAGCCGTTAGGTATAATCCGACGTTCGGCGAAAAGTTTGAAGAAGAAATGCCTATAAGCGCTCTTACATCTTTAGATAATATGAGCGTTGCACCCTACGCGTATCAGGATACGACATTATTTTCGGGTAAGCGCATAACTAAAATATCCGCTCCTGTGGGAACAGTTAAGGCGGTTGACGAAAATCAATATTTTACTTTGTGGGTTGTTAAAACCGACGTCGTAAAATCCGGCGGTAAAATTGAGGAAGGAACCGAAAAAACTTATAAAATTTATTTACCGAAAGCAGAACTTACTTCTACTTCGGTAAACAAATGGATAACAATAGACTTATCCAAGCAGTTTATATATGTCGGATCAGACGAAACGCTTGCGTTCATGAAATCCGACGATCCCGTAACCTGCAGATATTCCCCCTTGCCTAAATATCCGTTTGTGTATAGTTTAACAAAGTCCAGCACAAATCAACCGAATCAAAGCATTTATTATTCAATCTGGACGGATGACGTTGTTAATCTTAAAGGTAAAAAGGTATCCATACTCGGCGATAGTATATCAACGTATGCCGGGATAAGTAACGATTCGGTTAATACGAACAGTACTATCGGCAACAATGCAGTTTTCTTCCCGAATAGCGGCGTAATTAAAGATTCGTCGCTCACTTGGTGGGATATGTCTATAAAAGCAACCGAGGCGAATTTACTCGTTAACAATTCGTGGTCGGGTTCTCGCGTCTTTAACGGCTCGGGCGCCGCGTATCAGACGCGCGCAACTGAACTTCATGACGACACGGGAGCAAATAAAGGGACTAATCCCAACATAATCGCCGTGTATATAGGCGTGAACGATTTTAACGGCAAGATTGACGTAGGAACTTATAAAAAACTTTCCGAAATTTACACCAAAACGAACGGCTATATAACGCCGACTAATTTTTCGCAGGCTTATGCAATCATGCTTCATAAGATGACGCAAAAATACAATAAAGCAGATATCTTTGTTTTTACACTTCCGTATAACGGTACGAACAAAGATACCGCTACTATGGATAAGTATAACGAAAACATAAGGTATATAGCAAATTCTTTTGGCTGTCATATAGTCGATCTTGCTGAAATCGACGGTTACGATTACAGCAAATATACAAGTGATAATCTTCATCCGAACGAAGAAGTCATGCAACTTATAGCCGACTTATTTACTCGTACGCTGAAAGGCTTGTATGGTAAAAAGTAACGTAAAAAAGCGGGTTAGGAAGAGCAGATTGTTTCGGTTCTTCCGTTTCCCGCGACGGTAAGCGAAATGTTAAAGAATGGAGACTTATTTATGAAAAACAATAAAACAAAGAACCGGGGTTATTCTCCTGAGTCAAACGTTTACTTTAAAAAAGGTTTTTTTTGGGGTAAAAAATTGTTAAAAAACAATTTTGAACTCGAAGGCAAAATCGGACTAATGAAAGCGGACAAGGCTTGTTCGACGTGTTCGCGGTATGCGACGGATAAAAAATTAACTGAAACTAAAAACGGAAAACGTCTTACTTCTGCTAAAAGGCAGTTTTACAAGGGCGTTGCTTCCGGTATTTTACACGAATATAACAAAATGAATTAGATGTTAATGGTGCGGTATGTCTAAACGTTCAAACAAAATAGCGTCGGTGCTTTCATATTTTGTAATTATTATGCTCGTTATAGCCGTTATAGGCGGGCTGTATTATTTTACAAACGGCTTAACTACCAACTTTAAGGCGTTTTATCTTCGTATAAACGATAAAGATGTTTTAACGAATAACGAAGTGGTCTTTTTACGGTCGGATAAGCCGTTAAAAGTCGAAACGAAGTACGTTTTAGGTTTTTTTAACAAAGATTTAACGGGCTATACGTACGAAATAAAAGCAAATTCCGAAGCGAATTTTAGTTATACCGTAAACGGAACTTATTACGACTTTGACGGCGACGGCGTAGATTATACGACGGTTTTCGATGTCGAAGAAAACGAAAAAGATTTTTCGCTTAACGTAAAAGCCGATACGATAAGCGGATTGCTGTCAATTATATATCCCGACGCCGAAATCGTCGTTTCAAACGATTTTGACGCAAATAAACCTTTGTTTTTATTGACCGTTTATTCTGTTAAAAAGACTTCTTCCGTGACGGTAGGTTTAAAGTTGGCGCATTACGTCAGCGGTGTAAATTTAAGTGAAAATGTTTTGGTGTTTTAAATGAAAAGAACTTTTTACCTTGTATTTACGATAATTCTTGTTTTTTGCGCTACCTTTGTACCGCAAAACTTTTTCATTGTTAAAGCGGACGCCGTTGAATTTGATAAAAGTAACGTTTTGGACGATTTGACTTCTTCATCTGTGAACGGGAAGCCTTTCGACCTTTTGGATTATCCATACGATGAAACAAAAAATATCCGCGTTATTAACTTTGTCGAATATTGTTATTCACATAAAGCTAACAAACGCGGTAATTACGGTCTATACGTTTACGTGTACAATCCCAAAGGGATAGATATTTCTGAAAACAGCGGACAAAACAAAATTCAAATGGCTGTATCCTGGGTTAAAAATGCCGACGGCGTTTACGTAGCAAATCGATACGAAAAATTTAATTTGAAATTTTGCAATAAGGCTGAAAAAAAAGATTATCTCGGACTTTTTTATAAATTTAAAGTTATCGATAGAATAATTGACGGAAAATCAATGGTTGAACGCGTCAATTCAAGCGAACGACGTTACGACGTATCCGGAATAGAATTACTCACAAACGGAAGTCCTAACGCAACGGAATATACCGTCGGCGGAATATATAAGTTTTCGGGGTATTCAAAAGGCTTTGGTCCGACGGACGAAAATACTCTTTCATGTGACGTTACCGATTTAGAAACTTTAAAGTTAAATTTGCACAGTACTCATTATCGCACGGAAGTTTCAAGCCTCGGTAAAGGTCATTATAACGAAGTCAATACGGTTTATTTTTCCGTTCCGAACGCTGTTTTTACCCGCTACGGAAACTTACAGAAAATACGCGCCGAGTGGTGGGAGTATAAAACAAAAAAAGCCTTTGTCTCTAATGACGAAGCCTTTTACAACGAAGCCGTAAAATATACGGGCGTTGACGTCGGTCCTTTCGGTGATCGAGATAAAGTTCCTTTTAGTTTGACAGCCGGGGCAAACGTACTTTCTCAATTCGTTACTCGTTTTGCTTGGACTTATAACGTTGACGAAGGCAATGCAGTACATACGTTTTCGTCTGACGAAAGACAAACAATATTACCTTTCGTCTTTTACAGTCCGGCGACGGAAGTTGACGGCATTTTTAAGTTTTTATATACTAAACCCGTTGCTGGATCTGTCAATTCGGACAAGGTTAAAGAATATATTTACGGATACAAAAATAATCTCGGAAACGGTTACGTCGATTGTAACGGTCGAAGTCTATCAAAGGATTTGTTCTTAGATACCGTTGACGAAGGCAGAACACGCGGATACAATGATAAAACCATTGATTTAGGTGACTCTTTTGATTTAAACAGTTACGACAGTAATCATTCGTGGTGGGATAAACTTTTCGATTACGGCTTTTCTTGGCCGTCAACAAATGAACAGTACGAAAACGTTCCCCCTATCTATGTTTTGAAAAATACCGACGTTCTCGGAGAAACAACAAATATATCAAAGAATTTATTAGTTAATAGCGACGACGTCGCTACTTTACAATCGTATTACGCAAGCGAAACGTTAAAGAACAACAGCGTCGTTTTGTTTCGCTTCGCCAACACGGATTACTATTCTGAACAAGTTGTTTCGGATAAAGTAATCGGATATATAGCGCAGTTGACGTGTTTTTTCGATTTTGACATTATCGAACTTACTTTTAATAAAGACGGCGTATATTACGTGATCCCCGCCGTTTCAAATCCTATCGATATCGTTAACGGATTGACTCCGCCCGCTCAGTCTCTCGAATGGTGGAAAATCATACTTGGTCTTGTCGGTTTAATTCTTTTATTGTTTATTCTGGCACCTGTTCTTCCTTACGTTTTTAAGGCGATTTTTTACGTAATTTCTTTGCCTTTTAAACTTGTTAAAAAAATAGCGAAGCGAACAAAATCAAATCGATATCAGCCGAAAATAACAAAAAGGAATAACGGTTATGACAGATAAACGAAAAAAGAACACGAAAAAACCGCTCCGTAAAAACCGGGCGGCTACGCCTAAATATAAAGCGAATTACGGTAGAACGGCGAGCGGTAAAGTTCCGCAAGGCAGAACGTTAAAAACACACGACCATTATTTAAGCGGCGGTAAGAAAACAGGTTCAACAAAGGAACGTCCCGTTGTCGTTATCGAGGCAAACGCTCATAACGACCTCGCTGTTGTCCCTCTCTCCTCTCGGAACGGTAAAAACCGTACAAGATTGAAAAACTATCAACAGGGGCAATCGTATTTTAAGCATTACGTTGAGATTATGGACGATGAGGGCAATCCTATTCGGGTAAACAAAAAGTTTCAAGCAAATCACCCGAATATGGACGTATCGCGGCAAGACGTGGACACAATTATTGATACGGTCTTTAATCACTCAAAGCCTATGCAAAAAAACAGAAAACGTATCAACAAATTTCGCGGTAAAAAAGTATAAAAAAATCCCCGAAACTATCCGTTCGGGGCAATGCCGCAACACTTGACGGCAGGTGTAACAACGGAACAAAGCCGTTTACCTATTGTGTATTGTACAGTAAACAACGGCAAAAGTCAAACGATTTTAATATAAAAAAGTAAAATTGAAAATATACTTTCAAGAAAAGGACGGCTAACGAAAATGAAAGAGGTTGAAATGGCATTTTATGAAAATTATTGTTTACGTTGCGAGTCTTTACCTCATTGCCCTTGGCG
>ERZ870021.103-NODE-103-length-10778-cov-4.264929_pt1 | contig 10778 bp, 12 predicted proteins | sample MGYA00520890_ERZ870021 | MGnify/ENA primary metagenome ERZ870021 (study PRJEB32232, sample SAMN07284987) | human gut metagenome | biome: human-associated habitat; material: feces | host: Homo sapiens | place: Tanzania | collected 2014-08-14 ...
ATCATGGCGCCTGCGATACAAGCGGCTAAAGTTCCGAAGGTTGCTATAACGTTTTCTTTTGCGATAAGCCCCGTGATTGCGGCAACGACGAATACCCAGCCGAAGGCTTTAAGTTGACTACCGAATCCGAGCGGTGTAAATATGGGTTGAACCAGTCCCCCGATACCTGCCAGAATGCTCTTGTCCATCTGAGTGTCGGTAAGGAAATGCCAATTCCAGTCGAAGTGAGAAATGAACCAGATCAAAATAGTGGAAGCGAGAATAATGGTGAACGCTTTTTTGACGAAGTGTTTGGTCTTATCCCAAAGATGAAGCATCAGATTCTTAAAGCCGGGAAGACGATACGAAGGAAGTTCCATAATAAACGGAGGTACTTCGCCTTTCATGGTCGTGTTCCTCATAAGAATAATGCTTACGATTGCCACTATCATACCGAGAAGGTACATAGAGTACGTAATGGTATCGGCGTTGCCTACGCCTGCAAGTTGAATAACGCCGCCTGCAACCGCCGTAAGTATAGGAAGTTTTGCGCCGCAGCTGAAGAAAGGTATAACTCTGATGGTTGCCGTTCTTTCGTTGTCGTCCGCAAGAGTTCTCGTGTTAATCATAGCGGGAACAGAGCAACCGAAGCCCATAATCATAGGCATGAAAGCCCTTCCGGATAAACCGAATTTTCTGAAAATTCTGTCGAGAATAAACGCTACGCGCGCCATGTAACCGCTGTCTTCCAAAATCGAGAAGAACAGGAACAATAACAAAATTTGAGGTAAGAAGGAAAGTACCGAGAATAATCCTCCCAAAACGCCGTCAACGAGCAAACCCTGTAACCATTCGCTCGCGCCGGCGTCGCTTAAACCTTGCGACGCGCAAGCGGTCAGAAAGTCGGTAAAGGTTGCTAAGGTATTTGCAAGTATTACGCCCGGCGAGAATACTCCCTCTTCAAAACCGAAGAAAGTATTTACCGTAACGCCGGAAGCAAATTCGTCGATAGCGTTATTATAAGACATTTCCCACTCGCCCTCGTCGTTTTTTTCCACCGTTACAGGGCAAGTCGCGTTATTTTTGGCGAAAAATTCGCCGTTTTCTACGGCGCCCGCCTCTTCGAGATAATATTTTTTACCCGCTCTGTCGAAAACGTAAGGAACGGGATCTACCGCGGCAAGTTCGCCGTTTTCAAAAGAAAGTTCCGCTAAATCGCCGTCTTTCGTGTAATACGACTTAGTTTTGTCAAACGTTTCCTCGGTAACTTCCACTATCCGACCGTTTTCGTCGTAGGCGTGAATTTCTTTATCGAAAACGCCCATTTTTCCGAGATACAATAAATCTTCCGAGAAAGTTAAGTGGAATATAAGGAACAATATAACGAGGAAAATCGGAATACCCCAGACTTTGTGCGTTAAAACCCTGTCGATCTTATCCGATTTGGTTACTTTCTTTTCGACCTTTTCCTGAGGCTTTTTGGAAGTCAGAACGCCCGAATAATTTTTGGTTATGTATTTATATCTCGCGTCCGCGACGATTGCTTCGAAATCGTTACCGAAAGTATCGTCGGAAAAAGTCTTTTTAAATTCTTCTACCATTTTGGTGGAAGCAGGATGTTCTTTTACTTCGAGTTCGTCGAGTTCGACGAGTTTTATGGCGTGGAACAGAGCGTTACTTACGTTTTGCCCTTCGAGCGCGATTTTGCAGTCGCCTATTAGATGCATTAAAGCGCTTCCCTCTAAAACGGTAGTACCTTGTCTCGGCTTTTTGGAGGCTTCGTACGCTCTCTTCATAAGTTCGTCGAGATTTGTTTCCTTCAATGCGGAAACGGCAACCACGGGAACGCCTATTTTTTGTTCGAGCGTTTTAGCGTCGATAACGTTACCCTGCTTATTTACTTCGTCTATCATGTTAAGAGCGATTACCATGGGAACGTCCATTTCCATTATCTGCGTGGTAAGGTATAAGTTACGTTCCAGATTGGTCGCGTCAACGATATTGATGACGAGGTCGGGGTGTTCGTCTATAATATAATTACGCGCGATGACTTCTTCCGGCGTATAAGGAGACAGCGAATATATGCCCGGAAGGTCAACTATAGAAATAGGTTCGGCGCATTTTTTGTAAACGCCTTCTCTTTTATCCACCGTAACGCCCGGCCAGTTGCCGACGTGAGCGGTAGAACTCGTCAACGCGTTGAACAGCGTAGTCTTGCCTGAATTCGGGTTACCTGCCAAACAAAATCTTTTCATAAAGTTTCCTCCATAGTAACGGCGTCCGCCTCCGTTTTTCTCAAAGTGAGTTCGTAACCTCTTATGGTTACTTCGATAGGATCGCCTAAAGGCGCACGTTTTTTAAGATAGACTTCTGCGCCCGGCGTTACGCCCATATCGAAAAGTCTTCTTTTGATTCTCGGTTCGGCGTTGACCGTTTTTATTACGCCCTTTTCGCCGATTGAAAATTGGCTTAACTTTTTCATAAATATATACTCCTTTTTATGCTACCATAATTTTTGTGGCAAGTTCGTTATCGAGAGCAAGCCTGCCGTCTTTTACGAGAATAATTACGCTTCCTCCGCTTTTGGAAATTACTGAAATGTCGGAATTAATCGTTATCCCCAGACTTTCAAGATGTTTTTTTGTTTTTTCGTCTGTCAAAACTTTTATTACCTTGAGGTTTTGCCCCGCAGGCGCTATAACTAACGGCATAAAATCGCCTCCTTGAAATGTGAATGTGAAATACTGTTCACCTTTTTTCGCAATTATATTAGCACTTGCGTCGTTTGTTGTCAAGCAAAAATCCGAAATATTTTTCATATTTTTAATTTTTTTTTATTTTTGCGTTTTTTTGTGAAAAATAGCGTTTTTAACCGTTTTTTTTATAAAAACCCTTGCTTTTTTGTTCGTTTAGTCTTAAAATAGAAGAATGAAAAGCATCGTAAGAGAGCCGAAACAAGCGCGCTCGATAGAAAAAAAGAAAAAAATCATTGACGCAAGTTACCAACTTTTTTCGGAAGTGGGCTACTTTGGAACGAATACCGCGGAAATAGCAAAGCGCGCCGGGGTGTCCACCGGAATAGTTTACGGTTACTTCCGCGATAAGCGCGATATTTTAATTTGCGTGCTTGACAATTATATAAATAACGTAGCGGCGCCCGTTTTAAAGGCGTTTGACAATATAACCGTGCTGAATTACCGTTCTATCGTGCCGGAAATTATCGACAAGGCAATTTTAGCCCATCAAAAAAACAGCAAAATTCACGAAGTTTTACATTCCCTTACGCCTGTTGACGAAAAGGTAAGCGACGCGTTTTTGGAGCAGGAAAAGAAAATTACCGTAAAGTTTGCCGAAAAACTTAAAAGCCTCGGCGAAAACGAAAAAGGACTGAACGAAAAAGTTCACCTTGCAATGAATATCGTCCAGTCGTTTTGTCACGAATACGTTTTCGACAATCACCCCTATATAGATTACGATTATATGAAAACGCTCGTAATCGACGCAATAATCGATTTGTTTAAATAAATTCGTTTTCGTTATCCTTATATTCCTAAAATTATAGCGCCTTTCGGGATTTCCGAAAGGCGCTTTTTATCTGCTTATTATTTATAAATGTGTGGCTATAAGCCCGTTATCGCCTGTTTTTAAAGTAATACGGTTTTGCCTTTTATTCTATAACTTCGCTTAAAACTTCATATTCAAAGGTAATTTTTACGTCCCGCGCGGGCATTTTAAAGGTAAATTTAAGAAATATATTGCTTCCTTCGGTCGATTTATAAATATCGTCCTCAAATTCTTCGCCTTCGCAAGCGAAAACCCCGTCAACGTAAAGTTTGACTTTTCTATCCGCCTTTTCGGTTACGATCGTAACCGTATCGCCCTCGGCGTAACAGCGTTTCGCGCCGTATTTTATAAAATCGCTTTCGACCTCGCTTGCGTCGATAAAGAACATTTCTTTATCGTCGTAAGAAACGGCTCTTTCAAAAGTACCCGTATAATAACCTTTAACGAGCCTTATCATCAGCGCGTTCAGTTTTTCTATAACGACGTTTGGGATTTCCGGATCGTAATGAGAATTGCCTATTCCGGAATGGTCCGTGATAAACGCGAAGGTTCCTCCCGTCAGAACGGCTGCCTGCCTTTCAATATATTCGGTAAGTAAATCGGCGCCGCTTGCCAGAACGGGGCAGATTCTTATACCTTTTTCGGCGGCTTTGTAAACCGCGGCGGAAAATCTGTTTTCGTAAACGCTGCCGTTATGAATGGGAGCGTCAAGCAGGTGAAAGACTATCTTCGTGGAATTTTCGGACCACTGCTTGGAAACGGCGAGTTCCAAAGCCTCGTCAACCGCTTCGGGGTAATCGCCGCCGCCCTCCGCGCGTTGTTTATTGATTGCGCTTTGCTGTTGTTTTAAGTTATTTGCGTCGGTTACGTCTAAAAAATCGGCGTAGGCGAATTTTTCATTGTCACCGTTGTCCCGATAAAACAACATTGCAAGACGTAAACTTACGCCCTGAAAACTTTCGGATATTCCCCTTACTACGTCTTGTAATTCGGCTTTAAGATAATTTATTTCGTCGCCCATCGAACCCGTAACGTCAACGAGAAACATAAGTTCGATTACTTTGCCCTTTTCACGATTGCCGTCTAACGGGATTTCTATTTCCTTGTCCTCGGCTGTTATCTGAACGGTTTTTTCGTATTCTCCGCACTTTGCCGTAACCGCGCCGCCCGAAACGTTTCCGAAAATATAACAAACGCCGTTGGAATCGGTCTGCGCGAGGAATATTTTTTCGTTGTTGCCGACAAATTTAACCGGAGCGTTGCATACGGGTTTTGTTCCGCTTCTGACCGTTACTTTAACACGGTTTAAAGAATCAAGCCCCTTGTTGTTTTCCGAAAAAGCCTCGAACTTTCCGTTTTCCGTTGCCGTTTGCCCCTTATAAAATAAGGATTTATAAAGATCGTAATATAAATTGTCGTTATGCGCTCCGGCTGTCATTTTCCCTGCCGGATATTCGTTTTCGTTTTCGCCGTTACCTGCGTCATCTTTTGACAGACCGCCCGGGGCAACGTGGATGCCGGCGTTTTCTCTGATGCCGCCAAGCGATCCCGCGGAACCACAGGCAAACATAGTTACGGACGCCGTAATTACCGAGATGATTATCAGTAGCCGTTTAATACTTTTTTTCATAGATACCTCCTCGTATAGTTTTCTTGCCTTTATTATATGGTCGGTAAACCTCGTTGTCAATACTTTTCGGTAAAAAATAATTCTACTATTAGTTGCATTTTAATAAAAAAATCGCTTTTTAAGCGAATTTTGTTTTTTTACGCTAAAAAACCGCCCGGGATTTTCGGGCGGTTTTTGCTTGATAACGGGCTTATAGCCCTGCTTTTTGTTGTTTTTTTACTTGTTTTTATCGTTTTTGAGTCAATAGCCCTGTTTTTATCGTTTCCGGGCGTTTTGGTCTGTTGTAATCGTTATAAATTTTTGCGGTTTAAAACGAAAGTTCTGTTAAGCAGGCTTTTTTCGCCCGGTCTTCCCGTATAGTCGTAGATGATTTTAAAAGTTACGGCTTTTTTATGCCCGTTAGTCTGCGCTATAAAAACTCTTGATTTAGTCTCAAGCGACCATTCGCTGACAGACGTATCGACTTCGTTTGCTTTAAAGGCAACCGCGACTTCTCTTACGTGGTCAAAGTACAATATAAGTTCCGTCTCGACTCCGTCCAAAACCATTTTGCCGGGAATCCTCAATCTGCTACTTTTGTCGGTCGTAAAGGTTAGTTTTACATCACCGTAATCACACGACCAGACTGCATTGAAGTCACTGAAGCACGGATCTTCTGCGCATGTCGAAGCCGTTAAAGGCAACAGTACAAGTAATATGACAAGCATGCATAATATAATCGATTGCAAAATCTTTTTTACCTTTCTATTCATGCTGTATCTCCTTGATAGCCTATCGCTTCGGGCGGTGTTATATCTCTGCCGTGGAAAACGTATTTTCTTCCAACAAGGCTTTCTTTGCCTTCACGGTTGGTATTATCTTCATAAATTTCAATTGTCAACCTCGTTCTTGTGTATCGATATATGCCTTCGATGATGTTTTCACGCTTCTTATAATATTCTTCTCTGCTAAAATCTTTAGATAAAGCAATATCAAAAGCCTGTGGCGGATGACCGATAAATATCATTATTTCGATGGCTTCGCCATCTAAATAAAGAGTAGCTGGAATTAAATAATCTCGCCTAAAGCCGGTAACGGTAAACTCCAATTTAAATTCTTCGTAATCGCACGACCAGACTTTAGGATAATCAAGTATCGTCTTGCGGGTACGGCACCCCGAAACCGCCAATAATGCGGTTAATCCATATATAACGGATAGTACAATCCGAAATATCTTTTGACAATAGTTATTTCGTTTCATATAATGCGTTTCATCTCCTTACAATATGATATAACCGATTATGAAATATGAAAACTCGGCGTTGTTACGCCTTTATTATATGGTCGGTAAATATCGTTGTCAATACTTTTCGGTAAAAAATAATTCTACTATTAGTTGCATTTTAATAAAAAAATCGCTTTTTAAGCGAATTTTGTTTTTTTACGCTGAAAAACCGCCCGGGATTTTCGGGCGGTTTTTGCTTGATAACGGGCTTATAGCCCTATTTTTGATTGTTTTAAAGCAGGAATGAAAGTAAAAGACGAAAGTGCAACTTTTAATACTACTTACCGGTGGAACCGAAGCCCTTTTCGCCGCGTTCGGTTTCATTTAAAGTATCGGTAACCGAAAAACTCGCTTTTTTATACGGGGTAAAAATTATTTGAGCGATTCTGTCGCCCGCAGAAATAGTCCTCGCTTCGTCGCCGTGGTTTAATATGGCGACGAGGATTTCCCCACGATAGTCGCTGTCTATAACGCCCACTTTGTTTGCGGGGGCAAGATCGCTTTTTATCGCTAAACCGCTTCTTGCGTAAATAAGCCCGACGTAGCCGACGGGTATTTCTACGGATATTCCCGTTTTTATAAGAACGGTTTTATGGGGAAGAACGATTGTGTCTTCCTGCGCGGAATATAAATCAGCGCCCGCGGAAAACTCCGAACCGTAAGTGGGAACTTTTGCCAAATCGCATAACTTTTTGATTTTTACGTTAAAGTCTTTCATAGGTTTGTCCCGTTAAATCGTTATTTACCGTTAAATTATACCAAGTTTGAAGACGAACTGTCAATAAAAAAGCGAGGCATTGTAATCATTATTCCTTTTTAAACGATTTTTTAAATTTCAGGATAAATTTTTGAAAAGTATTGAAATCGCGGTTTTTCCGTGATATAATAACTATAACGAAAAATATATGAGGTTGTTTTACGTTTGAAATAACCTTTACGAGGATTTTATGCAACACAAACTGACGGGTGGCGCTCTTTTAGACGAAAACGGCAATTTAAGCGAAGCGGGTTACGCTTACGACGCGGTAAAAACTTACGACCGCAAAGATATAAAAGCGGGAAAATGGCGCATTAAGGAGTGGGACTACTATCTCATAACCGACGGAAAGCGCGCCGTTGCGCTTACGATAGACGATAATTCCTATATGAACCTTGCGTCGGTAAGTTTTCTGGATTTTGAAAAAAAATCCTATATAACAAAAAGCGAAATAGGTTTTTTCTCTTTCGGTAAACTGAACTTTCCGTCGTCGTTTAAAGAAGGAAGCGTTTTTTATAAAGGTAAAAGCGCTGTCGGAAGTTTTGAAAAGAAGGAAGATAAAAGAATCCTTAAATTTACCTATAAAAAATTCGACGGCGATAAAGACTTCTCGTGCGAATTTACGCTTTTTGACGAACCGCGCGATAAAATGGTTATCGCAACGCCGTTTTATAAACCTAAATATTTTTACTACAACGCAAAAATAAACTGTATGAAGGTTTCGGGCTTCGCAAAAATAGGCGACGCGGTATATAATTTCGACGACTCCGTAAGTTTAGGTACGCTCGACTGGGGCAGGGGCGTCTGGACTTATAAAAACGAATGGTACTGGGGAAGTATGCAGTGCTATTTAAGCGACGGAAGACGCTTCGGCTGGAACGTCGGCTACGGCTTCGGCAACACCGAAAGCGCTTCCGAAAACATGCTGTTTATAGAAGGCGTAGCGCATAAACTCGATAACGTGGTTTTTAATATACCAAGGACCAACGACGGCAAATACGACTATATGTCCGAATGGACGATTAACGACAACGAAAATCGTTTCAATATGCGGTTTAAACCTATCATCGACAGATACGATTATACTTCCGCGGTCGTAATATCGAGCCTTCAACATCAGGTTTTCGGCGTGTTTTCGGGCGAAGTCGTTTTAGACGACGGTTCCGTTATAGAAATAAAAGACAAAATCGGTTTTGCCGAGCACGTTAAAAACAAATGGTAAATAATTTAAACGGAAATTTAAAAGACGGCGACGTAAAAAACGTTGCCGTTTTTGTTTGTAATGTGAAAATTGACGCAATATTATTTTTACCGGGCTTTACTTGTTGACATTTCCTCTACGTCGATATATAATTTTCGACGAAACCGATAAAGGAAGTCGTTACTTTATAAAAAATGCCGATAACGGGCTTATAGCCCCGTTTTTAAACTTTTCGGCGTCAATATAACGTAAAACGGCGAATACGGAAACATGGAATTATTTATCACTATACTCGTTACTTTTTTTGCGGGACTCGGCGCGGGTTTGGGAACGGGCTTTGCGGGAATGAGCGCCGCCGCCGTGATAAGCCCGATGCTCATAACTTTTTTAGGCGTCGATCCTTATATGGCGGTAGGCATAGCACTTGCCTCGGACGTTCTTGCAAGCGCGGTTTCGGCGTTTACTTATTATAAGAACAAAAACATAGATATCAAAAACGGACTTGTAATGATGATAAGCGTGCTTTGCTTTACCTTTGCGGGAAGTTTCGTCGCTAAACTCGTGCCGTCGGCAACGATGGGCGGTTTTTCGGTATTTATGACTTTTTTACTCGGCATAAAGTTTATAATAAAGCCGGTTATGACGACTAAGGAAAAAATGCTTGAAGTTTCCGAAAAAAAGAGAATCGTTCAATCGTTAATTTGCGGTGTAATAATAGGTTTTATCTGCGGATTTGTCGGCGCGGGCGGCGGTATGATGATGCTTTTGATACTTACGAGCGTTTTGGGTTACGAACTTAAAACCGCAGTCGGTACGAGCGTTTTTATAATGACTTTTACCGCTTTAACGGGTTCGGTTTCGCATTTTCTGATTGGCGGCGCGCCGGACCTTCTAATATTTGCGTTGTGCGTCGTCTTTACTCTTTTATGGGCGCGCATCGCCGCGGTTTTTGCAAATAAAGCCGAGCCGAAGACATTAAACCGCGCAACGGGTATTGTGCTTGTAGTATTAGGCGTAACCGTTATGACGTTTAACATCGTAACGAAATTATCTTAAAATAGAAACAAAAAAAAGACGCGCCGTTACTCAAAAAAAGAACAAAAGCGCGCGTATAGGTCGGTTATCGGCTGTTTTTGACTTTTTTAAACCGAAAATCAACCCGATTACTATTCTTTTAGTTCATAGTCAAAACATAAACGAATCTCAACGAAAGGTCTTACGAAAGTGTCCGCAACTTTAACGTGTTCGGGCGCTTTTTTATATTCTCGTAAAGCGTCGAAACTATCGAAGGTCGAGTCAAGCATCATATCCGCGCTTGACGATAAAAGTCCGCTTACGCGTACGTTAAGCGCCGTAAGACCGCGAATTTTTCCGACGAGCGATTCGAGATTCAGTTTTGCGTTTGCTTTAATAGATTCTTTTTCGGCAAACGAATATTCTTCTTTTAACTTCCAGATTATTACGTGTTTTATCATTTTGCGCCTTTTTAAGTAGTTTGTTATGCGTTACGATTATTGTAGCACTTTGCGGATTATTTTGCAACCGACGCCGTTATTTTTTCAGTTCGGATATCGACGTTTTAATTCTTTTGTATTACGAACAAACTGTCGGATAAGAATTGAAAAATCATTACGTTTTCAGACACGTTTTGTTCGCAAAATCAATAAAAGTCCATCTATAAGTCGGTTTTTACGTCTAATAAAATTTGCGGCGGCGCTATATCAGGGATAAAGCCGTCGCCGTCGCATAAGTAGAGAACTGAGTTCAAACGAGAAATTCAAAATTCTTTTCTGCCTAAAAGATAATCGACGGAAACGTCGAAATAGTCGGCAATTTTGACGAGATTAGTCAAACTCGGTTCCGCAGAGCCGTTCTCGTAACGTATATACGACGGCTGCGAAATCCCCAAAATATTTGATAATTCTCGTTGGGTTACTCCGTTTAATTTTCTTTGTTCGAGTAATCTTTTTTGAAAAATTTCCATATTACACCTCTTTCTTGTTGACAATTATAGCAATTTGCTATATAATTTGGTAAAAATATAGCAAAACGCTATCACAAAGGAAGATATCTATGGGCTTATTCAACAAAGTAAAAATGGTATATACCGGCGAAGTCGGTTCTATCGTAAGAATTCCGTGCAAAACAAATTCAGAAAATATTTTGTTTACCGGTACCGGAAAGTCGATTAAAATTTACAAAGCGCTTCTCGGTAATCGTCACGGGAAAAACGTAAAGGCGATAATGACTTACTTCGGTTTTTGTTCGGCAACGGACGAATCCGAGGCGTCATATACGAAAAACTATACGGCTACCTATACGGGAAACGGTCGATACCGTGTCGATGCGAACAAACACTCCTTTGGCGACGCTATTGCGATGA
>ERZ870021.104-NODE-104-length-10766-cov-3.379456_pt1 | contig 10766 bp, 8 predicted proteins | sample MGYA00520890_ERZ870021 | MGnify/ENA primary metagenome ERZ870021 (study PRJEB32232, sample SAMN07284987) | human gut metagenome | biome: human-associated habitat; material: feces | host: Homo sapiens | place: Tanzania | collected 2014-08-14 ...
CAAGGCAGGCATCCTATCCTTTATGATGCCTACCTTCCTCATCATCACGGGCTATCTCGTAAACATCGAGAAGACCGGGAGACAGATGGGAAACTATCTGAAATGTCTCGCCCTGCCCTATGTCATCATGGTGACAGGATTCTCGGTGCTCTCCTATTATATGCCGGTGAGAGATGGCATCACAGAGCTCTCCCTCTCCCAGATAGGCGAGAAGATCTTCATCACTTCCATCGGTCCCTATTGGTTTATCCAGACTATGATCATCTGCGGAACACTCTATTACTTCTGCTTCAGCGGAAGGAATTGGAATGATTTACGCAAGAATTATACGAAAAGAGATACCTATGCCAGCCTTTTCGTCTTCGCAGTTACGCTGCTTCTGATATCAGAAACGCCAGCCCTATCGGCAAGCGCAGCTGCCTATTACTTCATCGGTGTGGTCATCCGACAGAGCAAAACGGAATGGAGCAGGCTGTTCCGCCACGAGTTCTTTGCCGTCTTCCTATGGATTTATCTGCTCAGCCACGAAGACTGGTACGACTGGGGAAGTCTGGCTATCGTCTTCTCCTGCTGGTGCTGCATCAGCACCCTGCTGTTCCTGCGACACCTGCTCGACGCTCCCGAACGCTTCAGGGATTTCAGCCCCATGATAGAAAAAGTGGCAAAGGTGACCAACAGAATCAAGGACACCTTATTATATATAGGACGCAACACGCTGCCTATCTATCTTTTCCATCCCATCTTTACGATGGCTGCGAAGTTCTATCATCCTCTCTTTGCCTGGGACCCGAGCGAGATCTGTTTTGCTCTCTTCACCGTGATACTCGCCATCCTGGGAAGTATAGCCATCGCCAGAATCATGGAAAAGACCAAGCTGGCTTACCTCTTCGGAAAGGAAAAGATATTAAGATAATTCAATAAAAGAATAGAACCATGAATATCAAGAAAAAAATAAACGACATGGATGAAGCCAAGCGGGAAAAACTGGGTGAAATCGTGCGCTTTGGCATTGTGGGCGGACTGGCTACGGTACTGCAATATGTCATCTATCTGGCTATAATGCCGGTGCTGAGCCATTTCATTCCACGAATGGGTGATCACAGTCTGGCTACCACAGCCAACACCATCGCCTACATCGTGAGTTTCATCTTCAATTTCATCGCCAGTACCCGATACACCTTCAAGGTAAAGGCAAACGCCAAGCGAGGTGCCGGCTTCACTCTCTCGCATGTGGTAAACTATACGATGCAAACTGCCTGCCTCAACCTCTTTGTAGGTCTAGGACTCGCCAAACAGTGGGCGATGATTCCTACCCTCTGTATCTGTATCCCAGTAAACTTCTTATTAGTAAGATTCTTCCTGAAAAAATAAAAGAATCTCCGAAAACCAGAAAGAGAAAGACAAAGAGATGATTCCTCTCAAAACTAGAAAGAAATAGACAGATATGAAAAAGATATTCGATATTTTCACGATCAAGAAAGAAGAAAGATGGCTCGCCCTGGGCATTTTTCTGGCGCTTGCCGTTCTGAATGGTGTAGTGATAGCCCGCTATGCCAGTCATTTCACCCTCATCACGGATGATTATTACAAGAATTTCATCCGCCACTTCTGCGTATCGGGCTTCGACCCGCTTACCTACTGGGTATTGAGCGACTGGAGTGCAGCATACAATGTATATCGCCATCCGCTGCTCGCCTTCTATATGTATATTCCTTACCTCATTAATATGGGGCTGATGAAACTCACAGGCTACAACTGTGCCCTTTTCATCGCGGTAATCATCCAGATATTCTGCGGATTCTATGCCACCCTCTTCCTGAAGCGAATCTTCCGGGAGGTAATGGATCTCGACAAGACGGCATCTCATATCCTCACCCTGCTGTTCTTCTCCTTCGGATATGTGATGGTCACCTGCATCGTGCCCGACCATTTCGTCATCTCCATGATGCTGCTCATTCTGGCACTCTACGTATCCGGTCTCAGAATGAAACATCACCATCCGCTCAAGATATGGCAGAGCGTGGTATATTTCATCCTTACAGCCGGCACATCGCTCAATAATGGATTGAAAATCTTCTTCTCTGCATTCTTCGTGAACGGAAAGGGGGTCTTCCGCCCGAAATATCTTTTCCTGGCAGTCATCCTGCCAGCCGCCCTGCTGTGGGGTTTCTGCAGATGGGAATACCGCGTCTTCGTATGGCCTAACGAGATGGCACGCAAGGAACTGAAAGCCAAGAAAGCGGCAGAGAAGAAAGCCAGACAGGAGCGTATGGCGCAGATCAAGCATACCCGTGATTCACTGACAAACGACTCCATCAAGAGAGGCTTGAAGATTATCTCTGCTCAGGAAATAGCCCAGAAAGCCAAGAACGACAGCATCCGGAAGGCAAAGCAACTGACCAAGAATGAAGCCAAAAAGAAAAGGGGCCCTAAGCAAGGTGCCCCTATCATGAAAGGTGAATTCATGAACTGGACGGATGCCACGAGCTCCCGCACACAGTCTATCATAGAAAATCTGATGGGCGAATCTATCCAGCTGCATCAGGATTATGTACTGGAGGATGAATTGCGCCACCGCCCGATGTTCGTGAAATACAGATATGCCATCAATTATGTTGTAGAGACAGTCATCATGCTGCTGTTTGTTGCCGGCATCTGGGCGGGCAGAAAGAGCAAGTATCTCTGGCTGGTGATGTCGTATTTCGGTCTAGATATGATGCTGCATATCGGTCTCGGCTTCGGTCTTAATGAGGTGTATATCATGACCGGACACTGGATATATGCCATTCCGATAGCCATCGGTTTCCTTCTGAAGCAAAAACGACAGCTGCCAAACCAAGAGCTGCAACCCCGACAGCTGCTCTACAGCCGCTGTCTGAAAGGCGTATTGCTCGCCCTGGGTCTGGCACTGCTGATATACAATGGAATTCTGATTATCGGATATTTCTGCTAAGTCAAAAAAAATAAGCACGCTTATTCTCATCTTAATGAGAGCAAGCGTGCTTATTTATTTGAAGTCAGAGATTAGGCGTGCTTATCTCTTCCAATCATCTTGCGCCATCTGCGAGCCATCGCCTTGAAGATACTGGAGAAATTACCATATCTCAGATTCAGAAAGAGTTCTTCCAGGGAGCGTGACATCTTGATGAATGGGTGGCCCCAGGCATTGATCTTGTACACCCGCTCCTTGAAATCTACGTTTTCCACCACATATTTAGGATGTTTCAGCGGAAACTCCAGCTCATGGCGCTTCATGGTGAAAATTCTGCGATAAGCCTTAGGAGTCGTCTTCATGCTGCCCGAGAAATGGGTGGAGTCATCAGAGAGACCCAGATTATTGATCAGATTTCTGCATGGCATAATGGCAAGGCTGGAATTCAGCAGCATCGAAGCCCAGAAGATGCTTTCATAAAACTCCTTTCCACTATGGGCATGATCCCTGCACATCGGGATGAAATCCTTACGGAGTCCACGCTGGCGAACCACCGATTCCAACTGTCGCATCGCCTGCTTATCGCGAAGAAAGGCATAGTCACCCTCCCATTTGTCCACCACACGGCGCCACGATGCCCATCCCCAGATAGAGAAGACAGAAGTAAAGAAATAGCTATCCTCGCAGTCGGGTGTCACCTCATCTTCATTGAATCCGGCAATCATGGCAATACGCTCATCGTGCTCATAGCGGTCGAGCATCTCCTTGCAGAAAGGGAAGAAAGATTGCGAAGGCACATCGTCATCTTCCAGCACGATACACTTATCCACAATCGAGAAAGCCCATTTCTGGGAGAGAAACTCCGATGGATCGCATCCCTGGTTCTTGGTCTGATAAGAACGGTGCACCTCGCATTCCCAATCAATATTCTCATCTGATGCTATCTGCCGGCATGCCTCGATACCCGGCACATCCCGCTCACCTCTTGCTCCATCCTGATAGAGGAACAACTGGGCAGGACGAGCCTTCTTCACCTCGTCAAACACTTTCTGGAAATTGTCGGGACGATTGAAGAAAAGCATCAATACGGCGACATCAATCTTAGCTGGCTGTTTCATATCTATGATATTCATTAACGATACACAATAGTCGGAATCTGTCATCATCCGTTTTTTGGGAGACAAAGATAACCTAAAAAGCAGACAATGCCAAATAAACCGCCACAAAAAAACAGCCGGAATGAAATATTTCCTCATTTTTCTTCCCACAATCAATTTTTTACACTAACTTTGCAGCCAAATTAAGAATAAAACGATGAAGAATATTTTTAAAATCAAGAAAGAAGAAAGGATTCTTGCACTTGTTTCGATGCTGGTATTCGCCAGCTTGAATGCCGTGCTGATTCATTCCTATCCTGCAAGCTTTTTCAAGGCTGGCAAACTGGGATTTTGGAGTATTTTCTACAAACATTTCACGGTATCCGGTTTCGATGCCTACTCGTATATCTTTCTTTCCAACGAAAAGATATACTTTGAGTTGTCACGCCATCCGCTCTTTGGCGCCCTGCTCTATCCTGGAGCCTGTCTCAACGACTGGCTGATGGGCTGGACTCATCACAACTGTGCCACCTTCATCATGGCAGTGATGCTCGTCGTCAGCGCCACTTTCTCTGCCGTCTTCTTCTTCCGCATCTGCCGGGAGCTCATCCAGCTATGCCGGTTGGATGCCTACATTCTCACGGCATTCTTTTTCTCCTTTGCCTCCATCATGCTCACCACGATGGTACCCGATCATTTCTGCTTTTCCATGCTCTGTCTGCTGGTCAGCATCTATATGGTGGGAACCTGTATGGCACAGGGCAAACAGCTCAAGGCATGGCAGGCTAGTCTGCTGTTCCTTACCACGGCAGGAGTATCGCTGAGCAATGGCGTAAAGACCGGTATCATGTCGCTTTTCAGTAATGGCAGAAAGGTGTTCTCACCCCGATTCTTTGCCATCGCCTTCATCCTCCCGCTCCTCATCATGGGCGGCAGCTTTTACTATCAGAACGAATACATTGTCAAGCCTCAACAGGAAAAAGGCAAGGAGATAGAAAGAAAACTGATGCCGAAAAGACCTGATATTGCCCAGAAGAATGCCGTTCACGATGCGTGGATGGATGCTCATCGAGGCAAATCGGTATCTGATATGCCATTCCTGAAATGGACCGATGTTTCTACCCCACGAATGGAATCCATCGTAGAAAACCTCTTTGGAGAAGGCATCCAGCTGCATCAGAAGGAACTGCTCAAAGACCTAAGCGTATCGCGCCCAACCTTTATCCGATACGATTGGGCCATCAGCTACATCTTCGAGGCATTCGTATTCCTGCTCTTTGCAGCCGGTGTATTCTACAGCAGACACTCCCGACTGATGTGGATGTGCCTGAGCTGTGCTGCATTCGATGCCTTCCTGCACCTGGTGCTCGGTTTCGGACTCAACGAGGTATATATCATGGCAGCCCACTGGATGTTCGTCATCCCATTCACCATGGGTTATGCATTCAGAGAGGCTCAGCCCAAGCTGGCAAATGCAATGAGAGGACTCACTCTCTTCCTCGCCATCTACTTCTGGGCATACAATGCCACTTTAATCATCACGCATTTCTTATAATCCGGGGAGAGATCCCATACGGGGATTCCCGATAAAAATATAAAGAATATGGACTTTTACAAAGAAATCAAAGAATATAGCCAGCAGAATCTGCGGGCATGCCAACTCAAGCAGCTGGCTATTCTGGAAGAAATAGACAAAATCTGCAAGCGCCACAAGATAGAATACTGGCTGGATGGAGGCACCCTGCTCGGAGCCGTACGCCATGGCGGTTTCATTCCTTGGGATGACGATATTGATATCGGTATGTCGCTGGAAGATGAAAAGCGATTCGAGGAGATTGCTCCCAAGGAACTGCCCGACTGGCTCTATCTGCAGACCCCGGAATCGGATCCGGGAAGCAAGGAACCTATCACGAAGATACGCGACTGCAACTCTCTCTATATCGAACAGGGCGATGATTTCTGCCAGCCTTATGTAAAGGGAATCTTTGTGGATATCTTCCCATTTGTGGATTATCCAGACATTCCCCGTTCGTGGATCAAGACCTTGACAAAGGGTATCTCCAAGAGTTATTCCATCCTGAACCACCGCCACACTTACTCTCTGCGTTCCTTTGCTGAGTTCTTCTATTTCGGAGGTAAGTATTGTCTGTGCAGTGCATTATGGAAGGTAGTAGGCTTGTTCGGAAAGAAGACCCGTTATTCTGATGTTCCTTTCCTGAATGGCCGAGGTATCTCATTCGACAAGAAGGCAGTCAAGCCATTGGGTACCATCAAGTTTGAGGGCAAGGAATTCCCTGCACCATGCAATCCCGATTCCTACCTCACCGACCTCTATGGCGACTACATGAAGATTCCGCCAGTAGAAAAGCGCGAGTTCCATTCGATATTCATCCTGCCGGAACTAAGAAAAAGAAGTTAAGGAGTTAAGACGTATGTCTTGTTTTTAAAACTACACCAAAAGCAGCACGCCCTTTCAGGGCGTGTTGCTTCTGGTTCTTTGGGCCTCAGCCCGTTCTTAAACCACATGCATAAACTCAATCTATCATTTACTGCAAAGCCTGGATGGTATGAGCCAGACCATCCTTTAATAATGTATTCGGCTTCCAGCCCAGAGCTTCCAACTTATCCGTAGCAAAAACAGCCTTGGTGATAGGGGTGGTATTGCCATGACTGGCATCATCGGGAATATCAAAGACCACCTTTCTGCCAGCCAGATCAGCAACAGTTTCTGCCAAGGTTCTGATGCTTACATTCGACTCCTCATTGGCTATATTATATGCCTCGCCGTTCCCGCCCTTCAGCAGGATACAAAGCAGCGCCATCGCACAATCCACCACATAAGTCCACGAACGGAACGCCTCCCCCTTACTCTTCAGTACGATATCCTCGCCACGCAATACATTGCGGATAAACTGGGCATAAACACGATTATCGTTCTCTGTAAAGAACGGACCGTAGATATGACTCGGACGGGCGATGGACACCTCTATGCCATACTGATGAGCATAGCAGATACAAAGCGTCTCGGAAGCACGTTTTGCCGAAGGATAGCACGCCCTCACCGTAGTAGGATCGATATACCCGCTATAGCTTTCTTCAAAGACACGACCGTCGCCCTCGCCATAGACTTCTCCGGAAGATACATAGACCAACTTCTTCAAGCCGTGCTGCAGTCCAAAGCGCAGCAGATTATCCACGCCGAAGATATTAGACTTCATCACTCCCACAGGATCCTCGCTATAAAGCTGTGGACAGGCACCGCCAGCAGCATCCACGATATAATCGAAAGAGATATCCACCGACAAGGGAGCCGTAACATCAAAAGGAAGGAAATGATAATGTCCGGAATCAAGATACGCCGAAAAGCGCCTGTTAGCCCGCTCTTCGTTACGACCCGCAGCATAAACCTGATAATCCAGTCCCTCATGCTGCATCAGCATATCAACCAGACAGCCACCAATCAATCCAGTAGCGCCCAGCACCAGGATATTCTTGCCCGAAAGCTGCTGCCATGGCAGCTCAAACGCTGCCAAAGCCGCCTTTACATCTTCATTATATAGATTTGCCTGTTTCATCCTACTATCTATTATCTATTCCTTTCTATTATCTTTTTCAGTCGATTATCTATTTCAACCTATATCAGTTTCTTTCTATGATCTATTTCAGCCACTCATCCTTGGTGGTATGCTTCAATGCCTTAAACAGCTCCACATCCTCCGTCTGGGTAAGCTTCAATCCGTTTTTCTCAGATCCCATCACCAGGTGCTGGTTATCCACTCCCAGCTCAGCCATCAAGGTACAGGATGCCACCGTGCCGTCAATACCCTTGGCATCAGCCTCGGCATGCGCCTTCAGCAAAGTGCCGAGAGGATAGGTATGAGGAGTCTGGGTGCGGACCAGTCGCTCGCGTGGGATGTCGATATTCTTCACGCAGTCATCCACCTTCTGCATAATAGCCTCCTTGCAGATCATACCCGTAATGGCATAACCATACTTTCTGCACTTCTCGATATTCTCGGTAATGATGCGCTCTGCTACCAGCGGGCGCACACCATCATGTACCAATATGATATCATCCTCTGCACATCCGGCATCGCGCAAGCCCCACAAACCGTTGCGGATGGAGTGCTGATTGCTGTCACCGCCCTCGAAGATCCACTTCAGCTTGGTGATGTTAAACTGGTTGGCATAAGCCTGCAGCACCACTTCCCATCCCTTGAGACACACCACGCAGATGGCGTCTATCTGAGGATGGCTCTGGAAAGCCTGCATGGTATAGATGATAACAGGTATGTTATCAATCGTCATAAATTGCTTTGGGATATCCTGTCCCATACGGTTACCAACACCGCCTGCAGTCAATAATGCAATATTCATAAAGTTCGTATTTTAAGATTGTCTATTATATTGAATGTTATTATATGAGAAGATCAACGGATAGCAGAAGGCACGTATCTTTGCCATCAAGCCCCGCTGATGCTTGCTGTAGTATATCCTGTCACCATGCTTCAGACAGAGGAAGCAGAGGCAGAAGAGTGCCAGCAGATTGTGATGCAGCATATAGTAGCTCATGCGATGTGCCAGCGCAAACTTCGGCTCCCGGGTATGCTCATATATATAGGTATAGAGCATCTGCCAGTTGGGCTGCTGCTGTAATCTGCGATAATTGGCGATACCATAGAGGTAAGGCTGATAGGTAGGGCGGGCATCCACCTTCTTACCAGCCTGCTTCAGTTCCTCATGACAGGCAGAAGCCAGATTCGTGCGATGCCAGTTCAGCGGTTCATCTACCATCACGATACCGCCATGCAACTGGGCGCAGATGGCAAGACTCCAATCGTACATGATGTTCGGAAGCCAGTATTCACTGGTCTGGATAAACTCCCTGCGGAGCAGCATGGTATGTCCGGCAAATCCGCAGAAGAGCAGCGCCTCCAGGCTGTACTGAGGATTCACAAGATGCGTATGCTCCCTATCGGCACCACGCAGATGGGTAGAAAAACAGATATCATGATTGCCGATGGCTGCCACCTGCTTCTCTATCTTGGTAGGAAACCAGACATCATCCTGATCGCTGAAAGCCACAAAATCGCCCGTAGCCTTCATCGCTGCCGACTTGAAGTTCTGATTGAATCCCAGGTTGCTGGCATTGCGCGAGAAATGTATGATAGGATACTTCTCGGAATAGGCTGTGCAGATCGCTACCGTATCATCCGTAGAACCATCATCCTGGATGATGATCTCCTTCAGAGGATAGGTCTGCGAGAGTATGGAATCCAACTGCTCCCGGATATATTCGGCACCATTGTAGGTGCCCATGATGATTGAAACTGTCTTATTTGTATTCATCCTTCATTCTGATTTTTTCTGCTTATCGCTGATATTTCAGCTTTATTCATAGGAACCCATCAAGGTTACTTCTTTCCCATTTTCTTCTTCACGAAACCCATACACTCCTTCAGGATGGCGGCACCGGCAATACGCATCACCAGATAGTACAGCACAACAGCCATCAGAATGCGGCAAAGCAGGAGCAGCCACAGATTGTGGATCGTCTGCGTGGCGAAATAGGTAGCCGTCATCACCGCCAGGGCTGCCAGCGCAAACGGCAGGATATCCTTCAGGAACATCCATACCCGATAACCTATCAGGCGGCGGGAGAAATATTGCCATACGAAGAGCCAGATGATGTTCAGCAGCACGTAGGCGATGACCATCGTGCGGATGCCCCAATGCCATATCAGAATCATCGTCAGAATCTGAACCACACCCAGAGCAAAGGTCACTCCAAAATAGGTACCCGACTTGCCGTTGCTCACCACCAGACTCGACATGAGCTGGCTCATCGGAATGATGGCACCACTCACGCAGAGAATCTGCAACAGGAAGGCACTCGCCAGCCATTTTTCGGTGATAGCCAGTACGATGAACTCCCTAGCCACCATTCCAAATCCCAGCATCAGCGGGAAGGTGATGAATGCCGTGAAGCGGATCAGCTTGCGCAAGGCTTCCAACTGGCGTCCCGGCTGTTCACGAAGATCTACCAGCACCGGCTGAGCCACCGAATCCACCATTCCCTGTATCACGCTGTAAGCCTTGAAGTTCCACTGCGAAGCCTGGTTGTAGTTACCCGTATCATGTGCCGTGAAGTAATGCCCCAGCAGGATATTCAGCACATTGTTATTGATATGCGTGGTGATGGTGGAAGCCAGCAGTTTGCAGCTGAACTTGAACATCCTGCGGATAGGTTCGAAATCGAACCGCAGACTCGGGCGCCACGGAGAATAATGCCAGAACAGCGCCGTATTCACGATGCTGTAAACGATGGTCTGGGTAGCCAAAGCCCAATAAGACATGCCGCAAAACGCCATAATTACTCCTACCACACTCGAAAAGAGCGTGGCGATGATGCCCGACTGCGCCCTCTGCTTCACCATCATGTGCTTGAAGAGATAAGCCGACTGAGCCGTACAGAGGCTGGAGAATAACAGCGACAGGAATGCATACCGGCAAAGTGAAACCAGTGCCGGAGTATGATAATAGCCCGCTATCAGAGGGGCACAGAGAAAAAGTACCAGGTATAGAAAACCACCTACAGAGATATTAAACCAGAATACGGAGTTATAGTCATTATCTGTAGGTTCCTTGATATTCGTGATAGCCGTGATGAAGCCCGAATTCTGCAAGGCATTGGCTATCAGAGAAAAAACAGTAATCATGGCGATCATACCATAATC
>ERZ870021.107-NODE-107-length-10700-cov-4.152593_pt1 | contig 10700 bp, 11 predicted proteins | sample MGYA00520890_ERZ870021 | MGnify/ENA primary metagenome ERZ870021 (study PRJEB32232, sample SAMN07284987) | human gut metagenome | biome: human-associated habitat; material: feces | host: Homo sapiens | place: Tanzania | collected 2014-08-14 ...
CAAGGGCCGATTTACGTGGCGGCGTTTTATAAGTAAGTCGATTATACCGTTAAAGTTGGTCGGCGATTTCGGATAAACGTTTCAAACGATGCGACAGGCAACTTTTAGTAATGTTTAATCTTTCCGAAAGCCTGCTTAACGTATCTTCGGGAAATTCAAGCCTTGCCTCCGCAACGGTTTTTAAAGGAAGCGGAAGATTATCAAGCCCTAAAACGTCGGATATCGTCAAGATATCGTTTTTAGCCTTTAACGAAGCGTCTATTTGCTTACTCATATTAGACATTTCGCAGTTAACTATACGGTTGGTATTGTTTTTAACCATCTTTTTGACTATGATATCCTGAAGTTCGAGACAACATTTTTTTGCTCCCATCGTAACCAGAAGATCGCATATTTCTTCCGAACTTTTACTGTAAACGACGAACAAATCTTTTCTTTCTATAAGTTTCGACTCAAGCCCGTTTACGCCTAAAATATGGCAGAAATCGAGGGCGGAAAGATACTTTGAGAAAACAAATTCAACGTGATACCCCGTCGCCTTGTCGCTTTTCATTTTAGGAACGGTTACGCTGCCCGCTCCCAAAAAAGCGCCCTTTATATAGGCTTTCTGACAGCAACGTTTTTTTACAAGAAGGTCGGAAATTCCGAGTTCGATATCAAGCCCGCCTTTTGAAATTTTAATCGTTTCGGCGTCTTTTAAAACCTGAACGGTCTTATCGCTTATAAATACCGCCTTGGTTCTTTCTCCTTTTTGATCTATAAAAACTTCCGGTTCAAAACCGTACAGGGTTTTAACGATATCGCTGAAAAACTCGTTGGTTTTTACGTCGCCCGAAAAAGAAAACCCTATGTTGCCGTTGTGAATCTCTATGGTTCCCGCCGTTCTTAAATACGCGGACAAAGCCGCAAGTTTACAACAAGGGCTTGAGATTTTTTCGCTTATTATTTCATTTTTGACTTTTTCGGTAAAATTCATGACTTTCGCGGTTTTTCGTAAACAGTTATCCGACGAGAGATTCCGAAAACTCGTTAAAGACGCTTTTTAAATTCGGCGTAACGCAGATTGGGGATTTTGTCGTCGAAATTAAAAATACGCTCCCTCGGAAAATGAATTACTTCGTCTTGCTTGTAAAACAGTTTCAAATCGCCTACTCTGTCGGGAGAGTGCGCGTCGGAATCCACCACAAAATTAACTTTCGTGTCTATAACCTTTTGCCACTCCTCTATCGTAAGATGTATCTTTTTGGTGTTTATTTCAAAATAGGTGCCGTAATCCGCGCAACATTTGGCTACCTCGACGGCGTCGGCAAAAACTCCGTACAAAGGATGCGCCAGAATATCTATCGGATTGTTTTTTATCGCGTTTATATATATCTTCGTGTTATAATCTATAAGTTGCTTCGTCGGCTTGATTTTAGTAAAATCGGTAACTATATTTTCGATAAAAACCCTTTCTAAATCTTCGCTTGTCGGATACCAGACGGCGCGGTGCATGCCGGCAAGAAAAATTTCTATTTTGTCGTAATCCTTCGGCTTTACGTCGCAAACGCCTTCTTCGCCTATTATGTTCGATTCTATACCGAGTTTTACCGTAAGCCCGGTAACCTTTTCCGCCTCACGACATTCTTTAAGCATCTGGTCGAGGTTTCTTCTTTTCATGCTGAACAGAAGATGCGAAAACCCGTGATCGGTTATGGCAATGCCTTTAAGCCCCGCTTTTTTCGCCGCGAGCGCATTGTCGAGTATGGACCCCGTGCCGTGACTGTAGGTCGTATGTGTATGATAATCAAAATTCAACATTTTAAGTGCCTAAAATTCGCCTATGTAACGTATTTCTTCCTTAAGAGCGATGCCTTGCGTTCTTAATACCGTTTCTTTCATGTATTTTATAAGTTCGTAAACGTCGGACGCCTTACGACCGTCGCAAATTATAAAGTTTGCGTGTTTTTCGGAAACGTACGCGCCGCCTATACGGTAGCCTTTAAGCCCCGCTTTATCTATAACTTTACCCGCAAAATAGCCTTGGTTTAAAAAAACGCTTCCGGCGCTTCTGCCTTTGGGCTGACATTTTTGTCGCGCGGTTTTGAAGCGCGTTAACTTTTGTTCGATAACGTCTTCTTCGCTTACTTTTAACTTAAACCCCACTGACAGAATAATTTCGCCTTCCAAAAACCTGCTTTGACGATAATTGAAGTTACAGGATTTATTGTTGTAAACCCCGTCTTCCGCGCGGACGAAACAAACCGCGTCGGAAACGCTTTTGTTGAAACACCCGCCGTTACCCGCAACTATACCGCCGACCGTGCCGGGGATTCCCGTGGCAAATTCAAGCCCGCTTAAGTTGTTTGCGACGGCAAGATTGATTGCGTCCGCTATTTTTACGCCACACTCCGCTTCCAAAATATTGCCTTTAAGCGTCATTTTTTTCATAAGACACGTAAAAATGCAAACACCGCGGAATCCTTTATCGGAAACGAGTACGTTAGACCCGCCGCCTAAAACACAATACGGATACCGACCTTTAAGGTATTCCGTTACGTCTGCAAGTTGTTCTTTCGTATCGGGAAAAACAGCAATATCGCACCTGCCGCCTACGCGAAAAGTCGTGCGAGCGGATATATCGTACGACTTTTCGGCTTTAAGCGTCGGAAAAGTTTTTAAAAAGTCGTCGTAACCGTTCAAAAGTTTACTACCTCCTATTATAAAACACTTACCGTATTATTTCAAATAAATTTTACGTTGTTTCGGATTTTTTGCTATTTTATCACATATACGGCGATTTTTTCGCTTTTATTGCACGTGATTTTTCTGCACAAAATATTCTATGTTTTATAACGGGTTTTTATGATGTATATTTGGTTTTAACTATTCCCGGTCAACTTATCGGCGTTCCGATAAAAATAAAAACCCGCCAAAATCACCCGATAACGGGCTTATTGGCGGACTTTTTTAATTTTTGACTTTACTCGCTTAAAAAATCTTCGACTTCTTCTTTTGTCGCAATGGCGCCGAGCGCTCCCTTTTTAAGGGTTGCCAAAGCGCCGTAAGCGTTTGCCGTTTTCAATACTTTTATTATTTCTTCTTCGCTTTTAAAATCTGCGTTTTTATCGCGCGCGTACAAAAAATAAGAATAAAACGCGTCGCCGGCGCCCGTGGTATCGACGGGTTTTACCGCCTTTGAGGAAACGAAAACTTTTTTGCCGTTACGGTAATACATCGAGCCGTCTTTCCCGAAGGTAACTACCGCCGTCTGATTTTCCCCGATTACGACCGAAAGCCCGCTTTTTACGTCAGTTTTTCCCGATAAGAGTTTAAGTTCGTCGTCGCCGAATTTTACTATATCGCTTAAACTTACGGCGGTTTTCATGACTTTAATCGATTCTTCTTTATCCTCGAAAATATCTTCGCGGTAATTGACGTCGAAAGAAATAATCGCGCCCTCGCCTTTCAAAAAATCGATTGCCTTTTTAAAAAACGTTCTGCCTTCTTTTTCGGACAACATTAACGAACCGAAATGAGCAATCACCTTGCCGTTACAGCCATAAGTCGCGCTATAGTACGCTTTTTTCAGGTTTTCGACCGAAAGAGTATAGTCGGCGCCGTTATCTCTGATAAAAGCAAAACTTCTTTCGCCTCCTGTCAACGTAACCCTCGCCACCGTGGTCTGTTTGTTTTTTAACTCGTCAAAATAAGCGTTCAAGCCTTCTTTTTTTGCGTAGTCTTTAATGATTTTTGCGTTTTCGTCGCAACCTAACGCGCCGTAAAAAGCGGAATTTTTACCTATGGCGTTTACGTTGCAAGCGACGTTGAACGGAGCGCCTCCCGGAAGGCAGGACTTTATCGTTCCGTCGAAAAATTCATCTACTAAAACTTCACCGATACAAAATATCATAAATTATCCTTTTTTTGCCTCGTATTTTTTATTTTCCGAACAAATTTTAACCAAATTTTTAATCATATCGTCGATAACGACAAGTGCTTTATCGGAATTGATATACAGATTATCAAAAAGCGTTCCGATATTTTCTTCAAAATGATCCGGTAATATTTTTGCGTTTTTAACAGCGTATTCGACCATACGCTTTTCACCCGGATGAGTAAGACGGTTGACGGCGAATATAATATCGAAGTACGACTCCAAAAACGCCGTAATGCGATGATTAACGCTGACGTAATCCTTTCTTTTAACTGCTTTTTTTATTTGTTTGTCGTACGAAGGCAAATTGTCGCTTAAAAGCCTTAAATTGCGCAAAACGACGTTTTCTCTTAACTTATCGGGGTACGGAACGCCGAATCTTTCCTTTAAGCGCGCGTAACTTCCGTTTTTATCGTACAGAATTTTACTCGTAAGCAAATTGTGCCACATTGCTGTCGTATAGCCGTTTCGCGCGGCGCATTTTTCGACGACCGCGGATAAGTCGCTCTCGAAATTTTCAAGGTTTCTGTACAAAATATCTATATCGATACCGTTAGTAAGCGTGCAGTCGTCTTCGAGTTCCCAAAAGGCGTTTCCGATTTCGCAGTAAGAACAGTATTTTTGAATTATTTCTTTTCTGTCGTCTTCGCTTGGTAAAGAGGAACAATAAATATATAGGTCGTAATCGGATTTTTCGTCGTAACTATCCCCCGCCCTCGAACCGCCGAGCGCTATCGCTTCGACTTCGGGTAAAAGGCTGAATTCTTTATATAATTTTTCAAAATACATTTGCCTATTCTCCTTGATATCGTTTGATCATATTTTTCTTGATATCGTTTGCAAAAAAAATGATCACCGCGCCGAATAAGGACTATGATCGTAAAAAACCACCGTTAATCGATCACCTTAAACAAATTACCGTTAAACAATCACGAATTTTCTTTAATGAGTTTCAGCGCGCACAAACTTTCAACGTGCTTTGTTTGCGGGAAGAGGTCGAAAAGGTACAATTTTTCGATTTCGTAAACGGGATTGGCATTTTTGTTTTGTCCGGTAATTTTTCCGTTTTCGACCGACAAAGTATCGGTTAGAACGCCTACGTCGCGTGCTAGACTTTGAGGACTGCACGCAACGTAAATTATTTTATCCACCTTTTCCTTAAGCGCGGCGAGAAGAACGTTTAATTCCACGCCCTTTCGCGGCGGATCGAGAACGAGGACGGTTTTATTGCCCTCTTTCGCTTCTTTTTTTATAAGGTCGGGCAAAACTTTTTCGCACGGGGCTGAAATGCTCGTCATTTTATCGGAAAGCCCGTTGTTTACGGCGAGTTTATTCGCCGCGTCGGAGGCTTCTTTTACAATCTCGACGCCGTAGGCTTTTTTTGCGTTTTTGCTAAGCATGGCGGTCATCACGCCTGCGCCGGAATATCCGTCGATAACGACGTAATCACCATCTACGTTCGCTTCCTGCGCTACTATTTCGTAAAGCGTTTTCTTTACTTCGGTATTAACCTGAATAAAAGATTCCGGGCCGACGTCGTAACTAACGCCGAATTCTTCAAGGCTGATTTTTCCTTTGCCGTAAATCAGTTTAAAGTTATCGCCGAAAATCACGTTGGTATTGGTCTTGTTTACATTAAGATAAACCGATAATTCAGGAAATTTATGTAAAAGTCGGTCTATAAGCCCGTTAACGCCCTTTACGCTATCGCCGTTAAGCACAAGAACCAAAATAAATTCATTGTTTAATTCCCTTATTACGGCGTGACGCAAAAGCCCTTTTTTTGTCTTTTCGTTATAAGCGGTAACGATTTTTCCGTCAACGAATCTTTTTAATTCTTCGATAAAAACCTTAGCCCAGTCGGGTTGAATCAGACAGTCGTCCGTTTCGACCACGTCGTGGCTGTTCTCCCTGAAAAAGCCTATTTTTACTTTTCCGTTTTCTTCCCTTATGGGAAGTTGAAGTTTGTTACGATACCCGAAAACTTTTTTTCCGTGATAAATTTCGTCGATATCGACGTTTATCCCCGCAACTTTTTTAAACGTGTTCTTTACGATTTCTTTTTTGATTTCAAGTTGACTTAAATATTCGCAGTGCATTAAGTCGCACCCGCCGCATTTTGTAAAAACCGGACATTGCGGGATTACCCTTGACGGACTTTTATCGATTATTTTTTCGATTTTACCGTAACCGATATTGCCCTTTATTTTCAGAATTTTAAAAGTTACTTGTTCTCCGACCAAACAATAAGGCACGAAAAAAGTCGTGCCTTCTATATGGAAAATTCCTTCTCCGTTATAACCGATTTGTTCGCAAAAACCCGTCAATAAGTCGTTTTTCTTCATATTAGTTTAAATTTTTAAACGTTTGGAAATTACGTTCATCTGCTTTTGAAAGAACTTAAAAAGGACGTCGTATATAATGAAAAATATACTTCCGCCTATAATTATGATATAAATCATGTACTTTTTAAGCGTTTCGTTTTCGACTATAAACATACTCGTTAAAAAATAACAACAAAGCATAGAGCCGACAAACCACAGATTTTTAATCAGATACGCTAAAAACCGATTCAGTTTTTTTTCTTCCAGATATTTGCTTACGATGGGATGAAACCCGAAAAACAACAAATATGGAAGAGCCGTTTCAAAACTGAAACTTGCAATCAAAAAACTGAGCAACGCGCTTGCGATAACGGTTAAAATCGCTCCTTTATAAGTTTCTTTTGCAAGCGGTAACAAAACGACAACGCTCGCTAAAAAGATACAACTATAACTTAACGTTAAAAAATACGCGCCGATGCAAAGTAACGTCGCCGACATCGCCGTACATAGCGCCGACAAAGCAATTACCTTTGATAATTTCATAGAAGTCCTTCTATAAGCCCGTTATCGCATATTGCAACAACAGTTAAGACACATATTACAAAGCGCCATCTGACAACAAAATTCCAAACAACTATCTCCACCCATTTGCGGTTCGTCATAGTTGCCGGTAGTTCTGGCGTTTCCCGTACCGGATTTATTCCAGTTCGTGTCCGACGCGCTTGCGGAAGAACCTTTCATTTTTTCGAGCAGTCTGTCGTAGGTTTCTTTGTATTTTGCGTTGTTTTCGTCAAGCGCCATTGCGATTTCGAGTTGTTTTTTGCACTCGTTCATCCAATTTTTCTTATAGAAAACAACTGATTGCAAGTAGTGCCATTCGGCGCCTCTTTCGTCAAAAGAATCCAGAACCGACTGCGCCGTGTTAAGATCTCCCTTTTTCAGCGCTTCGTCAACCTGTTTAAACAAACTGTTATCGCCGTCCTCGGAATGTTCAGATCTAAAGCGTTTGATTTCTTCGTAGGCGTTATCGATGGCAGTTAACTTTTCGGCGGCTTCGTTTCCTTTTTCGCCGTCTAAAAACCTTTCTTCCATATACTTTTTGCGTAACGCAAAATAGGCTTCGGATATTTCCCTGTCCGTAGCGTATTCGCTGACGCCCAAAAGTTTGTAATATTTTTCCATCATAAAATTTTACCTTTTTCTTTTTTATCGGTAATAACCTTCGTCGTTGCGGCGGGGATACCCCTCAGCAAAACGTTTTCTATAAGGTCGCGGTTAAAACGGTAATTGATTTTCAGATGATTTTCTCTGATATTTCTGAATATATCCGAAAACATAAAATCAATATCTTCCGAGTGTTTTTCGATTATTTCTTTTGCGGTTTCCTCTCCGTATCGCGCCGCAAACGGATTGTATTCTCCGCGTTTCTTGTCTTTGTCGTAATCGTCAATAGCGTCTAAAACGTAAATCCATTTGCCGACGTAATAAAATAAATTGCCGGTATATTCCGTCTTATATTCTTCTAAAACCGCGTCGGATATCGCTTTTAGCATATTGCCGAATTCTTCCGAAACTGCGTCTATAAGCCCGCTATCGGCATTTTCGAGCCTTCTCAACCTTTCATACCCGCTTTTGACTATTTCGTCGATTAACGGAAATTTTCTTTTCGCCTTATCGAACCGTCCTTTAAAAAGAGCGCTTTTTAACGTCCGTTTTTTACCGTCTATATCGTCGTCGGCGAGTTTGTATCCGAGCAAGATAACGTTTACGTAAGAAAGACGATCGGAAAGTAAATCTCTTTTTATAACGGGACCTTTTTTGAACGGGTGAGCGACGCACGTTCGTTTTTCTATCGTAACGTCCTCCCCTCTTACGTTATGCGCAAAAGCCGACAAAAAGGCAATATCGTAAGTCAAAGACATTCTCGCCATTTGCCCGCACGTGGAACCGATCGACTTACAAATACCGCAATAGAGCGCTTTATATAAAACGTCGTCTTTTTTATAAAGATAGGGTTCGTGCGGTTTTAAGTATCCGAACATATTAAAGTTGAATAAGACCGACTTTTCTATATACCTTGCGCATCATTTTTCCCGCAAGATAGTTGGCTTTTTCCGCGCCCGCTTTTAAAACGCTTTCAAGATACCCTTTATCTTTCAGAATTCTGTTCTTTTCGGCTATAACGGGTTCTATGACGGCGGCGACGGTCTCGCCGACGGCAAGTTTAAAGTCGCCGTAGCCTTTTCCTTCAAATTCTTTTTCGGCTTCTTCGATAGTTTTGTCGGCAAATAAAGAGTAAATTGTAAGTAGGTTTGAAACGCCTTTTTTATTTTCGGGATCGTACCTGACTTCGGCTTGACTGTCGGTTACCGCGCGTTTGAATTTTTTAACGATTTCGTCGGTAGAGTCGTTCATCGAAATATAAGCGTTGGGGTTATCGTCGGATTTCGACATTTTTTTGTCGGGATCCTGTAAACTCATGATTTTCGCGCCCGTTTTGGGGATAAGAGGCTCCGGAACGGTAAAGGTTTCGGAATATCTGTTATTGAAGCGGACGGCTAAATCCCTTGCGATTTCAAGATGTTGTTTCTGGTCGGCGCCGACGGGAACGAGATCGGTTCCGTAAAGCAGTATATCCGCCGCCATCAAAACGGGATAATCCAGAAGCCCCATGTTGACGTTTTCCGCGTGGCGCTGGCTTTTATCCTTATATTGCGTCATGCGGGTAAGTTCGCCCGGATAGGTTACGGTGTTCAATATCCACGTAAGTTCGGCGTGGGCGGGAACGTGCGATTGCGCGAAAACCACAGATTTTTCGGGATCTATACCGCACGCGAGATATAGCGCGAGAAGGTCGAAACTTCTTTGTCTTAATTCCGCAGGAATCTGTTTTACGGTAAGCGTATGAAGGTCTGCAAGCGAATAAATACAGTCGTATTCGTCCTGCATCTTTACCCAATTTTTAATAGAACCGACGTAGTTGCCTATCGTCGGAATACCGCTCGGCTGAACGGCGCTGAAAACCGTTTTTTTCATTTTTCACCTCAAAATCAAACTTGCCGAAACGTCTTCGGCAAATTTATTACGGCGAACGTTATCGTCCGTTTGATATATATTAGTTTTATTCCGTCAGATAAACTTTTGTAATTTGCTGTTCGATATCAGTTTTCGATATACCGTTTTGCGTTTTCGGGAATTTTATCGTTGTCCATACTTATGGTCAAAAAAGCCTTGAAACCGTATTCTCTTTCGAGTTTAATAAGCGCGTCCGTAAAGGCGGCGACGTTTTCCGTTTCATAACCCGTCATTTTGCAAAGACCGTCGATAAAAAGATATTCGATATCGGCGTTTCCCGCGAGTAAGCCTTTTACGAACCCTATAAAGGAATTGAGTTCCATTACTCCGAACTCCTCCGTATATAAAAGGCGCGCCTTGAAATTGATGTTTACCGTGTTGAATCTTTTATCCGTAATAAAAACGATGTCGCCTTTGGCATCGTCGCACGCTTTTGAAAGCATTTCAAGCATGACTTTGGTTTTGCCCGTACCTTTAGGTCCTGATATAATTCGGATCATTTCGGTTCCCTCCGTAAATTAAATTTTTCTAAAATAAAGCCGATAATTCCAAACTTGAAGCGAAAATCTCTTTCGCTGATAATATAATATAATATTTTAAGATAATTTTCAATAGTTTTTCCGAAAAAAAACCTATCTTTTGCGTAACTTTACGCGTTTTTTGTCTTTTCTTAACAAATAAGTTTACTTTTCGGGCGTTTTCGGGGTAAAAAGACGGTTATTCGTTTTCCCCCGCAAGTTTGGCTTCGCGGTCGGCGATTCTCAACGCTTCTACCATTTCGTCGATATCGCCCATCAGAAACTCTTCAAGATTGTACATTGTTTTGTTTATGCGGTGGTCGGTAACCCTGCCCTGCGGAAAGTTGTACGTTCTTATTCTTTCGGATCTGTCGCCCGTACCTACCTGACTGCGCCTGTTTTCGGAATATTCGTTTTGATACTTAGAGTTATAATAGTCGAAAACACGGCTTTTCATAACCTTCATTGCCTTTTCGCGGTTTTTCGTCTGACTTCTTTCGTCCTGACAGTTTACGACGATGCCCGTCGGAATATGCACCATACGGATACAAGATTCGGTCTTGTTTATATGCTGACCGCCCGCGCCCGATGAACGACAAGTTTCGATAATAAGGTCTTTGTCTTCGATATTGACTTCGACGTCCTCCGGTTCCGGCAAAACTGCGACCGTAGCGGTCGAGGTGTGAATCCTCCCCTGCGATTCGGTTTCGGGAACCCTTTGAACGCGATGCACGCCGCTTTCAAATTTAAGTTTTGCGTAAACGTTTTTACCGCTTACCGAAAAAGTAACTTCTTTAACCCCGCCGAGTTCGGTATTGTTTGAATCGATTTCTTCTGTCTTCCAACGGTTTTTTTCGGCGTATTTTA
>ERZ870021.109-NODE-109-length-10698-cov-4.458431_pt1 | contig 10698 bp, 9 predicted proteins | sample MGYA00520890_ERZ870021 | MGnify/ENA primary metagenome ERZ870021 (study PRJEB32232, sample SAMN07284987) | human gut metagenome | biome: human-associated habitat; material: feces | host: Homo sapiens | place: Tanzania | collected 2014-08-14 ...
AAAATAATATTTTTAGGTACGCCTTCTTTTGCCGTACCTTCCCTCAGCGCCTTATTAGAATCAAAACACGACGTTTTAGCCGTGGTTTGCCAGCCCGATAAAAAAGTCGGCAGAGAACAAAAAGTCGTATTTTCTCCCGTAAAAGAATTAGCGATTAAAAACGGCGTAAAAGTTTTGCAATATACAAAAATAAGAACCGAAGGCGTTTCCGATTTAAAAAATCTTAAACCGGATATTATGGTAAGTTGCGCTTACGGGCAGATTTTGTCGCAAGAAATAATCGATATCGCGCCGAAAGGCATCATAAACGTTCACGGTTCGTTGTTGCCCGAATACAGAGGCGCGTCGCCGATTCAGCAAGCCGTAATCGACGGCGTAAAAGAAACGGGCGTAACTATAATGCAAACCGACGTCGGCATAGATTCGGGCGATATTTTATCCGTCGTAAAAACGCCCGTGGGAGATAAAGAAACGGCGGGCGAATTATTCGACAGATTATCTTATTTAGGCGCGCAATTGCTTTTAAAAACGCTCGATAAAATCGAAACGGGCGAGATAACGCCGATAAAGCAGGACGAAACTTTGGCTACCCACGTTAAAATGATTAAAAAAGAGGACGCATTGATAGACTGGTCCAAATCTGCCGAAGTTATTAAAAATCTCGTCAGAGGTATGAATCCATGGCCCGTCGCTTATACTTACGCGAACGGCAAAATGCTTAAAATTTTCGACGCCGACGTAATACGCGACGACGATAGCGAGGTTTTCGGAAAAGTTTTACGTTGCGACGCAAAAAGCGGTTTAATCGTAAAATGCGGTGAAAACTCTTTAAGGATAAACGAATTGCAGTCTGAAGGTTGCAAACGCATGTCCGCGCGTGATTTTTGTTCGGGCAGAAAACTTATCGTCGGCGATATACTGAAATGATTATTTTATTTTACGACTGTTACAGAATTTTAAGCGAAGTTTATAAAAACGGCGCTTACTTGAAACAAGCGATAAACGACGTCGAAATCGAGGAACTAAACCGCGCAAAAACGACTAAAATCTGTTACGGCGTTCTCGATAAGAATATAGAACTCGATTATTATATTTCTTCGCTTTGCGATAAAAATCCCAAATCATCGGTCAAAATTCTTTTAAAGATAGCGATTTATAACATTAAATACCTCGGTAAAAAACCTTACGCGGTAATTGACGCTACCGTTGAATTGTCTAAAAAAACAGGCAAAGGCGCAAACGCAGGTTTTATAAACGCCGTACTGAGAAAATTCGTTTCTGCAAAGTTTGAGTTACCGAAAGATAAAATCAAATATTTGTCGGTAAAATATTCTTACCCTGAATTTGCAGTCAAAAAAATTCTCGATACTTTTAAAGACGATGCCGAGGATATTTTGGCGTATGATAAAGAAACCTCTTACGTACGGTTTAAAAACGATTTCGACGCGGAAAGTTATTTAAATGACAAGAAATACGTTTACGAAAAAACTCCTTTTAAAAACTTGTTTTCCGTTCCTAAAATGAGCCTTGACGATGATTTTTATAAAGGCGTTTATACTTTCCAGTCAATAGGTTCGGTTGCAATATGCGACCAGATAAAAACAAACGGCTTGGTTTTTGACGCTTGCGCCGCGCCGGGCGGAAAATCCTGTCTTCTGGCGGAAAGGGTAAAAGAAGTAACTTCTTGCGAAATACACGAGCATCGGGTAAAACTTATAGAAAGTTACGTTAAGCGCATGGGTTTAAACAACGTAACCGTCGTAAATAGCGATTCAACCGTTTTTAATCCGGATTTTAAAGGGCGTTTCGACGCGGTTTTATGCGACGTGCCTTGTTCGGGTTACGGAACCGTCAAGTCCAACCCCGATATTAAACTAAAAACCGTTGATTTTAAAGCGTTGACAGCCCTTCAATTATCAATAATTAAAAATTGTTCCTTATATCTGAAAAGGGGAGGAACGCTTATTTACTCGACTTGTTCGATTTTCCGTGAAGAAAACGACGGCGTCATCGAACAAGCGCTTAAAGAACGTGATTTAACCGTTGAAAAAACCGACAGCCCGTTGAAAAATTTAAAAACAAAATACGGACTTCAATTTTTACCGAATATTTCCCTCGGCGCGGGCTTTTACCTTTGCAAACTCAAAAAAGAATGATTTTACAGGATTTAAATTACGAAAAATTGAACGAACTTGTTTTAAGCCTCGGTGAACAATCTTTCAGAACGGGGCAGATTTTTCGTAACCTTCATAACGGAAAAAATATTTCCGAAATGACCGACGTTTCCAAAAAGTTGAAATCCGCTTTGCTTGAAAATTACAGTGACTTTGCTATTGAAATAATTAAAGAACTAACCTCACGCGACGGCACCGGAAAATTTCTTTTCAAACTTACCGACGGCAACGTGATAGAAGGCGTTCTGATGAATTATAAATACGGCAACACCCTGTGCGTTTCCACACAGGTAGGTTGTCGCATGGGTTGCGCATTTTGCGCTTCGACTTTAAACGGTCTTGTACGCAATCTTACTTCCGGCGAAATACTTTCCGAAGTTTTAGTCGTAAACAAAACGTTAGGCGGCGACGTATTAAAAAGACGGATTACCAACGTGGTTTTAATGGGCAGCGGCGAGCCTCTCGACAATTACGACAACGTTATAAATTTTCTGAGATTATTATCGTGCAAAGAAGGCATAAACATCAGCCCGAGAAACGTCAGTTTGTCAACTTGCGGAATCGTTCCGAAAATGTACGAACTTTCAACGGAAGGGTTACCCGTAAATCTTACGATTTCTTTACATTCTCCCTTTGACGAAGAAAGGCGTAAAATCATGCCTGTCGCAAACGCATATACGATCGGTGAAATAATACAAGCGGCGGATAACTATTTTAAAAAAACCGGCAGACGGTATTACTTTGAATATTCTCTGATTTCGGGCGTAAACGACACCGATAAATGCGTTCGGGAACTTCAAAGACTTTTATCCGGTAAACCGTGCCACGTCAATCTGATTCGTTTAAATACGGTAAAAGAAAAAAAACTTATTGCAACCACCGATAAAAATGCGGAAGAATTTTTGAATAAACTGAAAAAAGCAGGGCTTTCGGCAACGTTGCGTCGCAGAACGGGCGCCGATATCGACGGCGCTTGCGGTCAATTAAGAAGAAGATTTATCAAAGGAGAGAAAACAGATTAAAGGAATAATCATAAAAAGCCGTTCAAAAGAATTTATCGTTTTGTCGGAAGGTAAAGAATACCTTCTTACGGCGCGCGGTAATCTTAAATTGAACGATAAGAGGCTTGTTACGGGCGATAAAGTCGAATTTGACGGCGGAGTAATTACTAAAATCGAAGACAGAAAATCGGTCATTATGCGCCCGAAAGTAGCCAACGTCGATGCAGTCAATTTAGTTATTGCGTCAACGCCCGCGCCCGATTATACGCTGATAGACAAAATGCTTATTTGGTGTTTTAAATCGGGTGTGGAAGTTTATATTACCGTAAACAAATGCGACGTTGACGAAAAAACCGCCGAATACGTAAAAATCAATTACGATAAGGCGTGCGACGGATTGTTTTTCGTCAGCGCCGAAACGGGAGAAGGCGTAAGAAATCTTGTTGACGCATTAAGGGGCAAACTTTGCTGTTTTGCAGGTCAGTCGGCGGTCGGCAAAACCTCCCTTTGCAACTCGATTTTCGGTAAGAATCATGCAGTTAATACCGTAAGCGAAAAAACGGACAGGGGAAGACATACCACGACCTCGCGCGAGATACATTATTCCGACGACCTTTTTATAATCGATACGCCGGGTTTTTCATCTTTCGATATCGAAACGATCGGTAGTTACGAATTGATGAATTATTATAAAGATTTTTCGCCGTATAACGGCAAATGTTATTTTGTCGGCTGTATGCACGTAAACGAGCCGGATTGTCTTGTAAAAGAGGCTGTTAAAAACGATAAAATATCTGCCGACAGATATAAAAGATACGTTACCATTTATAAGGAAATCAAAGAATATGAAAAACGAAAATATTAAAATTGCTCCGTCGATATTGTCTGCCGATTTTTCAAAAATGGGAGAAGAAGTAGCAAATATCGAAAGTTGCGGGGCGGACATCATACACTGCGACGTTATGGACGGAGTTTTCGTTCCGAATATTACTTTCGGAATTAAAATGGTTTCCGATATCAGAAAGCATACGAAATTGCCTCTCGATTGCCATCTTATGATAGTCAATCCGCAAAATTACGTCAGACAGTTTGCAATAGCGGGAGCCGATTATATTACCGTTCATTACGAGGCTTGTAAAAGCAATACTTCGGAAGTTTTAAAACTTATCAAAGAACAAAACGTTAAATGCGGCGTCGTGATAAATCCCGATACCGATCCTCACGATATAGCAGATCTGATACCGCTTTGCGATATGGTTCTGATAATGAGCGTATTTCCGGGTTTCGGAGGTCAATCTTTTATAAAATCTGCGCTCGAAAGCGTTAAATTCGTTAAAAATTACGTTGTAACGCATAATTTGAATACGCTCGTTGAAATCGACGGCGGTATAAATTACGAAACGGTAAAACTCGCAAAGCAAGCGGGCGCGGACGTCATCGTTGCGGGGAACGCCGTTTTCAGCGCGTCCGACAGACGCGAAGCGATTGAAAAATTAAGAACTTTATGAAAACGGTAATTTCACTCAACGGCGAAAAGTTACGTAACTATAAGTTCGATAAAAGCAATTATTATATTGCTTGCGACGGCGGATACGAATATTTGAAAGAAAACGGAATCGAACCGAATTTCGTTTTGGGTGATTTCGATTCTTTAGGATTTATTCCCGAAGGGGCGGAGGTATTTTCTTCCGATAAAAATTATACCGACGGCGAACTCGGTTTAATGAAAGCGCTTTCGCTCAAACCGGATTTTATCGAGTTTATAAACGTCGGGGGAGGAAGGGACGATCAGTTTTTTGCAAACGTCGGTTTACTTGAAAAAGCAACCAAAACGGGTGTTAAATGTAAAGCGATTACCAACGCAGGCGACGTTTATTTCGTTAAAGACGAGATATCCGTCAATACGGGAAAAGGAAAAATCGTTTCGGTTTATCCTTTGGAAAAGTCCGTTTTACTTAGTTCAGAGGGGCTTAAATATCCTTTTAACGGTTTTAACGTGGAAAGAGGCGATACTTTAGGAATATCGAACGAGTCCGTCGATGACGTTATTTATATAAAAATCCGCGGCGCGGTATTACTTTTCGTAAACGAAAAAGCAACTTCCTGAATTTTCGGAAGTTGCTTTTTAAATAAAATAAAAAGGTCGCGTAAATGCGCGACCGTAATTTAATTTAGGCTCTTTCAAAACCTTTGCCCGATTTAAGGCAACGGGTACAAACGTATTCAGAGGATACAACGCCGTCTTTAACGATTTTAACCTTCTGAACGTTTGCATTGTAGGAGCGTGGTGTTTTGCGGTTACTGTGGCTTACCAAATTTCCGCCAAGTTTACCCTTACCGCATACGCTGCAAACTCTTGACATATAAACACCTCCAATACGTTTTGATTTCAGCCTTAATAATATAACATTTATAAAAGCAAAAATCAACTTATTTTACCGACTTTTTGATAGTTTTTGTATTTTTTTTGACCGATAGCGCCATTTAAAGGGCGTCAAAACCGCAAAAAACCGAAAATCGATAAAAAATTGTTGCAAAACAACGTAGATTAGTGTAAAATAGTTTCGTTAAGAAGGAGATTCGCTATGTCTGTAAGTACTACTAATATATACGGTCAAATTATAATTTCAGACGAAACTATAGCCAAAGTCGCTTCGCATGCGGCGTTGGATTGTTACGGCATAGTCGAATTAGTCCCGAGGAGAGTTAAGGATTCTTTGAACGGCTTATTGAAAGGTCAAAGATCTACCGGTACCAACGTTGTAACGAGCGGTGATAAAATTTTTATAGACATTTCCGTAATAATCAAATTCGGCGTGTCTTTATCTGCCGTTGCGGAAACGTTGAAACTTACCGTTAAATACAATGTTGAAAAGTTTACGGGCATGGTTGTTGATACCGTCAACGTCAACATCGTAGGGGTTAAACTTTAATTTTTTTATGCTTTTTGTTCTGTTATTTTCGTAGAACGTCATAAAGTTTAATCAAAATTTCTGTATTTGAAGGATTATTATGCTAAAAACCATAAACGGAGCCATGTTTGCAAACATGGTTATCAGCGGTTCCAAACTGCTCGAAGTTAACCGTGCGAAAATCGACGCGTTAAACGTTTTTCCCGTGCCCGACGGTGATACGGGTACGAATATGTGCGCGACTTTAAGTTCCGCAGTAAAAGAATTAAAATCTTGCCACTCAAATCGTCTTTCCGATATTTGCGACACCGTGTCACGCGCGTGCCTCAGGGGCGCCAGAGGAAACTCGGGCGTTATTACGTCGCAGATTATGAAAGGTTTATGCAAGTGCTTCAGGGATCTTGACGAGATTTCTGTTAAAGATTTCGTTAAGGCGATGAAAGCCGCAACCGATACCGCATACGCTGCCGTCAACAAACCTAAAGAAGGTACTATTTTAACGGTTTGCAGAATGATGAGCGCTTGCGCAAGCACGCAACGCGGGAGAGATATTCTCGTATTTTTCGAGAATATTATCGCCGCCGGCGAAGAAGCCCTTGCTTCCACTCCGGAACTTCTTCCCGTTCTGAAAAAAGCGGGGGTTGTCGATTCCGGCGGTATGGGGCTTGTTACCATCTTTAAAGGTATGTTCGCCGCTTTAAAAGGAGAAGAAATTTCCGACGACGGCATCGAAAAAGATAATAAAGAAGAGTCTCTTAAAAAAGACGATCATATCGTTCCCGATTTGTCGAATTTAAGCAGTATTCAATACGCTTATTGTACGGAGTTTTTTATAATCAATCTTAAAAAGAAAACGACTTTGGCGGATATCGACAGATTATCTGAAACGCTCAACAATATCGGCGACAGCGTTATTTGCGTAGGCGATCTGGAACTCGTTAAAGTACACGTACACACAAACGCCCCCGGCATTGCTTTGACCAAGGCGTTGCAACTCGGCGAACTCGATAAAGTTAAAATCGAAAACATGCTCGAACAAAATCGTTCGCTTCAACGTAAGTACGAAGCCGAAAGAAAACCGATAGGTTTAATTTCGGTTGCGCAGGGCGAAGGCTTGGTTGCGATGTTTAAAGAACTTAATTGCGACAGAGTTATCGAGGGCGGTCAAACGATGAATCCGAGCGCAAGCGATATTGCCGACGCCGTATTGCAGGTTAACGCAAGTACGATTTTCGTTTTCCCCAACAATAAAAATATAATTTTGGCTGCCGAACAAAGTAAATCTTTGGTAGAGGGCAGAAAAATCATAGTCGTGCCGACTAAAAACATTCCTCAGGGATTAGCCGCCGCTATGGCGTACGATCCGGACGCGCCCGCAGACGAAAACCTGATGAATATGTTACACGCGATAGACAGCGTTTCGGACGGGCAGGTTACTTACGCGGTAAGAAACACCACCGTCGGCGGGTTCAGCCTCAAAAAAGGCGATTATATAGGACTTAACAGTAAACGCATTTTGTCCAAAGGCACGACGATAAACGGCGCAACGTTGAAACTTATCGAAAAATTAAAAGATAAAAGTCATTCGCTTATCAATATTTATTATGGCGCAGACGTAAAAGAACAGGACGCAATGATGCTCAAAGAGGAAGTCGAAGCCGTATATCCCGATTGTGACGTAGAGTGCTATTACGGCGGGCAGGCGGTTTACTATTATATTTTATCGTTAGAATAAAATCAGGTCGCGGTTTTAACGCGAATGGGAAAAACGCAAAGTTTTTCCCTTTTTTATCATGGAATTACGTAACGTTAAAGGTTTATCCGACAAAAGAATAGCAGACCTCAATTCAATGGGCGTGTTTACCGCGGAAGATCTGGTAAGACAGTTTCCGCGCAATTATCTCGATATGAGAAACGCCGTCAATCTGTTTGAGGTTCAGAATAACGAGTTTGCTTTGATTAAAGCGACCGTTATTACCGTGCCGACTTACGTTCCCAAAAAAGGCAGATACACTTTTTTCAAAATTTCGTGTATTCAGGACGGCGAACCGTTTAATATAATATGGTTCAACCAGCCTTATATCAAATCAAAACTTAAAGAAGGCGAAACTTATCTGTTTTACGGCAGAATCCGCAACAGGAACGGCATAATTTCCATGACTAACCCGTCGTTTGAGCCTTTTGACGAAAATTTATCTTTAAAAGGTATAGTACCGGTTTACTCGGTTAAAGGAAATCTTACTCAAAAAGTAATGCGTTCCGTCGTAAAAGACGCTTTAAATAAAGTCAATCTTACAAGCGTTATTTCTCAAAAAAATTGTAATACCTATTCGCTTTCGGACTTAAAAAGCGCTTACTTTGCCGCGCATGAACCGGCAAGTTACGAAGAACTTCATTCAGCATGCGAAAGAATAGCCGTCGAAGAATATTATATAATGATTTCCGCCTTTAAATTTATAAAAGGCGACAGGCAGGAAGCAAGAATTAACAGATATAATCTCTTGGCAAGCGATATTTTAAAATTTTCCGAAAGATTTCCTTACGAATTGACGAAAGGGCAGAAAGATGCCGTAAACGATATTTATAAGGACTTAAAAAGCCCTACCGTCATGAACAGATTGTTACAAGGCGACGTAGGTTCGGGAAAAACCGCAGTTTCTCTCTGCGCAATATACGCGGCGTTAAAAAGCGGTTATCAGGTTGCTTTTTTAGCGCCTACGGAAATTTTGGCGAAGCAAAATCTCGCTATAATACAACAGTTTTTACCCGAATACCCCGCGGGTTTTTTGTCGGGTTCGCTTACGCCGAAAGAAAAAACCTCGATCAAACAAAAAATTGCTTCGGGGGAATATCGAGTTGTCGTCGGCACGCACGCAATTTTAGAAGAAAACGTAAAATTTAAATCGCTTTCTCTTTCCGTTTGCGACGAGCAACAACGCTTCGGCGTCGCCCAGCGAAATAATCTTGTGCAAAAAGGCGTTAAATCCGACGTTCTGATTATGAGCGCGACGCCTATTCCGAGAACGCTGTCGTTAATTTTTTACGGAGACCTCGATATATCGACCATTCCCGACAAGCCCGCCGAAAGAGCCGAAATTAAAACGTACGTCGTACCGAGAGCAAAATACGAGCCGATGCTTAAATTTATCGACGGCGAGTTTGAAAAAGGCAGACGCGCCTATTTTGTCTGTCCGAAAATCGAAGGCGACGACGAGGGTTCTGTCATATCGGTTACGGAACTATATGAAGAATTAAAAGAAAAACTGCCGTCAAGAAAGTTCTCGCTTCTTCATGGAAAAATGAAAGATGATAAAAAGTCCGAAATAATGCTTGATTTTAAGAACGGCAAAATTGACGCTGTTGTTTCTACCACGGTAATCGAAGTCGGTATAGACGTACCTGAAGCCACCGTGATGTGTATATTCGGCGCAGATAGATTCGGGCTTTCTCAACTTCATCAGTTAAGGGGCAGGGTAGGAAGATCTGATTTGGAAAGTTTTTGTTTTTTAATTGCGGATAATCCGTCGGATTCCGCCATTACGAGATTAAACGCGCTTAAAAATAATTCGGACGGGTTTAAGATTTCGGAAATCGATTACGGCGAAAGAGGCGGAGGGGATTTTTTGGGAACGCGTCAAAGCGGAAAAACGATGACCGATCTGGGTGCGTTACGCTATACCACAGCAGCAATTTTTTTAGCGAAAAAACTTTCGGACGACGCTTTTTTGAGCGGTGAAGACTTAAAAACGCTCAAAGAGATTGCTATGCCGAAATACGCTAAGTTGAAAGACGTTACTCTCAACTAAGTTATCGAAAATTGTCTTGACGATATTGAAAAACACGAGTTATTTTCTTGTGTTTTTTCAATTTAACCATTATAATAATATTTGCACGCGCAACGTTAGGTTTTATCCTAAACGACGCGTCGGACGGAAATAACTATATGAAAAAGAAATTATGCGCTAAAGAACTTGCAATCGATTACCTGATTAGTTTCGCGGCGGGTTTTTTAGTCGCCTTCGGGTTACATTATTTTTCACAGCAAAACGGATTCGTTCCGGGCGGAATCAGCGGTCTTGCATTCATTCTGGAAATGTTTTTACCGCATCTTAAAATAGGCGATTTCGTAATCGGCGCAAGTATTTATATTTTCTTGCTAAATATGCCGTTTTTCGTTCTCATCTCGATTTTTGTCGAAAAAAAATTAGGATTGAATCTTGCCTTTTACATTTTGGTGCAGTCGGTTACGTTGTTGCTGTTAAATGAATTTTTGCCCAATATCTATTACGATGCGTCGGACGGAAATCTTATTTTTGCCTGTATCGGCGCAGGTTTCGTTACAGGCTTGGGGTTCGGGCTTCAGATAAGAAGAAACGGTTCTTCGGGCGGTACGTATTCTATTTCGGCGCTTATAAAGCACTGGTATCCGGCGGCTAATATAGCATGGCTTTCATTTATGATGGATTGCAGCGTCGTCGTTTTGCTGTTCGTTTGCGATCAATTCAGTATCGAGCCTACTATTGCGACTATAGTCAATATTTTTCTTGCAAACTTTGTCGTCGATTATTGCCTTCAGGGCGCCAAAGAAGGATATAAATTTGAAATCATTAC
>ERZ870021.110-NODE-110-length-10693-cov-3.387717_pt1 | contig 10693 bp, 7 predicted proteins | sample MGYA00520890_ERZ870021 | MGnify/ENA primary metagenome ERZ870021 (study PRJEB32232, sample SAMN07284987) | human gut metagenome | biome: human-associated habitat; material: feces | host: Homo sapiens | place: Tanzania | collected 2014-08-14 ...
TCCCAAGAGCATTAAAACAGGGCGAATACGCTTTCCACCTAAAGAGAGCACGTACTTCACCGGTTCGTAAAGCGACAATGGTTTACGATTGTATGGGAGATTTGCCAGGAAATCATTCACCATTACCAATAATTCTTCTGATGTCTTCATATCTATCATATTTCTAATTTATAATATCTGATTTATAACTTGTCTTTTATAACTTGAATACCACCGGAATAGCAATCATGGTACGACACACCTTGTTCTTGTCCATACCCGGTTTCCATTTGGGCATCATCTTCATCACGCGGAGCGCTTCTGCATCAAGGGCAGCATCCACCGAGGTACTTACCTTGGTATTGGCGATGCTTCCATCCTTGTTGACGATGAAGGTAACCACCACCGTACCCTGCACCTTGTTGTTCTGCGCCACCTGCGGATACTTCAGGTTCTTGGTGAGCCATTGCATGAATGCCGACCAGCCTCCCGGAAACTCCGGAATCTTCTGCACCACGGTAAACTTGATAGGAGCCTCAGCCTGTGTATCTGCCGGATCCACCGCCGTCTCAGGAGCCGCCTCCTTCACGTCAGCCCCTTCTACCACGCCCGAACCATCACCGATTACCAGCGAGCTGGTAGTAGTGCTGATCTTTTCCGGTGTCTTCTTGACCATCTGCTGTTCGGTAGGTTTCACCTCCTGGGTGATCGCCTGCGAGGCAGGTGCCTTCGCCATAGCCTCCGCACTCACCATATCTTTCTGATCGGGCGGAGTTGACATTTCCATATCTTGCGAAAGATCCTCAAAGTTCTCAGCCCAGTCGTCATCTCCCTGCGGATTTCTGGAATATTGCAATCCTACAAAAAGAAGCGTAAAGGCAATAAGGAGTCCCAGCAGGAAAAAGGTAACCCGCTTGTCCTCCAACTGTGCACGATCTGATTTCTTTATTTCCACAATATCTATTATCTACTATTTGCAGACTTGTTCACCCGTTTTTGGGGTCCAAACTGCAATATTTTACATTCTCTTTCGTTATTTTCTACGAAAACATTGCAAATTTACGTCTTATTTCTCAAAAAAGCCGTATCTTTGCCAAAGAATTAGATATTTTAAATGAAAAAAGTTGTTTTTTCCATTATATTGACGCTTTTCGCGACAAAAATGGGGGCTCAAGAGAGTCAGACGGGGTATAACTTCCTCCGACTCCCCGTCAGTGCCCATGCTGCTGCCTTGGGAGGCGATAACATCACCTTGATAGAAGATGATGCGGCACTTGCTTTCCATAACCCAGCCCTGCTGGCTTCGGTGAACGACCGTACCCTCAACTTCAACTACATGAACTATATGAAGGGGGTGAATATGGCATCAGCTTCATTCAACCGCATCGCCGGAGAGAAGGCTTCGTGGGCGGTATCGGCGCAATATGTGGATTACGGCAAGATGAAGCAGACCGACGAGAACAACATCCAGATGGGTGAATTCTCGGCTAAGGATATCTGTTTGGCGGGTACTTTCTCCTACCTGCTCAGCGAACGCCTCGTGGGTGGTATCACAGCCAAATTCATCACCTCGTATATCGGTGATTACAACTCCATCGCCATGGGAGTGGATCTGGGACTCAACTACTACGATTCGGAAGAAGAATGGTCGGTTTCCGCAGTAGCCAGAAACCTAGGTGGACAGCTCAAGGCTTATGATGAAGAATACGAGAAGATGCCGATCGACCTACAGGTGGGTGTCAGCAAGCACTTCATCAATACACCCTTCCGCGTTTCAGCCACCTTGGTGAATCTGAATCATTGGGATAAGGGACTCAGAAACCATGCGGTATTAGGTGCCGATCTGCTTTTGGGCGAAAGCCTCTGGGTGGGAGCTGGCTACAACTTCCGACGCCACGATGAGATGAAAATCGTAAACGGAGAAGATGAGAGCAGCAGCCATGGAGCCGGATGGTCATTGGGTGGCGGTATCAATCTGGAGCGCTTCCATCTCAACATCGCCTACGGCAAATACCATGTCAGCAGCAACAGTCTGCTGCTGAATATCGACTACAGATTATAGAATACTGATTATTGAATACTAATTATAGAATACAGATTTATAGAATACAGATTTATAGAACAGATAAACTTTTCAGATTTAAAGATATGAAGAAGATTACAATAGCAATTGACGGTTACTCTTCTTGTGGAAAGAGTACCATGGCAAAGGATCTTGCCCAGGAAATCGGATATGTGTATGTAGATACAGGTGCGATGTATCGCTCAGTTACGCTCTATGCCTTGCACCACCAGCTCTTCGATGAGGATGGCAAGGTAAAGGTAGCAGAGTTAGAGGCTGAGATGCCAAACATCCACATCTCTTTCAAGTTCAACGCCGGAACAGGTCGCCCAGACTGCTACCTCAACGGTGAGTTGGTAGAAAAAGAGATCCGCTCACTGGAGGTTTCCAATCACGTAAGTCCAGTGGCAGCCATCCCATTCGTAAGAGAGGCATTGGTAGCCCAGCAGCAGAAGATGGGCGAAGACAAGGGCATCGTGATGGATGGCCGTGACATCGGTACCACCGTTTTCCCTAACGCAGAACTGAAGATCTTCGTTACCGCCAGCTCTCAGGTAAGAGCACAGCGCCGTTTCGATGAACTCAAGGAGAAGGGAATGCCTGCCGACTTCGAGGCAATCCTGAAGAACGTAGAGGAGCGTGACTACATCGACACCCATCGTGAGACTTCTCCTTTGCGCAAGGCTGATGATGCCATCACACTCGACAACAGTGAGATGACAATTCCGGAACAGAAGGAATGGTTGATGAAACAGTATCAAAAAGCCACAGAAAAGTAACAAAAAGCTACTTTGTCGTAGAAAGCCTGCAGAAGATTGCAAAAATATATTAAAATTTCAGTTTTATATAAAAATACTGCCATTTTAAAGAATTGGCTTTGCAAAAAAACGTTGTTTTATTTATCTTTGCAGACATAATGACAAGGTAGTAATGATATAGATTATAAATTTTGAGTTAATTACTGTTTTTTGAAGGTGATAAGTCCTCGTGAGAAGATTTATCACCTGTTTTTATTTTGATGAGATGAATCATCAGATCACCTGTTTTATATTTATGACAAGGTATCCTTGATGATTTTCTCCTTGCATTCTTCCATCAGCCATTTAGGAGTACTGGTAGCACCGCAGATGCCAACGGTATTCACGCCCTTCAACCAATCCATATTGATTTCCTCGGCACTCTCTATCTGATAGCTGTTAGGATTCACACTCTTGCACTCCTTGAAGAGCACCTTTCCATTGCTGCTCTTTCTGCCACTGACAAAGAGGATGACATCATGCTTGCTGGCAAAGGAGGCGATGTTTGGCATTCTGTTAGCCACCTGGCGGCAGATGGTATCAAAGCTCTTGAAGGTTGCACCCTCTACGATATGCTCCTGGCAATACTCGATGATGCGATGGAACTCATCCAGACTCTTGGTGGTCTGGGAATAGAGATAGATATCGCGGTTGAAATCCAACTTACCTACTTCCTTCAGATGCTCTACATCCTCAAGCTTCTCTACCACGAGGGCATGGCTCTCGGTCTGTCCTACCAGACCCAGCACCTCGGCATGACCTTTCTTGCCGAAGATAACGATCTGCGCCTCCGGATTGCTCACATACTGCTTCTTGATGCGGCGCTGCAACTGGAGAACAACCGGACAGGTAGCATCAATGATCTCGATATTGTTCTGCTCTGCCAGCGCATAAGTCTCAGGCGGTTCACCATGGGCACGAAGCAGCACCTTCACACCGTGAAGCTCCTTCATCTCCTCATGGTCGATGGTGATGAGTCCCGCCTCATGCAGGCGCTCCACCTCCATGCCATTATGCACAATATCACCCAGGCAGTAGAGTGTACTGCCCTTTTCCAACTCTTCTTCAGCTTTCTTGATGGCAGTGGTTACGCCGAAGCAGAAACCACTACCATTATCTATTTCTATCTGCATTACTTTACATTTATTCTAATAACTACTTTGGCATTCTCCGGATCATTGGTAATCATGAGAATACGAGGATGCTTGGCACGCGACTTCTTCAGATCGGCAGCCACGGCTGTTACCTTCATCTTCACGGTCTCTCCCGGCTGGATCTTGCTCTTCTTCAACTGTACCTGCAAGCCCATGGTAAACATCTGCATGCTTCGGATATCCAAAACCGACTTACCCTTGTTGGTAACCAGGATTTCACCCTTGCGCTTCTTCTTTCCGTTGAAGCTTCCCAGATCCAGATCGGTGGTAGAGAGTTCCACCTTCGGAGCCTGTTCCTTCTGCTCAGCAGTCAACTTATCGAAACTTGGCAGGAGAACGGCAGAAACCACGATTTCCTTCTCAGGAGCAATCTTGTCGCCAGGACGCTCACCCAGATAAACAGAAGTCTGATTCAAGCCGAAATCACGCAGTTTCTTCGAATCCAGCACGAAGGTAATCTCTGCAGAACGGTGAGGAGCCACCTTGGATGGAGAAACCGCCGCCTGGAGATAGTTAGGAAGATGCATGACTACAGGTTCCATCATCTCCTCTGTAGGATTGAAGATATGGATGCGCTGTACCGGACGGTCGCCACGGTTCACGTCATCAAACTCCACCTCCTGGACATCCGACTTGAGTTCGCCCAACAGTTCATTATACGGACCCGCGAAATCTACCACATTGCTCACTACCCTACCACGCATAGAGAGGATGAAAGGTTCCTCCGATGCATTGCTGTAGAGGCATATCTGCTTGTGGAAGGTACCCATCTGCTTGGCATCATACACCGTCTTGACCACGAAACTGTCGCCAGGAGCCACACTGTTCTTCGGATACACCACCTCTGTACATCCGCAACTCTTATACACCTGATGGATGATCAGCGGTTTGCTGCCCTCATTCTTCATCAGGAACTCAGCGGTTACCGGCTTGCGGAATACTACCTGTCCACAATCCACAACCTCGTGCTGAGTACTTATTTTCTGTGCCGACGCAGACACCGCCAACAGCGATGAAAGCATCAATATATTCATCCGTTTCATACTATTCTATTCGTAATTATCAATCCTTATTTTAATTATTAACTGTCATCTTATATGCCTCCGTGCGACCTCCAAACTCCGGACTGTAGGTACACTCTGCCGTGCAGGAGCCCGACTGGTAGTCGCCCTTTCGGTCGATATAATATTCCATTTCTACGACGTGCTTACCTTTAGATAAACGATCAAAATAGAAATTTGTTGTATTATCCTTAGGAGAAACATAGCAATCCATACCCCACTGGTAACCGCTCAGCTGATTGACAGGCTCCAGACAGGCAGCCCGCATGTCCACAATCTTCACGAAATCGTAGTCACGGTCGGCAGTAATGGTGATGATGACCTTGATCTTATCACCCACCTTTGCCTTCTTCTGGTTTTCAACCTTACGGCTAACCTTGATGCCCGATTCCAGAGAAGCGATTTCGCTGACAGGCAGCTTGAACTCTGCATACACGGCACCCCAACTGGTATAATCGCTCTTCTTGTTGATGCTCAGGGTAGATACCTTACCCACCTTTTCAGTCTTGACATAACCCAGCGTAGTAGAATCCTGCGGCATCGGGAGCTGCTTGCCATCCAGTTTCAGAACGGCATTCTCAGCCCGTTTGTTCCAGTTGCTCTCATTACCCTTCATAAAGGCATAGACGGCATCCACGGTATTCACCGGAGTATCCCAAGACTGGGTACGCTTCGACATCAGGAGCCAGCGCTGCAGTTCCTCGATGGTCTGCCTGTCGTTCGGCTTCAGCATCTGCAACGCCTCTATCACGGATACCTGAGTAGGAATCTTGTAGTTTCTCCAGCTATACAATGCCTTGCGGGTATCGTAGTAGCGGCCCATCTCCTCGCGATAAACGGCATATTCGTTCACGCTCTGCAGATATTCGCCTGCCTTCTCGCGGTAGGCTGCATTCTGCTGGCTGTTCTTGGCGAGCACCACGGCGGCACGCGCCTTGCCATAGATGGAGAAATCACCGGTCATCTTCGACATCTTTTCCAGGAGATAAGCCTTGTCAGCTTCCAGATTCTGCTTCATCTTTCTGCCATCCATCGAAAGGATGTAGAGATAATGCAGCGCCTGTTCGCTAGGACTCACCTTATGCTTCTTCTCCTCCATCTTCTTCATTTCTCTTACTTCCTGGGCTGTCTGCCAGGAGAGATAGTTCAGAGCGGAAGTCAGCATCTTGGCAGTTGACTTCTGGGTACCTGCAATGGCATTCAGACGAACCATCATCTCGGCTACCGACGTTGTCATATATCGGCTGCCCTTCATACCTTTCCACCAGGAGAAGGAACCGTCCGCGTTCTGCAACTTCTTCAGTTTCTCCACCTGATTCTGCAAGCGGATGGTCTCTAAAGAGAGATTCTTCGCTGACTGATTTTCCAGGTCGAGATGCTTCTGGATATGGGTGGTGATGGTATTGGCGTAGATGGCAGACATCAGTGAGATGGCATCCTCCTCATCCGGATTGCTGATAGACGGCAGCGCCTTGATCATCAGCCAACTTGGATTGTTGGTATATTCCACGGTCACCTTTGCATCTTCTGCTCCCTTCGCCTGCTTGCCCTCCTTGTTCAGGAAGAGCTTGTTCAGGTTGAAACTCTGCTCGCCCGGCTGATGCAGGGTGATAGGCAGGGTATTCACCACAAGTTCACGATTGCTCAAGACAAGCAGATAGTGCTGTTCGCCATCGCTATAGCCATTGCCGGCAGCCACCACCTTATTAATATATACGCCCTCTTTCAGACCTTGGACATCGAAGGAGATGGTAGCAGAGCCCTCGGCATCTATCTGATAGTTCTGCGTTTTCTGCCAAACCATCTTGTTGGTCTCCGGATCGAGAATCTGCATACGGGCGTTGCCGCTCACCTTCTTGTCGGAAGTATTGAAGAGTTTCACCACGATGGAACTCTTGTCACCTTCACGCAGGAATCGAGGCATGTTAGGCTGCACCATCACGGTTTTCTGAGCCACAGTCTCATCTACCAGACAGCCGTTGCGCATCTCCTTGTCATGAGCCAATCCCATGAACTTCCAGGTAGTCACGCTCTCCGGCAGGGTGAAATTGATAGCCACATTGCCCTGGTTGTCGCTTTCCAAGGCAGGATAGAAGAAGGCGGTCTCGTTCAGGTTTTCACGAATCTGAACCTTGTCGAGGAACTGTCCTGCGTCTGAGCCTGAACCGCCAGCAAACTGCGGCATCTCCTCTACTACATCAAAAACCTTGTTGGCAGATGGAGCAGGAGCTCCTACACGGACCATCTGATTCGCACGAGATTTCATGACTTTCGCTTCTTCTCGTACCAGCTCGTCTTTTACCAAAGAATGCTTATCTATAAGAACAGCCTCAACGGTTCCGCCAGAAGAACGTTCCAACTTGCTCAATTCCACCGCTTGCATATAAGCATTAAAGCTAAAGTATTTATCATCAAACTTATCCACCCCAACTCCTTTTCATCGTAATATTTGGTAGGATAAGTACCAGACAATCCCAACTTATAATACTTCAGATTGCTCTTCCAATAGCAGTCTGGCAACCACTGGCTGAATCCCAGCGACATTTTCCAGGTATGTTCAGCCAACTGGTCGAGCGACTTGTCATAAAGCACACTCATCAGCTGTGCCTTGGCAGGCTTGCCGTCAGGAGTCGTAATATGCAAGGTCCACTTCTCCTTCTGTCCCGGAGTGAGACGGTCGCGGAAAGTCTTCCAGGTGATATTCAACTTCTTCTCCGGCATAGGACGGGCGATGCTGATTTTTCGGGTATAGCATTCGCCGTTCTTCACGAAACAATAGTTGATCACCACACCCGAAGCATATTCCTCTCTGTAGGTGAATGGCAGGGTAACGATGCTGTCGCCCAGTTCCCAGGCACCCTTCTCCAGCAGTCTGTTGCCGGCGATGATGGAATAAACGATATGCGCTCCGTTTTCAGAAGAACCCACCTGCACATATACCGGCTTTCCATCACGAGGGAAAGTCTTGGAAGTCTGATAATACCATTCGGTAGTTGGCTCCATCGGATGGGTATCCTTGATGCTGAAGAGGGTGAACTTCTGCTGCAGGGTATCTGTTCCGCAGATTGCTTCCAGCTGATGAACGCCGGATTTCCAAATCTGGGCAGAAGAAGATGCAGATGATGCTGCATATTCCTTGATTGCAACCGGAGCATTCGCCTCAGCCACCTTCCATTCACCACCGTCAATACGATATTTCAAATTGCTGGCAATCGGCATTCCGCTGGCATTGCAATAATTGAAGGTCACCGTCTTCAGGCTATCAGCCTCGATGCGCTTCGGCATATCCACCGAGAAAGCAGTAGGCTTGGTGCCCAGAGGCAGACTCATCTCGCCAGCATGACTCTCGCCACTGATATCCGTAACCACGGCAGAAACATCGAAATTGAAGAAGCGGGCGATGCGCATGAAATCATTCATATCCGCCTTGCTTTCTGACAGAGATGCCTCCAACGGGATTTCTACCTCAAAGGTTCCATCCTCTCGGGTCACGGTAGTATCACTCTTTACCAATACATCTGCAGAGCGGGCACCCCACCACCACATCTGGTTTCTGCGGGTCACCTTATATTCTACCTTGGCACCCTGCACAGGCACACCGGCATAGGTCTTGGCACTCGCCTTCACCACCACGGTATCGCCCCAGGTATATTTCTCGTTCACCTTCGGGAAGGTAATCTCGAAGGTTGGACGCTTATACTCCTCTACTCTGACATATTCTGTAGCCGTACCGTTCACAGAGATGGAATACTGTCCTGTCTGTCCCTCCTTCGGCAATTCGAAATCCACAGATGCCGTACCGTATTCATCGGTCGTAGCCTTCTGCTCAGCCACCTGCTTCCAGTTGACATCCCTCAGGATAAACTTCAGTTCCATGCTCTTTCCAGGCACGCTGGCATCCAGACCTTTCTTCACGATGTAGGAAACGGCAGTGGTACGCACCTTCTGTCCCGGACGATAGATGGCACGGTCGGTAAACAACTGATATTTCACCTCATCATCCTTCTTCTCATAATAGCGGGCACGGGAGAGGTAGATATCCTTGGCAGGCGCAAACTTATCAGTAGATGTGTAGATCAATACCTTCCCATCCACATTTTTGAAGTAAGCCTCGCCCTGGGCATCTGTCGTCATTCGGGCATGGATGAGTCTCTTGAACTTGCCCGTCTTGTCGTCATAGCTTCTGTCATAGAGCACAATCTTCGCACCCGGAACAGGTTGACCGTCTGTAGCATTCACCACCACATAGCGATGCCTGTCATCAGGCAACTGCTGGATCATCACCGCCAGATCACTGACATAGAAGAGCAGACGCTGCGGAGCGATGCCGGTATTGTCCGAAGTCACCTCCATCAGATAGACGCCCAGCGGCAGATTGCCACCGATTTCGATGGAATCCTTCACCTCTTCGTAATTCGGACGACCATAATAGCTTTTGCTGAAATCCTTCTGGTGCAGCTTCGTGGTCTTCTTCAGGAGCATCTTATAGGTAGCCTCATTCTGGACATCATATTCATTATCCGCCGTGATGTTGAGACGGGAAATGATCACCTTTAGATTCTGGAGATTGCGCACGTTCAGATGCACCCACTTCTTTTCTGCAGGGCGAAGCACCAATGGCATATCCTGCACCTGGAACATCGGTTCGGTGAGTCGCTTCTGCGCATTTCTCAGCACATTCATTCTTGACCATCCGCCCCAACGGCTCAGCGCATAGTTGATATAGTTGAGCTTATCCAGCGGTTTGGTATCCGTAGCCTCCTCCATGAAACGGAAGTGCTCCACGGCAAGTTCGCCAGCCTCCGGAATATCCTGATAGACGTGGATGAGCGAGTCGATGGTATTCAGATACTTCGACTTTCTGACCTCTCTTACATCATCCTGACGGTATTTCTCAATGAGTTTGTAGGCACAGAGACAGGCTGCCCCCCGATTTCCCACCTTATTATAATAGGTGTACATCAGCAGATACGCCTCCTTGCTGTCAGCCTCGAAACCGATGAGATGCAGCAGATCGTTGTTGAACGAACTGCCGTCCACCCCCTTCAGCGTCAGCGGCACATACCCAGTAGAAGCATTCCTGGCAAGAAGCTCAGGCTGCTCCAGGGCTTTCTTGAAGAAAGCCTCGCTCTTCTTCCCGTTCACCTCCAGCCGATTCTGATAAGAGGAAGCATCCTCCACCTCTATCCCGTAAGGATGATCCCGATACACCTTGCCGAGCACGGCATATCTAACAGCCTTCAGCACGGGGTCTTTTGCATTCAGAGCTTCCGCCTTCATCCGCTTCACGTTCGGTGTCAGCGAGTCTGCCGAAATCTCTTTCCAGAGAATCATCTGCCTCATCTCTGCCGCCAGCAGCTGGCCGTAGTCTTTCGCCGCCGTAGCCTTGGAGATGATCTTCTTCATCACCCCAATCTCGCTCTTGGGCTGATCCTTCTGAGCGATGATATCAGCTTGCTTCCACAAGTTGTCGTAGGTTTGAGCCGTTGCTTGCAGCATGGCAAACACGGTTATGAGGAGTGTTATAATGTTTCTTTTCATAAGCCAACTGTATATTATGTTAATCGCTAATTGTTAAACATCAAACTTTTCAATGCAAAAATACAAAAAATATCTGTTTTCTAACCTATAAACTGAAAC
>ERZ870021.111-NODE-111-length-10645-cov-4.136166_pt1 | contig 10645 bp, 7 predicted proteins | sample MGYA00520890_ERZ870021 | MGnify/ENA primary metagenome ERZ870021 (study PRJEB32232, sample SAMN07284987) | human gut metagenome | biome: human-associated habitat; material: feces | host: Homo sapiens | place: Tanzania | collected 2014-08-14 ...
CCTTTCTCCGGACGCTCCCGTTTTAGAGGAAGAATACGACGAATCGGTTCTCACTTATAACAACTTACCCATATCGGGTTCGCTCGGAACCATGGAAGGTATCGGCATAGTCGGCTACTATATGTGGAACGTTACTTCAAGGTACGATAACTTCTATTTCGGCGCGAACTTCTCAGATTACGTAGGTCACGTAACCCGTTCGATAATCATGATAAGACCTTCCAACGGTCAGAATTACGATTCTTTCATTTTCAGCAAGTACTTCAGCGAAGTCGCTCTCGGAAAGCCTGCAAGAACGGAAAAAACGAACGCCGCGATCGAACTTATCAAAAAGATTCCCTCAAACGTTACGTTAGATGCGGAACAAACGGTAAAAACGGCGCGCGAAGCCTACGACGGGCTTACCACGGAACAGCAATCGCTCATCGATAAAGACCTTATAGAAACTTTAACGGGCGCCGAATCGTTGATCGATTACCTTAAAAATCAGAACGTTAAGCCCGAACCGCCAAAGCCCGCCGAAAGGGACGACGTTTTATTTGTCAAAAGTCCTTACTTCGTTGCGATAATGACGGCGGCGGGTACCGTAATCGGTTGCGCGGTAGTTCTCGTCGTTCTGGCAATCAGACAAAAAAAGCGCAACACAGGCAATAACGCGTAAGCGTTGACAATCAGTCTTATTCGTCCGTCTTTCGTATAACGGAAGGCGGACGAAGGACGAGTCAGACAAACAATCTGCTTAAATTTGCAATTTAAGGAAAAAACAATGAAAAAATTCAGAATCATTGCAATTTTAATATTTACGATGCTCTTATCGTTGACGATAGTCGGTTGTTCCGATACCAACAAGTATGACGAACTGATCAACAAGGGATATACCGTCATCGTTAAATACGATCCAAACGGCGGCAACGTTATCGGCAGTCAGAACGTATCTTTAACCGATATGTTTAATCCCGACAATTACGCGAAATCCGCAGACGGCACCGTGAATATAAAACTTATGAACCCTACTTCGGGCAACCGCCATATAAGCGGAGGTTCTAAAATTACCATTTCCCGTTCGGGGTATTTCCTTGCCGGTTGGTACGAAAAACGCGCTCTTAAAAAGGACGAAAAAGGTAACGTTCTCGACTGGGAAGGTAACGTTTTAAAGGAAATCGACGGCGTTTATTACAGAACGGACACCAAAGACGAGGTTATAGGCTATCCAGCCTGCACGTCTTATTCGACGCCGTGGAATTTTGAAACCGATACCGTTACGGCAAAATCGGGTGAAAAATTAGAAAAAACCCTGTACGCCGGTTGGGTTCCTTACTATCAATTTGACTACTACTGTCAAACCGACGACGGCGCGTCGTGGATAAAATACGCGGAAACCACTTTCGATTACAGCGCCGCGTACGACAAAAACAATCAACAAATTTCAGACAAAAACACCCTTTATACTCCTTCGTATAAAGACGGCGCGATGAATTATAAAATAAACAATAATTATACTTTCCCCGACAAAGAAGGTTACACTTTTAACTCGTGTTATACGGACGAGGGCTGTACCGAAAAAGTCGTCGGAAGTTTAAAACACGGCGGTACGCTGGATTACGCCACGGGCTTACCGGACGGAAGAGTTCAAAAAGTTTACGTCAAGTTCGATAAAGGCGATATCTACCGTATTCAAAAGGCGTCGGATCTATTCGATAACGCAAATTCAAAGGGAATTTATTATATAGAAGCCGATCTCGATTTTTCGCAGACGGCATGGCCGACTGTCTTCCAGTATAACGGTTTTAACGGCAAATTTTACGGTCAGAATCATACGATTAAAAACGTAAACGCTCAATATAAATCCACGGGTTCGCTTATGGGCGGGTTATTCGGCAATATCGGCGATAACGCTGTGGTCAAAGACTTTACGATAGAAAACGTTACCTATGATTACGTATCGACGAAAAACACCAAAGAAGGCGATTTCGGTCTGTTTGCCGGCTCGATTTCGGAAAAATCTTCGGTGTCCGACGTAATCTTACGCGGAGGAATAACGTTAAAACTAGGCTATATCGACCTCGATATGAGGACGGACAGAGAGGATAATCCTTATTTGTATCTTCTTGCAAGCGGTAAGGTAAGCGGTATAACTTGCGACCAAAGCAAAATCAAACTTATCGTTTACGGAAAAGCACACGGCGATAAGTACCGCTATAAAGTTAATCCTTCAACTTGCGCGGTCGATAAAAACGGAAGAATAATTTACACGAGATTAGGCAATACGACCGATTCGGTTTTCACCGAAAAGGAATACGAAATAACCACTAATTTAGGAGAATAATATGAACAAGAAAAAACTTATCGCAATTATAGCAAGCGCCGTTGCTGTCGTTTTGGTTGCTACCGTAGTTTTATCGGTTACCTTGCTTGGCGGCAACAAAAAAACCAAAGACGCTATCGTTATAATGTCCGAAGAATTAAGCAATAACTTTAACCCGTTTTACGCGACGTCGGGCGCCGATCAGGACGTAATAGGCATGACGCAGGTCGGCATGCTTTCCACCGACAACAACGGTAAAACGGTCGCGGGCGATAACTATCCTACCGTAGTCAAGGCTTACAAGGTAGAAAAGAAGGATAAAGACGGTAACGTAATTACTAACGGCGAAGTCGCCGAAACCGTTTACACTTTCGTTTTGAAAAACGGCGTTAAATTTTCGGACGGTAAGCCTCTTACCATGAACGACGTGCTTTTCAGCATGTACGAAAACCTCGATCCCGTTTACACCGGTTCATCTACCATGTATTCCATCGATATAAAGGGCTTGAAGGCTTACAGAAGTCAGAACGCGACCATAAAAGACGACGATGAAACAACCGAATCCGAAGTTTCTTTAAACGCGGGCGTTTACGCCGACGAAAGAATAATGTATCTCGTCGGTTTATATCAGGAAGTAAGTCAGAATTTACCCGGTAACGAAGATTTATCCGACGGTAAGTACGAAGTTCCCGAATCCGACATGAGAGACGCTATTTCCAACCTTAACGTTTCCACGATATCCGACGGTTACAAACTCGCCGTCGCCGCCGAAAGCGAATGGGATTCTTTCGATTTCAAAGGTCAGGTTTTAAAAGATTACAACTATATTTTAAAAACCTATAAAGAAGAACTCGAAAACGATTACAAAGCCGCTCAGGATTCTTTCGATATAAAAGCAAAGCCTTATTCCGACTGGGTTGATTTATTCAATAACGAAGTCTTTAAATTCTTGTATTACGAAGGGGATATCACGCCCGACTACGAGAAAGTAAACGGCAGAGACAACAAGGAAAAAATCATAGGTTTCAGCGATACCGAATCTTATAAAACGCTCGATAAAGACAGGGCAATCAACAAAATTTACAAATATAACGTGGAAACCAACCTCGAAGGTATTTTGTCGTACAGCGGTACCGCAGGCACCGTATATACTTCGTTTGCCGCTAAAGCGAAAGAAATTATTCTTCACGAAACCACAGATTCCGATGCGTTGGACGTTCCTACCATTTCCGGCATAAAATCCTTAGGTCACAACACCGACGTCAAAAAAGTAGAAATCGACGGCACGACGTATAACGTAGCGCACGGTAAAGAAAACCACAACGACGACGGCACCACCAAAAACAACACTTACGACGTTCTGGAAATCACCATTAACGGCGTTGACCCCAAGGCTATATATAACTTCGGCTTTACCGTTGCGCCCGCTCATTATTACAGCGATCAAACGGTAAATATCTGGGAAAATAAATTCGGCATAAAATGGTCCGACGCGACCTTCCAGTCCGAAGTAATTCAGGGTGGTAATCAAACCGAAGTCCCCGTAGGCGCAGGTCCTTACGCCGCGACAAACGCTCAGAACGAAGACAACCCTAAAGGCTCCGATTTCGTAAGCAGTAACATCGTTTATTTCAAACGTAACAATTATTTTAAGGAATCCTTCGGCGATAAATTTGAAGTAAAAACCGAAAAACTTCGTTTCCAGGTGGTTAGATCGGTCAACGCCATAGATAAACTCGCAAAAGGCGAAGTCGATTTCATTACGCCGCAGTTTACCGCGGATAACGCAAACATCCTCGAAGGAATGAAGAAAAACGGATTTGAAACCCTTTCTTCTTGGCAACTCGGTTACGGTTATATCGGTATCAACGCGGGCAAAGTCGAAGACATTAACTTAAGAAAGGCTATTATGTCGGCGATGGACGTAAAACTTGCCCTCAACTATTACAAAACGGGTACCGCAAAAACCATCAACTGGCCTATGAGTTTGGAAAGTTGGGCTTATCCTTGGGAAAATAAAGAAGAAGATAAGCAGATGAACACCGAAACTCGTCATATTTATACGCGTTTTGACGCGGACGAGCAGGAAGTCATAAAAAAGATTAAAAACTACATGGTGGCGGCGGGCGCGTCGAAAGGCGATTCGCGGTTAAAAATCACCTTTACCATTGCGGGTTCGTCCGTAACCGAACACCCCGTATATCAAGTATTTTTAAAAGCCGCAGAACTTTTAAACTCTTGCGACTGGCAAATCGAAGTTAAGCCCGATTCTCAGGCGCTTTTGAAACTTACGAACGGCTCTCTTGCGGTTTGGGCAGCGGCTTGGGGTTCTACTATCGATCCCGATATGTATCAGGTTTACCACAAAAACTCCACCGCTACTTCCGTAAAAGCGTGGGGGTATCCCGAAATCATTAAAAACCGCACTACTCGCAGCGAGGAATACGCAATCATAGACGAACTCAGCGGTATTATCGAAAGAGCGCGCGAAACGGACGTTGACACCGATCGTATTCCCATGTACAAAGAAGCGATGAGCCTCGTTCTCGATTTAGCGGTAGAACTTCCGGTATATCAAAGACAGAACTTATACGCTTACAATTCCAAAACGGTCAAAGGATTCCAGACAAACGTCAATCCTTATACTTCGCCGTTGGAAAAAATCTGGGAACTCGAATTAATCAAATAATTTACCTAATAAAAACGTACCGCTTGTCGCGGTAACCCAAGGAATAATATGTTTAAATACATTCTGAAAAGAATAGGGATTTCTATTTTAATACTATTAGGGGTTTCCCTCATTCTTTATACGTTGCTTCGTTGCATGCCGACGGACTTCGTCGAACAAAAAATCACGAACCTCGTTGCGGGTGGCTTAACGGTTGACGAAAAGTTTATAGAAGCAATGAAAAAGTCGTACGGTTTAGACGGAACTATAATTCAGGGCTATTTTACATGGCTCGGTAATATTTTCCGTCTGGACTTCGGTACGAGTTTTATAAGTCACCGTCCCGTTTTGTCGGATATTTTTTCCGCAGACAGAATCGGCACTTCCTTCTTCGTTGCCGCGATAGCGACGATTTTTGAATTTTTAATCGCTATACCCTTAGGCGTAACGGCGGCGACTCATCAATATTCTTTCCGTGATTATCTGGTAACCGTACTCGTTTTGATAGGCATTTCTCTTCCGTCGTTTTTCTTCGGACAGATGCTTAAAAACATTTTAGCAATCAAACTCGGTTGGTTCCCCGTATCCGGTATGAAGGAGGCAGGCGAAACCTTAGTCGGGCTGGCGGCGGTAAAAGACTATTTAAGGCACATGTTCTTGCCCATACTTACGGTCGTAATTTTAAGCATAGGTTCTCGTATGAGAATGACAAGGACTAATATGCTCGAGGTTTTAAACGCCGATTACATACGTACCGCAAGGGCAAAGGGTTTAAAAGAATCCAAGGTTATTTATAAACACGCCTTCAGAAACACTATGATTCCTTTGGTTACGGGCTTAGCGGGGCTTATTCCTTCGCTTTTTTCCGGCGCTATGATAACCGAACAGGTTTTCGACCTCACGGGTATCGGAAGTTACGCTTTAAACGCGATGACGCAAGGGGATATTCCCGTAATTATGACTTACAACATGTTCCTCGCGTCGTTAAGCGTTTTGGGCGTGTTGTTATCCGATCTTATGTACGCGGTAGTCGATCCGCGCGTTAAACTTGCTTAAAGGTGTAATATGGAAGACAAAATTTTAGAAGAAGACGTTTTAGAAAAAGACCTTCCCGAACTTTTAGAGGAAGATATGTCCTCCGACACCGATAAGCCTCTCGATAAAAACATTAAACTAATGTCGCCCGGCAGAATGGTTGTCCGTAGATTTTTACGCTCCAAATTGTCGATTGCAGGTCTGGTAATGCTTATCGCGCTGTTTACCTTTTGTTGGTTAGGTCCCGTTTTTTATAATAAATGGCATGAAGACGTTCCCGACAGAACGGGCGCGAACGCTTACGAAGAATACGAGATAACCGACGAAGACGGCAATACTTTCTATCAGATGATTATTACGGGTAAGCCTATAAACTCGTTGGAAAAGCCGTCTGCAAATCATATTCTCGGCACCGACAAAACGGGTTTGGACGTGTTCGTAAGACTTATGTACGGCGGAAGACGTTCGCTTATCATAAGTTTTCTGGCGGTATTTCTGACGTCCGCTCTCGGTATCATAATGGGCGGTATTTCGGGTTTTTACGGCGGCGTAGTGGATAATATCGTAATGAGAATATGCGATATTCTTATGTGCTTGCCGACGCTTCCGCTGATGCTCATCATCGGTACGGTTCTGGACGCAAACGGCGTCAGTCAGGTGTATTACATATATCTTTTAATGGGCGTTTTGTCGCTGTTTTCCTGGCCGGGAATGGCAAGGCTCGTTCGCGGGCAAATCCTTTTTTTGAGAGAGCAGGAATACATGGTGGCGGCGGAAGCAATGGGCTTTTCCACACCGAGGAAGATTTTCAAGCATCTGATACCCAACATTTTACCTCAAATTTTAGTTTCCATGACGCTATCTTTAGGCAGTATGATTTTGTATGAATCGACGCTTTCCTATCTTAACCTCGGCGTTCCCGCGCCGAAAGCGTCATGGGGTAACATGGTTACGATAATTTCGGAAGACCAGAACGTTTTAAAGAATTACTTCAACGTCTGGGGGCCTCCGGGAATCTGTATCATTATTGCGGTTTTAGGTTTTAACTTTATCGGCGACGGTTTACGCGACGCGCTCGATCCCAAGCAAAGGAGATAACCGTTATGGGTTTTAAAGATATTATAAATAAATTTAAAAAAGACCCGAGCGGCAGAAACGAGGAAGTAAAAAAGCATTACCTTACCGGTAAAGAAATCCGCGTTATAGCGAAAGCCAACGCAAAAGAAATGCGTCGGCTCGAACGCGCAAAACGTCGCTCCGTTCCCGAATCCGAGTATAAATCGGAAATGAAGGACGCGAACAACATTCTGGAAGTAGAGAATCTTCACAGTTACTTTTTTACCGATCAAGGCGTGGTTAAGGCTGTAAACGGCGTAACTTTCAGCATCCCCGTTAACTCGACCGTCGGCGTCGTAGGCGAATCCGGTTGCGGAAAATCGGTTACGGCAATGTCCGTTATGCGCCTTTTGCAAGGTCCTTCCGGGCAGATTGTGGAAGGTTCCATACGCTTTAAGGCGTACGATTATAAAACCGATGCGGACGGCAATCCCGTTCCCACTTACGAAACCGACGATAAAGGCGAAATCGTTTACGAAACGATAACTAACGCTTCCGGGAAAGAGATTAAAAAACCTAAAATTAAAGAATACGAAAAAGTAGAAGCCGTTTATGATATAGCGAAAATGCCGATTAAGGAGATGTATCGACTTAGAGGCAGACAGATATCGATGGTTTTTCAGGAACCTATGACGAGTTTAAACCCCGTTTTCACCATCGGAAACCAACTCGACGAGGTAACGCTTTTACATATTCCCGGCGCGACCAAAAAATCCGCCAAAGAGCGTTCGGTTAAAATGCTCGACATGGTCGGCATCGCAATGCCTGAAAGGGTTTACGCGTCGTATCCGCACGAATTATCCGGCGGTATGCGCCAGCGCGTCATGATAGCAATGGCTCTCGCGTGCGAACCGAGGCTTATTATCGCCGACGAACCTACTACCGCTCTGGACGTCACCATTCAAGCGCAGATTCTCGATCTGTTTAACGATTTAAAGAAGAAAATAAACGGCTCGATACTTCTCATAACTCACGATTTGGGCGTTATCGCCGAAATGGCGGACTACGTCGTAGTAATGTACGCAGGCAGAATAATCGAGCAGGGAACGGCTCTTGAAATTTTCCGTAATCCTTTGCATCCCTACACGCAAGGTTTACAAAAATCAAAACCGACGATGAATTCCTCGAGCGATACGTTATATAACATTCCGGGCAACGTTCCAAACCCTATCAATATGCCCGATTACTGCTATTTCAAGGAAAGATGTCGTTCGTGTATCGGCAAATGCTCGGGTGAATATCCTTGCATGCATCAGGTTAGTCCCACGCACTTCGTCGCTTGCCACTTATACGAATCGAAGGAGGATTAAAATGTCCGAAGAAGTTTTAAATCAACAAAATATCCTCCCAAAAGACGATTTTTCGACTTTCAACGACGAAGCAGAAGCCTTAAAAGAGCAGGAAGAAAGGGATAAAAAAGCCGAACTCGACAAAGAACTTCCGCCCGACGCGGACGCTATTTTGGAAGTCAGGCACTTAAAAAAATATTTCGTTCTCAAAAAGACCGTTATGGGCAAGCCCTTATCCGAACTTCGCGCCGTTGACGACGTTTCGTTCGTATTAAAAGAAGGCGAAACTTTAGGCATAGTAGGCGAATCCGGTTGCGGAAAAACCACTATGGGCAGAACGATTTTAAAACTGCATCAACCCACCGACGGGCAAATTTTCTTCCGCGGACAGGATATAGCGAAATATTCCTCGAAGCAGATGCGCCCGTTAAGAACGGAAATGCAAATCGTATTTCAGGATCCTTATTCCTCTCTGCCTCCCCGCAGTACGGTAGGCGATATTTTAGCGGAACCCGTTAAGGTTCATAGCGTTGTGCCTCCCGAAAAAATTAAAGATTACGTTTTGGATTTAATGGAAAGTTGCGGACTACGTGATTATTATTACGAAAGATATCCGCATGAATTTTCAGGCGGTCAGCGTCAGCGTATTTGTATAGCGAGGGCTTTATCGGTCAATCCTAAACTCGTCGTTTGCGACGAACCCGTTTCCGCTCTCGACGTGTCCATACAGGCGCAGATTATCAATCTTTTGAAAAAACTTCAAAAGGAAAGAAAACTAACCTATCTTTTCATTTCGCACGATTTATCCGTCGTAAAATATATTTCCGACAAGATAGGCGTCATGTACTTAGGCTCGATGGTGGAATTCGGCAATAAGGAAGAAATATTTTCAAACCCCTTACATCCTTATACCAAGGCGCTTTTTTCCGCAGTACCCAATCCCGATCCCGAAGCGAAATCCAACAGAATTATTTTGAAAGGCGATATTCCTTCTCCCGCGAATATGCCGAAAGGGTGTAAGTTCCATACGCGTTGCCCTGTCGCAAAAGAAATTTGTAAACATATCGCTCCGGAATACAAGGAATACGAAGAAGGTCATTTCGTAGCCTGCCACTTACTTGATAATCCCCATGAAAAGGAATAAAAAGAAAGAAAAAAAGGAAAAAGTCGTATATTACGACGATAATTCCACAATATCCGATATGTCCGGCGTACGAGGCGCGTTTAATCCTATTTTGCCCGAATCGAGTAAAAAGGGCGATAATAAACCTAAAGCGCCGTCTCGCTTTAAAGACAAATGGAACACTTATTTCAGCACGGTTAAAACGATGCTTGTTCCTATGTTCGTAGTTTTAGGCATATTGTTGATTTTATATTTAACGATGATGGGTATATCTACCTGTGTCGGGTAAAATTTTAAAACGCATTCCGAAATTCGGGAATGCGTTTTAAAATTATTTTTAATCGTTATTTTTACGTAAGCGCCGGCTGAAATATCTATTGTTTTTCGACAAAAGTCAATCGATTAAAATATTAGCAATTATTTATAAATAACCGATAACGGGCTTATAGGCGGGTTTATGCTTATTTGCGTTCCGATTTTGATATTATAAATTTTGCTATAAGACGTATATTGAAATCAAATCGCAATTTACGAGGTTATAAATATTTTATAAAAATAACCCGTCGGAGAAACGAATATTCGTTTCCCCGACGGGTTTTTACCTTAAAAAACGCAAAAAGTCCGCGTATAAGCCCGTTATCGGGCTAAAAAGGGAAGTTTTATCGTCAAATCAGGCTCTTTGCCCTGAACTCCTCGATACTTTCTTTTGAAATTTTCAGCGCGGAAACGCAGTAATTTTCTATACTGCCGTATCTTTGTTTTATACCTTCTAAAACGTGCGTTATGTATTCAACCTTCGCGTCCAGCATGGCGACCAGAATATTTCTGAATTTATACCCGAAAGTAAAAATCGTGTAAACGTTCAGGGCAAGGCGTTGCAGGTTTTTTTTCAGCCGCTGAGATTGTCTTGTCAGAAGATAATCTTTGATAATATCGTAATCGGAAACCCCTAAAAGCCCTTCAATAAGCATTGCGACTATACCCGCTCTGTCCTTACCGGCGGCGCAGTGCCATAAAACGCATCCTTTTGAAGTCATTATAACTTCAAGACATTTTTTAAGTTGACGTTGGGTTTCGGGAGAGAAAACAATCTGATCGTACAGCCCCAT
>ERZ870021.114-NODE-114-length-10542-cov-6.454754_pt1 | contig 10542 bp, 12 predicted proteins | sample MGYA00520890_ERZ870021 | MGnify/ENA primary metagenome ERZ870021 (study PRJEB32232, sample SAMN07284987) | human gut metagenome | biome: human-associated habitat; material: feces | host: Homo sapiens | place: Tanzania | collected 2014-08-14 ...
AGTTTCAGTTTTATAGAAAAGCTTCCTAAAGGGGTTACTGTATATGTAGGACATTCCGATTTTGGTACAGTGAAAATTAACTATGGTGAGTATGCTACGATTGTAGATTTAGAACAAAGATTTCTTAAAAATGTAAAATCTTATATTCATAAAATCACCTTTGAAGCAAATACACAACGGTTTGAGGAAGAGGGGTTTGAGCTCCTTGGATTTTATGATGAATTCCGTAGAGAAGAAATTCCTTGTAAAGATGCAGTATATACGATTAATTCCAAAGCTAATACAACTAATACAATTTATGCTAAGGTTGTAAAAGATAAAGATACTACATATATAAGTCAAGATAAACTGACAACACTTTCAATAGGAGTAAAATATGATTTCAAATCAACTCAAACCACTGCAACATTCTCGAATTTGACTGCAAATAGTGATGTGTCAACTGGAGATATAGACCATATATATGTATCTGCAGCACCTATTTCCGGCCATCAAAGTAGTAAAAGTGGTTCATGCAAGAATAATGGTACAGTCCATCTTTCCAACCTCATTCCTTATCCCTTTCAAGGATATACTACAACTATAAGTGTAATATATAAAGACGGAATAAGTGAATCCCATAGACTTGATTTCAGTGGACTTACAAAACGATTAGGAGTGAAATTATCTGCTGTAGCAAAAGGCTCCACGGCAGCAACAATCAATGCAAGTGTTGACCCTGGAGATGCAGAAGTTCAGACAGAAAAAATTTTCGTAGGAAACAGTGTATATAAATCCGGTAATTTTATTGTTACTGGACTTGAACCAGGAAACACCTATACGGTAAAATATCACCTATACGTAAAGGGACAACCTACCTATATTTACGATGGATACAAAGAATATTTAGAAGAAACCATAGACATTGTTCTTCCTAAAATAAATTTCACCTCACAACAACCAAAAGTTATTTCTGTTGGAAATGTCATAGTGGCAGCAGAATCGAATATTGCAGATAATGAAAAGAACATCGGTTTTGAATGGCGCAGAACGGATTGGAATAACGACTTTGATTCAAATAAGGGACAAGCTTATATCTATGGCGGAAAGATGGAGGGTTACATACGTAATATGAATGCAGAAAAACTATGGAAGTATCGACCATATTATTATTCAAATTCTGGCAACTATTATTATGGTGATTGGATAGGAATAGACCCAAGCAATACCTCATATTTTGAGCCGACAGTTCACACTTACGACAATATCACTGTAAATGGCAATGTAGCTACGGTGAACGGCTATTCTCTTCGAGGCACAGATGCGGTAAGAAGCCAAGGGTTTCAATATTGGAAAGACACAAATAGTTCTAATGTTTCACAAAACAGAGCTCTCCACACTCAATCAAATGCAACAATCATTGAGGCAGAAGGAGTTGTGATGACTGCCGTACTGAGTAATCTTGACTATAGCTCCACATATTCTGTTCGCTCTTTCGTTTCGACAGACGAAGGAACTTTCTATGGAGAAACACGCACGTTCTCTACTGGAAGTAATACAACTGGTATTGAAAATGTTGTAAGCATCCCCAATAAAGTAAACAATACAACTAAGGGAATATACGATATTAGCGGAAGAAAGTTGCCAGCCTTGCAGCATGGCATAAATATTGTTATTAGCGAAGACGGAACACGTAGGAAAATATATAAAAAGTAAGGTCGTTATATTTGTTATAAGTTTGTTTACTCTCACGTTACATATTGGTGGCATTATAGCTCAATAAGCGACTAAGAGTGCAATAATAATCAGCCGTGTCAAGAACTTTTTTCGAGATACGGCTGATTCATGTTAACCATGAAGTACTTTTCTTTACGCAAACTCGCATTGTCCCTTGCCAAAAATAGAGTCAAACCAATAGACAACGCCCAAGAACACAGCATGAGTATAAAGGCAAACTGTCTGACATGGCGAGAATGCCAAATGCGCCTTATCCAATACCAAGGAATGGTGCATAGCAGAAATGACGGAACTTCCTTTAATGTCTTGGGCATGGGTGGCTGCTTTACATCTACATTTGCTTGCACCCCCAATTTTTCACAGATAGAGTCCAATGTATTGCCAATGATCTTGATACAATCATCGGATTTCTTATACCTGTCATTCAAAGAAAAAGCCAAAGCTCGTTCTTTTTCTATAATGTTTAGAAGTCCCTCGCATCTGGAAAGGATAATTTCATACCTTTCAGATAGAGTCCCCATGTACTCATCTTGTGTTATTCCAAATTTCTCTTTGTCATTTTTATCCTTTTCCTCACGTTGCTTCTGTCTGTCATCCAACAAGTTTTCCACTGCCGATTTCGCAGCGGATGCCACATCAGCTTTGAACTTTTCCACATCCACGCTATCCATTGGTTGCGAGCTAATTTTGCTTGATAACGAATTGAGCGCATTGATGCAAGTCTGCAACTTGTCTTGCAGTTCATCAAATGTATCTATTTCTTCATCCTTCAAAGGGACAGGTTTCTTGTTTGCCATAATCATCTGCGTCTTGGTTTGTACTTTTTCTTGTCCTTGTCATCATCGTCAGAACGTGACGAACCACCACCTCCGCCAACTGACGGAACAACATGCGGTTGAAGCACCAACTCCGTAACCACTCCTACAACATCAGACATAACAGCAGAAGTTTCGCCTGTGTCATTCGCTGTTGAAGCACTTTCATCATCTGCAATAGACACGCTTTCCCCATTGTCGGAATTTAGGGAAGAAGACGATGGGAAATAGGACGAGGACTTTGCGTTATCCATGCCATTTGCCACCTTGTTTTCCGTGTAATTTTCGTTTCCGATATTCTCCACAGCACCGACAGCTATCCGTTCATCAGTCAGTACCTTTTGAATATTTCCCAAGGTAAGACTTCGGTCTATCCTGCCGCCAGAGAATGTGACATTGCCATCCGAGAACGAAATGCCCTTGACACTTCCGTCCACCCTGTGTATAAAGTCCATAGTTATACCTTTCCTGGAAAGAATCTTTCTAAGGCTATCCCAAGTACTACAGTCTTTTAATGCTGCTGTAATGAGGTCATACATTCTGTACTTGGCGGCATCCTTGCCTTTCAGTCGCTCACGGTTCACATTCTTCTTGCCTTTGCCAAATGTCAAGCCGTATTCCCTTGTGAGTGCCTTGGTGATGGCAGCTGACTTCTTGAAGTTGCTGTCGCCAGTGATTGCGTTGCCGTCATTATCCACTCTGTTGTACACAATGTGAACATGGTCGTGCGCCTTGTCGTGGTGACGGAAGATGACAAATTGGGTGTTCACTATCCCCATTCTCTGGAGATACTTCCTTGATATTTCCGCTATCAGTTCGTCACTCATTCGCCTGTAATCCTCTGGTGAAAAGCTCAGAGAAATATGCCCGACATACGCTTTGAGTGTCGGGCGAGCCTTGGCTTGAATGTTGAAACTGGCGACAATCGACTTGTTGGTAGAAAGGTCAACACCTTCTGATGCGATGATGTTCGTGTCCTTGTTCTTGATGTCGTTGGCGTATGAGACCAATCCACCAAAGCCCTTGCCTTGCTTAATCTTTGCTATCATAGACTATAACTGTTCGTTGATTTTGATGATAATCTCACTAATGGACTGTGCCAGCCGTTTGTTCTCGTCTGCCACAGCCAAGCCACCGTGAATGTGTCCGAGGTGTGCCAGTTGGTTCAAGTTGTTTGCCATGCCCGAAAGGTCACGGATGTACTTCGTGAGTTCCCTTGAAATCGGCTCTTTGACATAACCGTTTACAGCAAGATTATATACCAAGGTGGACAGCGGAGTGTTGTCTCTCCTCTGTATGCGGAGCAGTTTCCTGTAATTGGCATCGTCAAAATACACCTTAACTGGGTGGGTGCGCTGCGTTCCTTTCGGCTGTTTCGGACGACCGCCTCTTTTCTTCTGTTCTGTTGATGTTGGGGATGTCATTGTCCTATCGTGTTTGAAGCACCTGTGCGGACACTCCCGGCTTGTGAGCCGTGGTTTTGTGGAACACTAAACCTATACTTGCTCCCCAACATCCCCAATAATCAAAGATACGCTTGGCGGTTCGACTGACCTACAAGAGGTAGATTTGCCAACAGCCTTGCCGTAAGGTGAAGCTATGGCGAACTTAGGGAAGAAAAGAAGCAAGGCTCTCAGAGAATGTCTTGACTGGTGCTGTGGTGTTACAAATGTTACTTCTTGGCTCTGTCATTGAGTATCTTCTGAATGTCCGACAAGGCAAACAGACGCTGCCGTCCCATCTTGGCAGGGACAAGATAGCCAGACTTCGCCCAAGACCATAAAGTGGTGGCGCATACACGGCACATCTTGGCTGCTTCCTCTGCGGTCAGCCATTTCTCCTCATCGGGATTGTTTGCCAGTTCCATTGCCTTTATCTCCTGCGACTTTGTTATAAGTCGATCGGCAAATGTGACCAGATCCTCGGAGGTCACTTCTACCTTGAAGTGCGCTCCGTTCTGTATCATTGAGTATAAATCCATATTATTCCTTTCTTTTGAATGTTGTGTAAAGATGCGGACTGTCAACCGATAAGGTCAACAAGTCCACGCTTGATGTCATCGTCAATTGTTCGGTATCGGGCGAACGCTCGGCTTCCGTTGGCATGACCAGACATTGAAGAAATCAAGTTCGGGTCTTGCACTTGCTTGTAGAGGTTTCCGATGAAAGTTCTTCGGGCGGCATGGGAAGTGGCAACTTCGTATATCGGTCGCATCTCGTTCTGTCGGGTCTGAGGGTTGAGTATCGGCACTTTCCTGTCAAGATGTGCCAGTTCCATGATCGCACGGACACCCTTGTTGAAGTCCGCCACGTTGTAGTGTGGAAACAGCGAAAGGGTCGGTCTGTCCTTGTATCTGTCATAGATAGCGAGAGCCTTTTCTGTAAGAGGAACACGGACGGTTCTTCCGTCATGGTTCTTGGTCTTCTGCGGAAGATACTCCACCACACCGTCTATAACATTCTCCTTCTTGAGGTTGAGCAAGTCACCGAAACGGCAACCGAGGAAGCATTGGAACACGAACATGTCACGGAACGTAGCCAAATGCGGATTGTCCGAGAGGTTAAGCTCGTAAAGACAATCACGCTCCTCTATACTGATATACCAAGGAGTTCCATATACGGCTTTCGGCATTTCAAACTGTAGAAACGGATTGTTGGTAGTGATACCACGATGGATGCACCACATGAAAACTGTCCGCAGACGTGCGAAGTTGGAGTGCAGCGTGTTGTCGGAACGCACGGCTTGCGTCACAGACATTGTCGCATTTCTGTACAGATATGGGTATAACTTGACATACTCATGCTCATGCACCAAGAACTGGTAGAAGTCTTCCAAATCCTCTGCTGTAGTATTGTCAATGCCCATCACATAGTCGGTGCGTTTCTTCACTGTCTTCTGGTATTGCTCGAAGCGTTCTATCTTCCCGATATTGGCACGTATTACGGATGCCTGTCTTTTCTCAAAGCCTTTTGCCTGAATGTATTGCTCCACAAGCACCGACAACCTTGTCTCCTGGCATTGGTTGTCTTTCAACTTGTAGGCATTGGGATGATGAAAGACGAATATCACACGTTTCAGCCATTCTGCGGTTGCCCCTATATAGTATTCTTTTGATATGAGTCTCTTCAAGTCAAGAATGGCATCATTAAGTTGCTGTCTCTCGCTATCCTTTACCAAAGCTATGCGCTGTTTGTAACTCTGACGCTTGGTATCCCAATGGTTGGGATTGATGGTCAGTTCGCTCGCACACTTGATGTCACATTTCTCGTCACGGACACGGAAATATATTGTAGCCTTGTCTTTGGCTGATGTCTTGCGTATAAAAGCGGTTACGTTCATAATCGTCACTTTATAAGGTTGATAATTTCACGTTTCATGTCATCGTCTATGGTGCGGTATCGGGCGAATGCTCGGCTGTTAGGAGCATGTCCTGTGAGCGAAGCCACCAACGCCTGGTCTTTGACATGCTTGTAGATGTTCGCTATAAAGGTTCTTCGTGCGACATGGCTTGTAGCCACCTCATACAAAGGCTTCATTTCCTCCTGCCGTGTTAGCGGATTGAGGACTGGCACCATGCGGTTGACTCCAGAGAGTTCAAGAACAAACTGGATAGCCAAATTGTAGAAATGCTCATCCAACAAAGGGAACATTCTCGGGCTGTACTTCTCGTACTTAGCCAGTATATTCAATGCCTTGCCGCATAGGGGAACACGGACTACCTCTGTCTTGCCTTTGTTGAGGTTCTTGCTCGGTATGTATTCCAAGAAATCCCCAACGATATTCTCTCTTGTTAAAGCGAACAAATCGCCAACACGACAACCAACAAGACAGTGGAACACAAACATATCCCTTGCCAGTTCGATACGTGGACTGATTGAGAGGTCTCTGTGCAGCACTTGGTCACGTTCCTCAATGGTGAGGTAGTAAGGGATGCCGTACACATGCTTGTCCACCTTGACCGTGCGAAATGAGGTGTCTGTAGTGTAGCCTTTCTTCACACACCAGTTCAAGAACGCCTTTAACCTTGTTCCTCCACTAAAGGCGGAATTGGCAGATGATGGCTTCATTGTGTTGCGGTAAATTTCAAATCGGCTGAAGAAGTCGGGATTGTTGGCGAAGTATGTGTATTCCTCAGTGATATACTTCATGAAGCGTTCTAACTCGTCCGCTCCAAAATCCTCGATACGAAGAACAAAGTCCTTGCGACCTTCCATTTCCTTTTGCCATGCCTCATAGCGGTGAAGTCTACGGAATATGGATGTGATAGCACATTTGCTTTCCGCTCCATTCTTTACCTCTCTCAAATACTGCTCGGCTCTGTCGAAGAAGCCTGTCTTGGTGTTGTCAAATTCCTCATGTTCCTTTTCCTGCTTGTCGGGATTAAAATAGTTATCTACAACATGATGCAGGAAGTCAAGTGTGCAGCCAGTGTGATATTCCTTGCCGACCAAAAGAATAATGTCAGCGAGCTGTCTGTTAAACTTGTCTTTCACTTCTTGTGGCACATCGCTCTTTTGAGAGTAGCCAGGCACGGATGCGTCATAATGGATAGGGTCGATGTACAAGTTTGTTGATATTTTGTAATCAACGTCCTTTCCGTCTCTCAACCTTACATAAACGGCAGAATTACTCTTGCGAAAATACGGTATAATCTTCATCTCAAAAACAAATTTATGAATGTTCAAAACTGGGGTAATATTACCCTTTTTCAATGCAAAGATAATATGGTTCCCACAAATGTACCCATAGAAATCAAACTTTATGCAAACCGATTAAGTATTATTAAAATTCACTTTTACGCTGTAATTCATTGTGTATGAAGTGTTATTGTTTGGTAAGTATGATTTTGTGCAAGTATTATATTTAGTTGGAATTACCCCAAAATTGATTTCCTCCGTCACTGTTGTCAGGGCAGTGGTACCTGCCGTGTAGTCACCTGCCGAGTTCTGCGCCATGGCAATGCCACCGCCCACAAGGAGCATCAATGCCAATGTCTTCAAGCGTCCTGAAGAGAGAACGCTCTTGGCGGTCTTCTTCAAATAGTTCGTTGTTTTCTTAAACATTCTTTCTTGTTTTACTTGTTAATGATTCGTTTGGCAACACCTTATTATAATTATATAGAAAGGTATTGTCGCTTTCACATGATATACTCTTCTGCAGTTGAGTCTTAAATCTGGTAGCCAAAGAATGCTGGGAACAGGATGGATGCGCCTATCATAAACAGACAGGCTCCTATCAGCGTCAGTATGGACTTGGTAACTCCATCTTCCCCTGTGTTCATCTTGATGTATATCTGCAAAGCGGATATAATCACCATCACAGCAGCGACAGCGTATGTCAGATACAGCACATACAGCATCATCGTCACCACATAGTCGTGCATCCCTGCCAGTGCGTCTGCTCCCCAGCTATAGTCCACATTACCGCATTTGGCTGATGCTGACAGGGGGAGCAGCGCAAAGACAAAGGAACTTACTACATTCTTTATGATATGGCTAAATTTCATCCTTGACTGGTATTGTTTTGATGTTTGGTTGTCCTGGCTTTGTCTCGCCTTGTTTCAATAGGCTCTCCGTGAAGTCGTCCTGCCATAGTCCGTCTATCCATATGGGAGAAGTGGACTCCATCTGCCCATCCATCTTTTCCTGCAACGACTCGGCTGTGTTCTTCGGCTTCTGTTGGTTGACATCATTTCCTTCGTCTTCATCAACATCATCTTCTCTGCCGGAAGAATCCGTTTCTGGAGAATAATCACTCATTCCGTTGTTCTCTGTTCCCATACCATAGCCCTCATCGTATGATGTGCCGTCTTGGAAACTTGTGTCGTATTGCTTGTCGGCAACGCTAAAGCCACCATCGCTTTCATTGACGGCTACTGCGGCTTCCTCTTCCGTTATGTTGCTGATGTCAAACACTTCCTCGTTGCTCTTGGCTTCTTCCTTCTTACCATACAGGTCTCTCGTTATCATCACCGCATAGTAGATAGCGTATGCAATGGTAAGGCTGATGGCGAATATCAAAAATGGACTCATATAATACTTTGTTTTATTGATGATTTATACTCTATGCAGTGGCAAAAGTGCCAGTTGCGAGTGCAAAGTAAAGAGTAAAATCCGACATAAAAGAATTTTGTAAAGTATGGCCATCAAAGTTTAAGATATATTCAAATTATAATCATATATCATACTCTCAATCATACTTTAATCAGCTTCTTCTGTTAGTTTTCGCATGTTTGGGAAAAGGGCATAAAAAAAGCCCTCCGAATGGGAGAGCTTGATAAGGTATATCGTAATACCTTTATTTTTCCATGTATTGTTTCAGTTCCTGTGTGATATATGTCCAAACTTCTTGGAAGGTTAGTGGCTCCTTGAATTTGATTTTCTTCAAATAACTATTCCACATAATATTTCGTTTGGCATCTGTCGCAAAAGAATCCTCGAAAAGGCTATATTCCGTAGAGATGGCGGTGCCTCTATTCTCAAACGTGGCTGTGATGGCTTCTTGCAATGTGTTCAAGTCAATATTTCCTGCTTTTAGTATTCTGTACACATCAAAGAAGTCTTTCATGCGGCTGTTCTCTGTCGCATGGTCTATCATTGCCTGATACTTTTCAGCCACCACGGTCTCTAAAGAGTAAGCCAAGATGTCAACTTCTGGCAATGTGTCCAGCAACACCGGATAAGAAAGGTCAACGGGTGCAGGAGTTATGATGTCGCCAAAGCCTACATCCATGGAAATAACTTGGCTTGCCGTGTCAAGTCCTACCTTGACATGCACTCGCACACCATTATATTCTTTTTTGAGAGTGATTTCTTCTACGCTAATGCTGTCCTTTTCAAAGACAACTCCGTCTTCCAGACATTCTATGTCGCATAAATTTCTGAATGTCTCCTTGATATTGTCCAACTCACGGCTAATCTGTTGACCAAGGAAGTCTATGTCCAATGTTGGTCTTGCTTTCAAATGCTCATGGGCATACAGTAATGCACCACCTTTCAATATAAAGCGTTCTTTGTATGGACTTACCGACAGACGGTACAACAGACGCTCCTGAAAGTATCGTGTCAATATCGATTGGTAGAAGACATTCTCTTCTTTCGATATATTAAGCAGTTTCGCTCTTACTGAGCGAGCATAATTCTTCGTTGTCATATTTCTTGTTTTATAGTTCCATTTGTAGATATGTTCCCAATGTTTTGGCAACTCTCAGTTGTGAGGCATATTTCATCAGTTTGCTGACATTACGATCTCTGCGTTTAAGATATTCCTTTATAATCTCCGTACAGACATCTATGCCAATTTTGTTTCTATACTTTACAGCATCACAGACACATTTCTCAACATCATATATCCTCACCTTGAACCCCTCAATCTCTGTATTCGTAATTCCAAGGTTAAAGGCGGTATCACTCCAATGGTATAGTGTGATTGGGGGATAATCTGGAAGGGTGATTTTTCGGCCTCTTTTTATTGCAAGACAATATTCTTGTGGTACCTGTGTAGTCAACTGATAATGTGACCAAGCGGAATACAGACACAATACGCCACCAGGAACAACCTTTTCCACATCAAGCATTTGACTTGCCAAATGGTCATCGGTTGCATACACACCTCTTTTTATTCTGGTGAGTTCGCCATTCTTGGCGGCTTGCAATACTTTATAGTATGCAGCTCTTCCTGCCATATCTTTTGCAGAGATATAGCCTTCAGATTTTGGATTTGTCATACACTTTTCCATGATTTGCATCTTTAATTCTGTACAAAGTTACTACATATTTTCAAAAGTGTAGTATGTTTGTACGGAAATCTACGCAAAAATCACGCAAAAGATAGTTTTCTACGGAGAATATTGACTTTCTCCGTAGAAAATTATCGCTTTATACATCCTCTTTATGCGGAATAATGGATTTTCTGCCGATAAGATAATCATTGACATCCTTGTATTCTGCATATCTTATGGATTCGTTGATTGCCTTGTTTTGATAACGCTCCATGATTGTATGGGCAGCCA
>ERZ870021.115-NODE-115-length-10467-cov-4.758999_pt1 | contig 10467 bp, 4 predicted proteins | sample MGYA00520890_ERZ870021 | MGnify/ENA primary metagenome ERZ870021 (study PRJEB32232, sample SAMN07284987) | human gut metagenome | biome: human-associated habitat; material: feces | host: Homo sapiens | place: Tanzania | collected 2014-08-14 ...
TAGCCAAAACGCAATCGAACATATCAACGCCCCTCAACACGCCTTCTATAAGACAATCGGGACTTCCTACGCCCATCAGATAACGCGGTACGTTTACGGGAAAATAAGGATACATTACTTCAAGCATTTTATACATCAGGGGCTTGGGTTCCCCTACCGATAAGCCGCCGATTCCCACGCCGTATTCGGCGTACGGAACGGTTTCTTTGATGCTCGTTAAACGCAAATCTTCATATAGATTGCCCTGAATTATCGGAAATAACGCCTGACTATCGTTTTTATGGTGTTTGTAGCAACGGTCAAGCCAGTTCAGCGTGCGCTTCATGGCAAGTTCTGCGCTTTTGTGATCGACTCCGTATTCGCTGCACTGATCGAATTGCATTATTATGTCGGCGCCGAGATTGTTTTCTATGTCGATAGCCTTTTCCGGCGTTATAAAATGACGACTCCCGTCAACGTTTGACTGAAACGTTACCCCGTCGTCTTTAATGTTGTTCAGTTTTGCGAGAGAAAATACCTGAAACCCGCCGCTATCGGTCAAAATCGGTCTGTCCCAGTTCATAAATTTATGAAGACCGCCCGCTTTTTTTACGATTTCGTCGCCCGGTCGCATGTAAAGATGATAGGTGTTTGAAAGTATAATCTGCGCGCCCGCCGTTTTAAGATCGCGCGGGAATATTCCTTTTACGGTCGCCTGAGTGCCGACGGGCATGTAAATCGGCGTTTCGATATCGCCGTGCGGCGTATGAAATACGCCCGCTCTCGCGCCCGTGTCGGGATCTTGTTTTATAATTTCGTAGTAAAATTTATCCATAGAGTTTTTTTAAGCGTAATTTATAAATTGTTGCTGTAAGAAGTGAATTGCGAACTTGCGTTCGCGTAACAATCCCTCCGTCACGGCAAGCCGTGCCACCTCCCTTTACACAAAGGAGGCTAAAATGGGCGTGAATTGCGTCTTGCGACGCGTGAATTGACCACACGGTCGTGAATTGTTGCTAACACAACGTGAATTGCGCGTAACCGCGCGTGAATTGCTCCCTTTGATTAAGGGTATGACCGAAAGCCCCGCGAACCTTTTTAAAGCAAAAATTCGACGGTCTGTTTTTCTTTTACGGAGGCGGAAAATTCTATCGTCAGCAAACGGCTGTCCGAGGCGTAATTGCTGTCGGAAAAAGGAAACTCGCCTCTTTTTTTACTGCGGGTTATCGCTTTTTTCTCGACGCCGTTTATAAGAACTTTACTTATTTTCGTAAAATCGCCCGTCGTATGGAATTTTACGCGTATTTTACGGGTTTTTACGGCGTATTTACCGCCGATATTCCCTTTGACGGGATTTAGAACAAACGTTATTTTGTTATCCGCGTATTTTAAAGAGTAATCGGTCAAACAAAACTGCCCCGTTTTATACGCCGTGGTGTTTCTGTCGTCCTCGTATATAAAACCCTCGTCGGAAGCGGTTTTCGACGGGAATATATCAAAGGTAAGCCTGTCCCACTTCTGAACTTTTGTATTAAGCGCGTTGCGCGCCGTAACCATAACCCCGCCCGAACGCATAAAAAGCGGAAAAGCGGAAAGGTCGTCGGTTTTTACCTTTATCGATTTTCCTCCGTTATACGTCTTGCCCGTAAACAGGTTTATCCATTGTCCTTCGGGAAGATAAACCAAACGGCTCGAAAGGTTGATAGGCTCGGCGTAACGCAACATAAGTACCGCTCTGTCACCGCCCTGAAAATATTCGATTCGCAAATTATGCTCTACGTTTTTTTCAAATTTTCCTAAGTCGTACTTTTTGGCGGAGTGCGTGCTCCAGTCCTCGGCGCAAAGCGTACCGTCAACAAAAACTCGTACGCCGTCGTCCGCTTCCACGAACAAATTGCAATCTTTTTCGGGGCAGATCACCGTTTCCCATACCGCCGAATAATCGTATATAGGTACGCCTTTTTCGGGAGAAACGTTGTCGCAATACATCGAAATATCTTTGTACGTCGCCTTTTTTATAGGCTCGCCTTCCAGACGTATTCCGTTATAATAGGTTACGCTTACGGGCTTTTTAAAATAACTTGCGGGCGCGCAGAGAAGTTCTCCTTCGACGATGGGGGCAACGAGTAAGTTGTTGCCTATCATATACTGTGTTTCTTTCTTCGCCGCCTTTTTGTCCTCGGGATAATTCCATAACATACCGCGACATATAGGACTGCCGTCCCGATACGACTTGTAGGCTTCAGTATAAATAAGCGGTAACAAGCGGTATCTTAAGTTTATATAATTGCGGGCGATATCCTCCGTTTCTTTATCGTCGTAAGCCCAAGGTTCACGAAACCTTTTTACCGTGTTAGTGCAGTGCGGACGTAAAATAGTACCAAGACTGCAAAACTGTATCCATCTTAAATAGGTGTTTTTGTCGGGGTCCCCCATGTGTCCGCCGCAATCGGGATGAACGTACGGTAAACAGTTGTCCCCGCACTTTAACATCTGCGTTAAGGCGTAATAAATATCGGTATAGTCCGAACCGACGTCCCCCGTCCATTGCACCGAAAAGCGGTGGCTTGCGCTGTTGGATATTCCTACGTATCTGCCGTTTACGATATCATCGACGTTTGCCATAATATCGGGGCGACGGTAGATTTCTTTGTTTCCCGCTTGTTTTTGACGAACGTGTTTCGTGATTTCCGTAAAAGCGTACATACCCCACGTTTCGGGGGCAATCCCTTCGACGGGAGAGATAAGTTTCGTAGTCCAGTTACGGTCGTACCACCATATATCAAGCCCGTTTAAAAGATGCTCGGATAATCTGGCTTCCCGATAGGCTACTTCTTTGGGATCGATACAGTTTTTCGCTCCCTCAAGTGGTTCCGGATGATCGTTGAACATAACGTCCACGTCGCGCTCGCGCGCAAAACGGAAGTACCCCGCCATATCGGGAAACAAGTCGGTATCCACGTCGTAACCGATACCGCGGTCGCTTCTTTTACGCCAGTCGGTGTCGATTACTATGTTATCCAAAGGAATTTCATGCGCGCGGTAGTCTTCTATCATTCGCTCGGCTTCTTTTTGGCTGTACTTATAGTAGCGACTGTTCCAACTCCCTAAAGAGGAAAGACGGACAAGTTCCGCGCGTCCGGTAAGTTCTACGTATAATTTACGCAGTTTCGCGCCGTTTTTACGGCACAAAAGCAAGTACACGTCCTGTACGTTTTTTTCTATAACGTAACCGTTATCCGGCAGGTTAACGGGCGTATAGCCGCACTTTGGCGCGATAACCCTCGGCGTGTCCGCCAGCGCGAAAACAACGGGCGTCTTCGACATGGGAGGAAGTTCTCCGCTGTTACTTAGTTTTTTATAAACGTATTCGGTTTTACCGTCAACCGTCGCTTTTACGCCGACGAGGCTCTTTGCCCCTGCGGGGATAAATACCGTTACCGCGCCGCGCGTTACGTACGCGCCGTCGTCGCTTATTTTTACGTCGGCTTTTTCGCCGTGAAAGGCGCTTTTGTTTGCGACAAGCATAGTGTCGCTATCGCAAAAAACGCCGTTTGAGGAAACTTCAAGACGTACTATATCGTCCGAAAGAAATTTTACTCTTATATCGTTATAAACGTACTCTTTCATTTTCATATCTCGCACATTATATCTATTTTGCATGTCATAATATTTTGTATGTTATAAGTTGCATGTTATAAACGGAACAATTTACGCAAATGTAATTTTTTCATTAAAGTCCGCCTATAAGCCCGTTTTCGGGCTTATTTTTCTTCTTTATTAAAAAAATCTTCGTATTCCGAGCAGTAACGCAAAGCAACCGCCTACTACGCTGCGCGCCCTGAAATACCGTATCTCGCCCGTGTCGCCTATATACCAGTCCCCGAAAGGAATTCTTGAAGGCGAGTTTTGTAAAAAATAAACCAAGGGTTCGAGCATTTTTTGACGCTTTGCTTTATCGTCGGTAAGGGCGGCTGCCCATACCGTCCAGTCGCTTTTTACGTAACTTTTACGATTGAAAATAGGCGTTCCGAAGTGTTCCGTAACTTTAAGATAGTAATCGACTTCTCTTTCCTTAAATTCCTGCGAGAACAATCCTAAGTCCAGAACTTTATCGAAAAGCAGGTTGTATTTAAGCCCGAACGTATCTTCCCCGTCGTCCCAGGTAAGCGGCGAATGTGAGAACTTACGTGAAAACGTTTCGATTTCTCTTGCATAATCACGCGCGATACGCTCATATTTTGCATAGTCTTTTCCGTCGGCTTTCAACAAACCCGCATAGCAGGCTATGCCGACGGAGGCTTTTACCGCCAAGTTAAGATTGTTTGCAATGTGTCCTGCAAAGTCGTCGGTACAAAGTTGGTTAGTCGGTTTAAGCCCGTATTTTACCAAAAATTCAACCCACTTCCGACACAAATCCTCGCTTTCTTTGTATAGCGACAGATCGCCGTCGTAAGCGTAACACGCCGCCAAAGTTATAATCATGTTGGCGCATTCTTCTACGGGCATCTGCATGTTGTCGTCGTATTCGCCGTTGGATTCGGGGAAAAGATAATATTGAGGATGAATTTCCCCGAACGAGGTTTTCGCCAAACCCGCGTATTTGCCGTCTTCTCTCGCGCCGTAAACGTTACCAGAACAATGGGGATAGGTGCCTACGTCGTGAGGAGCGTAATCGAAATTCCATACCGGCATACGGGCAAACCTGATTATGGGGCGAAGCATGCCTTTAACGAACTCCGTGTTATATATAAGGTATAACGGTATGCTCGGATAACTTACGTCAAGCGTGCCTATACAGCCGTTACTGCCGTTTTCCTTCGACAGGAAAACCAGATTGCCTTCGTTGTCCTTTATCGCGGTGTGCGCCGCAATGCTCTGACGAAGCGACGCCGTAAGAATTTCGTAATAGTCGGGAGAAATTTTATCCGCCGCTATTTTAAGTTCCCTGTCGATTTCGTCAAGACGCGCTTCTATTTTCGCTTTGTTTTTACGCACGTCCACGATAGCGTCAAGCACGGTATGCTTTTCCAGATACAAACTCTTTTTAAAATCGCCGAAGTAATCGATTGCGACTACGCTGTCGTACGCTATCTCGATAAAACCTTCTTTCTCAAAACAAAAAGCCGCGATATATTTCTCTTCTCCGAGGTTTTTGAAATTCTTGTCGCCCGAAAGCAGATATTTTGCAAAATCGTCGCCGTCAAGAGCCGCCGCTTTATCCCCGCAAAGGTACCAGTAACCCCAGTCCGCGCCGTAACAATCTTCGTTGTTGGATAAATAAAGTTGACGCTTTAATCCTATAAAAGCGACTTCGTCTTTTCCGAGATTATACGAATAGTTGCGACACTTGTCGTTTACGGGAAGGCGCGCGTCCGAAGTATATGCTACGCGTCTGTTTACAAACAAAGATACTTCTTCTACTTCGGCGTCGCCGGAAAATCTGTAAGAAAGATAGCACACCGGCTCGGAAACAAGCATAGGATCGTCAAGCGGAAGCGGAGAAACGAAATCCGCCGTAAAAGTCGAGCCGTCAAAATCGAAGGTATAAGTCGTTTTGAAAGACGAAACCTCCACCTTCGTCTGCCTTGCGTTTTTTACGGATTTTGCACCCGTTTTTTTGACGTCGCCCAAAAAACACCATGTAGTTCCGTCGGTAAGTTTTACGAACCCGTAGAGGGGCTTTTCTTCTCCGAACCAACACGTAACCTGCGTTTTATTGAGTTCTTCTGCCGTGCACCACAGCGAAAAGTTGGGATCTTTTACAAACAGCGGATATGCCGGTAGTTTTCTTTTCATAATTAACTTCTCCTTCTTGCGTTTTCTTTCGTTTCTTTTGATTTTTCCAATTGCGACGAAAAGATCGATAACGGTTGCTTTGCTTGAATATTTATTCGTTTCGTAAGTAAAACGTTACGGCTGCTGTTGCCGACTTTAATTTCAAACGTACCGCCGTTTACGGTCCAATCGTCGAAAATAACCGAATAGTAAGCGAAAGCCTGTTTATCGAGTGTGATTTTTACTGTTTTCGTCTGCCCCGCCGAAAGTCTGACCTTTTTAAAGCCTTTTAATTCTTTAACGGGACGATACACCGCCGCCTGCGGTTCCGAAACGTAAACCTGTACCACCTCGGCGCCGTCGGTATCGGACGCGTTCTTAACGTCCACCGAAACTGTCCATTGCTCTTTTTCGGGGTTTTCGGTTACGTTTAAATTACTCATTTCAAACGTCGAGTAACTTAAACCGAAGCCGAACGGGAAAGCAATTTCTTCGGGATGTCTGTCAAAATAGCGATATCCTACGTCCAGCCCTTCCGAATAACGGTTTACCATGTGGTTTGCAAAAGTGTTTTCCGACGGGTAAAGATAGCGGGATAAAGCGTAAGTTTCGGTAAGTTTACCGCTCGGATTAACCTTACCGGACAAAATATTTGCCAACGCGTGATGTCCGCGTTCTCCCGCGTAACCGGCGTAAATAACCGCGGCTACTTTATCTATCCATTCGGACATATCTATTACCGAACCGCAATGCAGTATAACCACGGTGTTCGGGTTCTGCTCGGCGGTGCGAAGAATAAGCCTTTCCTGATTGTCGTTAAGGCGCATACGATCCGCCCTGTCGTCGCCTTCGGTGTCGTAAACCCCCGCTATAACTATCGCAACGTCTGCGTTTAAGGCGGAATTTACCGATTCTAAAAACTGCTCGTCGCCCACAGACCAGGAAGCGTGTATCGTGATTTTCGAGTCGGGCAGAGCCTTTGCGAGCGTTTTATCGAGATAATCGGGTTTTTGCGTGGGAACCACTCTCGAAGAACCGCCGCCGCTGAAATATTCGCCTATGCGTTCGCAACCGATTGCAACGCTTTTTCCGTTAGAAATAGGTAATACGCCGTTGTTTTTAAGAAGGACAACGCCCTCTTCGGCAACGCGCTCGGCGCAAGACAAGCGTTGCTCCGCCGTCGTTGAAACCTTGCGTAATTTGCTTTCGCTTTCCGCTTTTTCTATAAACGCCAGAACGCGTTCGACGCAGGCGTCTATTTCCTCTTCGGTAATCCGCCCTTCTTCAAAGGCGAGTTTAAGATTTTCATAGCCTTTCAACGAATAAGGCATTTCGATATCAAGCCCCGCTTTTACCGCCGCGGTGTGGTCTTTAACGGCGTCCCAGTCGGAAATTATCGTACCGTTACGCTTCCACAGCGCGTTTCTCAAAAGCGAGTTCATTTTTCCGTTTTGCGACATGCGAACGCCGTTGACCGCATTGTAACTGCTCATTACGCACCACGGATCGGCTTTTAAAGCGATTTCAAAAGCGCGAACGTAAATTTCCCTGATAGTACGTTCGTCAACTTCGCTCGACGTCCAGAGCCGTCCCACTTCGAGATTGTTACAGCAGTAATGTTTCAGCGACGTCCCTACGTGATGATCCTGAATCCCTTCGATATAACGTTCGGCAAAAGTACCCGCAACGTAAGGATCTTCCGAAAAATATTCGAAATTACGTCCGCACATGGGGGTGCGTTTTATGTTCACGCCGGGCGCGAGCAATACGTCAACGTTGCGTTCGATACAGTCGTCGGCGAGAGCCTCACCCGTCCGGTAAGCCAAATCGGTGTCCCACGTCTGCGCGAGAACGGTCGCCGAAGGATACGCCACGGACGGCAAATCGTGCATATTGTCGTTTTCGTCGGGCGCGCAATATCGAACCCCGAGAGGGCCGTCGGATACGCGAACGCGATACAACATTCCGTCAAGGTCTTCGGTATGCCAACAATCCTTGCCGGCAAGCAATTTTATTTTTTGTTCGACCGAAAGGTCTGATAATTTTACTTTCATAACAAATTCCTTTTACTTAGAGTAACGATGCTTGGTTTTTCGGGCGGTTTGCAAGATAGCCGCCCTTACGTCGGTTTTTCGGTTAAATCAGCCTATGCCGCGATACAAAGTTACAGGCAGAACGACTTTTTTAACGGGCGCTTTGGGGTTATTGAGGCGTTCTTCCACCACGCCGTATATTGCTTTTGCAAACTGCTCGTAATCTATTTTTACGGTAGGTATTCGCCTCAGTCCGTGTACGTACCGCCCCAACCCGTCGAAGCCGACGATATCCAGATCGGGATAAAGCCTTCTTACGTCCGTATAATGCTTATCGAGTTCTTCGAGTAGCCTGTACGCGTATTCGTCGTTGAAACAGAATATTTTACGACAGCCGTTGTCTATTCTACGGCAAATTTCCGAAATATCCTCCGTTTCAAGACCGTAATTGATAATTACGACGTCTTTTTGCAACGAAACGAGTTCTTGCGAAAAATACCCGCTACGCATTTCGTGAAATTCGTGAAACGTGCCTACGTAAACGTATTCGCCGTTATAATACGGATTAAAAAGATAACGCGCAACGAGTTTACACCCGCATTCGTCGTCAACGCAAACGTGATCGTAACGGTTTTCGGGGTTCGTAAAACTTCCTACGCAAACTATTTTTATATTGTTAAGTCTTGCGAAATCCGCCGTTTTTTCGTCTATCTCCGCAAAGCAAATTAGTAAATCGACGCGTTGAAGGACGCATTGCTTTATCACTTCCACGTTAAACTGCGGCCAGCACAAAAATACCAATGAGTAGTCTTCTCTTTCAAAAAACAGTTTTCTGAGTTCCTCGTTAAGCGTATTAAAATATAAATTGGAAAAGCCTTCCACGTAAACTCCCACTACAGCGCGTTCGTCGGTTTTCATCATTTGCGCAACGTGGTTGGGCATATAACCCATCTCTATCGCGGTTTTACGAACTTTGCTTTTCATTGCGTCCGAAATATCGTCCATGTCGCGCAAAGCGTGCGACACCGTGTTTATCGAAACGCCGAGAGCGGAAGCAATGGCTTTCAGGCTTACGTTCTTACTCATCTTATAACGTCTCCCGTAATAGGATCGAATAATTGCATATCTGCTTTGTCAAAGTACACCGCTATCCGGTCTGAAACGGTAATTTTGTCTTTCGCGTCGTAACGACCTACCATATCCTTACCGCAAAAATCGAAGTGAACGCTGTATTCGCCGCCGAGTAATTCGCACACGGTGGGATAGGTAACGACCGCTCCCTCCTCCGTCGCGTCTTTGACTTTTTCTATACGCATACGTTCCGAACGCACGCCTATCGTAAGGTTGTGCGAGGATTGCAGGCATTTTTCGAGTTGCAACAATTTTTTGCGACAAATTTCGCGTTCAAAGGCAAATTCGTCGGCTTTTTCGTCTTTCTTTTTTAAACGGCTTATCAACTTAATTATCGCGCCGATCATAGTTTTTTTCTTCTGAACGGAGTGCTTATCGTGCTTGGCTTCGCCCGTTGCGGACAAAATTTTAAGAATACTTTCCTTCGCTTTTACGTCGAAGTTATCCATAAACGCCTTAAACTCGTTTATCTTCGCTCTGTAAAATTCGTCGTGTTTTAGGCGGAAATTTTCGCCCAGATCGTATTTTAACCCGCAAACGTTCAAAATCGCATCTTCTTGCGAATATTCGCCGCTGAAAATATTCATTGCGGGCGAACCTATAAAGCGCGCGACGAAAATATTGTCGGGGTGATTATAAACTTCCTCGGGCGTGCCGATTTGCTGAATAAACCCGCGGGACATAACCACTATACGCGTTGCCATGGTCATGGCTTCGGTCTGGTCGTGCGTTACGTAAATTGTGGTAGCGTTTATTTTATTATGTAATTTTACGATTTCGCTGCGCATGGTAAGACGCAGTTTGGCGTCGAGGTTGGATAAAGGTTCGTCCATCATAAAGACGGGAACGTTTTTGATTATCGCTCGCCCAAGCGCAACGCGTTGCATCTGACCGCCGGAAAGTTCTTTCGGCAGTTTATCGAGATACGGCACGATATCCAACTTTTCAGCCGCCTCGAAAACCTTAATACGGATTTCGTACGGCAAAAGTTTACGGTTTTCCGTTATAACGTTGCCGTTTTCGTCGAGCAACCGACACTCGTCGTCGAGTATTTCGCCTTCTTCTCTCGCGCGCGCTCTGATTTCTTCAAATTGCATTCCGAGCAAAGTCCGATACTCTTCCGCTTTGCTTTCCGATTCGCAACCGCTAAGGAGTTTCCCCGCGGCCTCGGGGGAAATGCGTAAAGACGCAGATAATTCGTCGGCGTGTCTGCCGTCGCTTCCCTTACCGCTTTTAACCGAAGATACGACTTTGACAAGGTCATCTACGCCGTAAGAATCGAATACGTGCAGTTGTTCCCATACTACGTAGGCTTTTTTGTTGCGCGCGGGTACGGGATAAGTATTTATGGTAAGAGGAAATGCGATGTTCTGATAAACGTTCATCTGCGGATACAAGGCGTAACTTTGGAAAACTATCGCCATTTTACGCTCGTTGCTCGGTTTGTAGTTTAAAAGTTCGTCGAGAAGAAATATATCTCCCGAAGTTATATCTTCAAGCCCCGCTATCATACGCAAAGTCGTGCTTTTACCGCAGCCGGAAGGTC
>ERZ870021.116-NODE-116-length-10456-cov-4.498121_pt1 | contig 10456 bp, 10 predicted proteins | sample MGYA00520890_ERZ870021 | MGnify/ENA primary metagenome ERZ870021 (study PRJEB32232, sample SAMN07284987) | human gut metagenome | biome: human-associated habitat; material: feces | host: Homo sapiens | place: Tanzania | collected 2014-08-14 ...
TTTTTTTTTTCAAGCAGAAGACGGCATACGAGATGGAATCTCGTGACTGGAGTTCAGACGTGTGCTCTTCCGATCTCGCCGGATAAATCGGCGAGCGAGTATATATCGACTTCCGCCGCGCCTACGCACGCGGAAACAAGCACCATATAACTGTCTTCAAAGAATTTCGAGTTAACGAAATAACTCTTTTCGACATCGGACAGAGTGTCGGAAACGTAACACGCAAACAGCCACTCGGCGCCTTGAGAATGGGTTTCCATGAGTTCATAGGAACCTTCGTCGTTGTTACCTTTAAGATAGTATCTGCAATAATGTCCGAATTCGTGAACGAAAGTACCTACCGAAGCGTAAGCCGACGAAAAATACATAAACGGTTCGCCGATCATGTTGAAATAGTTGGTAAATGCGCCTGCATAAGCGGTTTCGCTTTGAGCGATAAAATAATATCCGTTATTTAAAACGTGCTTATAAATATCGTAAATTTCATCGCCTAAACTGCGATAAAAGCCGTCAAGTATGGTTTTTGAAGCATCCGACGTAAACGGCGCATCCAAAATTCCGTCGAGTTTATCGAGTTTGTCTTCGCCGAGCGAGTCTATGGCGTCGTTACAATTATTCAAAGAACGTTCCACCGTATTTAACACGTCGCCCGAAAGTAAATTAACGAAATTTAAAGTATCTGCGGGAGTAAAATCTCTTGAATACTCCATAGCATAGGAATATTGTAAATAATTATCGAATCCGTAAATTTTTCCCGTCTTGTTAAGGTCGTTTACAAGTTCTGTATAAAGTTCGTCAAATTCTTTACCGTCTATTTGAGCATCGGTAAAATCGTTATAACGCGTAGTTAACGCCAGAACTTTTCCGTTCAGCGCAACGAGTTCGTCCGATACGACCGCTTTGGAAACGAGTTCTTTTATTTCTTCGTCGGTAGCGTCCTCGCCGAAGAATATAGTTTTATATTTGGATTCGGCAAACAACGGATACAGTTTTTTAAATTCATTGATTATCGTAGAATACTTAGCGTAAAGATCCTCGTATCCGTTTCGGTTTTTTTCGTCCGACATATCGGAATAATAATAGACGTTCGCCAAACTTAACGCGTCGATAAGTTTATAAAGTTCTGTCGAAACAAGCAGAGAAAGAATCTGACACGCTAAGTCTGAAGCCTCCTCTTTTTCGACGAGAGTTTTAAGCGACGCAATGTTTTTTACCGTGTCGTTATAAGTTTTTTCGCTGTAACCTATCGACGGCGTTTTGTTAACGTAACATTCCTCGTCGATTTTTAAGCCCATTACGTCCTTCGGTCCCAAACAACCGGTGAACGACAAAGCCGAAAAAGCCATTACAAAACATAACAGAAGGGCTAATATTTTTTTCGTTTTCATGTAAATCCTCTCTTTTATTATTTTTATTGTATTACTTTGCTGTATGGTCGGTTAAAATCTTTAATTTTCGTTTTTTTCTTTATAATAACTCTTCATCGTTAAGGAATCGTCCGTCTGGTTACCCGAAGATTCGCAAATAACGTGCGGTTCGACTTTGAGTTTCAGACATGCGTCGATAAAAGGCTCGAATTCAGGTCCGTATTCGGTATCGTCGAAGTTAAGATGCCTTATCTCTCCTTTAATCGAATATTGAATCTTTGAAAAATGCGCGTGAAAATTTTTAACTCTCGAAAAGCCGAGTTCGTTTATCATGTAACTTATCTTTCGTTCAAAATCATCCGCTGTTTTAAGACTGCCTTGTTCCCTTGCGTTGACGTGTCCGAAATCGACGGCGGGAAGAAAAATATCGTCTATTTTACATAATTCGGTTATTTCTTCCACGTTACCTATCTGAACGATTTTTCCCATGGTTTCCGGGCAATAAATAATATCGTTTAATTTTTCCGAGCGAAGTATTTCAGATAGTTTAGTCAACCGTTCTTTTGTTCTTGATAAAGCGACTTCCCGCTTGTCTTTTCCTTGACTTGCGGGGTGAAAAACTATTCTTTTTGCCCCCATTATTTTGGCAAAAAGGGCAGAATTTATAACGTAAGAGTATGACTTTTCCGCCATATCGTCGTCGGGGTTGGCAAAATTTATATAATACGGCGCGTGCAGGCTTAATTCTATAGAGTGCGCAGAAAACGCTTCGCCCATCGCAATTGCGGTTTTTTCGGAAATATTAAGTCCTCTGCCGAACGAATATTCAAATAGGTCAAGACCTTGTTTTTTTAACCACTCGGGTATAAAAAGCGAGCCGGAAAAACCTTCTTCGTAAAATCTGTTACCGGGACCGCTCGGTCCGAATTTAATCATAATTTTTTTACATCCTCGTCGAGTTGTTTTTTAAGAGATTCCACGCTGTCGAATTTTACGTCTTCGCGCAAATATCCGATAAATTCGACTATAACCTCTTTTCCGTATATATCTGCGTTAAAACCTGTTACGAAAGTTTCGGAAAGCACTTTCGTTTCGTCGAATGTCGGCGCCGAACCGTAGTTGGTAACCGATTTATAACGTTTTCCGTCTATAATGGTTTCCGTGGCGTAAACACCCGTTTTAAGCGGCGCTTTTTGCGGAGGAATTTCAACGTTCAAAGTAGGAAAACCAATAGTCCTTCCGACGGCTCTACCGTGAAGCACTTTACCCGAAATGAAGTATTTGCCTCCGATAAGCGCGTTTGCCGTTTTTACGTTTCCTTCTGAAAGCAATTTTTTTATGAGCGTAGATGAAATTTTTTCGCCGTGCGCGTAAAGAATAGGCGCTATACGGCAAACAATTCCGTTATTTAAACAAAAGTTTTGAAGATACTCAGCGGTGCCTTCCCGATTTTTTCCGAAAGTATAATCTTCCCCGCAGACAATAGCAACGGGGTTAAAATTCCTCATCAGTATCGACAAAAAAAGGTCTTTATCGGTATTATAAAAATCCTGCGTTTCGTAAGCGTAAATCACTTCGTCAACGGATAACTTTTCAAGCCTCGACACGTTTTCGCCGAAAGTAAGGATTCTGTTCGACGTTTCGCTTTCCGTCGTCTGTCTGAATAAAAAAACCGAAAGATTGACGTCTTTTTTCAGATCGTTTTTAATTTCAAGACCTTTTTCGATTACCAGGCGATGTCCTTTGTGAATACCGTCGAACCTTCCGAGGCAAATTATTCTGTCTCCCTCGTAACGATTAAAAAAGTTCAATAATTCCATAATCTACATATCCCGCACGTACGCCTGCATTTTCAATATCCCGTCATTAACTTCGCCTACGCCCAAAAAGCCGTTGCCGGAAAACACTCTGTACGTCCCGTTTTCGTAAGAAAAAACGTCGGTTAACCCGTCCAGAAGTCTTTTTGCGGACAAAGGTTCGAGATTTATTACGGGAAAATCGAGAACGTCTTCAGGCTTAATAAGAACTTTCGTAAAATCGTCTTTCGAGATAAGTTCTTCTATCGTATAGGAATTTTCTAAGTCGAAAGCGCCGGATTTTAAACGAACGAGTTTCGTCATAACGCCGTAACAGCCTAACTTGTTCGATATATCCCGTACTATCGAACGTATATAAGTTCCTCCCCCGCATTTTATTTTGAAACGATATGAGGAATCCGATAACTTTTCTTCTACGTCTATTGAATAAATAATAACTTTTTTTGGCGGAAGTTCGCTCGTTATACCCTTGCGCGCAAGTTTATAACTACGCTTGCCGTCAACGAGTTTTGCCGAAAAGCACGGCGGTATTTGCATAACTTCACCGATAAGATCGGGCAAAACGCTTTCGATTTCTTCCTTTGCGGGGATGCGTTCGGAAAAAAAATCTGGTTTGGTTTCCAAATCGAAAGACGGCGTGGAATAAGCGAAGTCGAAATCGGCAAGATAAACCTTTTCTTTGTCGAGAAGGTACTTAAAAAGCCTCGTGGCTTGTCCTATGGCAACGGGTAAAACGCCGGAGGCAAGCGGATCCAACGTACCCATATGCCCGCATTTTAAGCCGAGTTTTCTTTTTATTTTATTTACGCAATACGCCGACGTATCGCCGGGTTTTTTATTGACGCATACAAAGCCTGTCATAATAAATAATTACCCACGGTAAAAAGAAGTCTGTCCAAAACGTCTTCAAAGTACCCCGAAAGAACCGCTCCGCTTGCGTACTTATGACCGCCGCCGCCGAAAACTTCGGCTATCTCGTTGACGTTTGTAAAATTTGACCGAAAACTTATTCTGAAAAGTTTGTCCTTGGTCTGCAAAATGCTTATGCCCACGTCAACGCCTTGGATACGCGTCAGGTAATCGACGAGACCGACCGTGTAATTCTCCTTGTTTCCGAACTTTGCGAGAAGTTTTTCGGATACGTATATAACCGCGATTTTACCGTCGATATAGTACTTGATTTCGCTTAACGCGCGAGCAAGAAGTTCCATTTTTTCTCTCGGAACGTTTCTGTAAAAGGAATCGAAAACCTCGCTGTAATCGGCGCCGTAACCGATAAGTTCGGAAACGGAATCGAAAACCGCGGCGTCGAGACCGCGCACCGTCAGCCCCAGCGTATCGGTAATAAGCCCGTAAGTCAGAAAACTTGCGATTGTTTTATCTATTTCGATAGGAAAACGTTTGATTATTTCGAGTAATACGAGCGTACAGGACGGTTTATTTTCGATATAATATTTTTTAGCGTATCTCGTATTGGAAACGTGATGGTCGATAGAATAGGTTTTACGACCTCTTAAAAAGCAGTTTGCAAGTTCGCCGAGTTGTTCAAGCGACGGCGTATCGACCGAAACGTAAGCGTCGTAGCCTTCGGGAACGACTCTTTTCGGTAAAAACGGCAAAGATTCAGCGAGTTCTTGCGAAACCTCCGTCGAACATACGATTTCCGAAGATTTTCCCATTCGCTCGAAAGCGTAGTATAAAGCAAAAGCGCATGATAATGTGTCCCCGTCCGGTCGGGCGTGACAAAAAATCACAGCGCTTTTCAAATTCAGAATTTCTTTTGAAAAATCATTTATCGTCATTGTTTTCACCGTAAGTAAAACCGCTTATGATACGGTCGATCTTTTCGCCGTATTCAAAAGACGTGTCCGGTAAAAAGTGAATTACCGGTACCTGTCTTATTCTCATCTCGCCGGCAAGAAATTTTCTTACTTTGGGGCTTGATTCTTTTATGGCTTCGAAAGTACGTTTTTTAGCGTCTTCATCGGTTGAAAAAACACTTACGTACACGAACGATTCTTTAAGATCGTGCGTAATTTTTACTCCGGTTATCGAAAACATTTCGGTTAAATCGGGATTTTTGGTGCCCTTGGAAAGGAATTCGTAAATCAATTTTGCAAATTCCTTTTCAAGACGTTTTTCTCTTGGTTCTTTCATTATAAATCAGTCCTTCTGAAGTTCGACGACGTAACACTCGATAAAGTCGCCGACCTTGATATCGTTGAAATTTTCGATAGAAATACCGCATTCGTAACCTTGCGCGACTTCTTTAACGTCGTCTTTGAACCGTTTAAGTTGCAAAACGTTACCTTCGCAAATCATTACGTCGTTACGGTAAATGCGCAGTTTCGCGCTTCTGAGTATTTTGCCGTCGGTTACGTAGCAACCCGCAACGGTGCCTACGCCGGTAATTTTGAAAGTATCTCTGACTTCGGCTTTACCCATATAGATATCCTGATATTTAGGAGCAGACATACCCTTCATTGCGGCTTTTATTTCATCTATCGCGTCGTAAATTACGCGATATAACTTAACGTCGATTTTTTGTCTTTCGGCAAGAGGTTTCGCTTTCGTGTCGGGACGGACGTTGAACCCGATAATAATAGAGTTTGTCGAGTCGGCAAGCATTACGTCGGTTTCGTTAATAGCGCCTACGCCGGCGTGTACGACGTTGATTTTAACTTCTTCGTTACTAAGTTCGGTAAGCGACTGTTTAACCGCTTCAACCGAGCCTTGAACGTCCGCTTTTATTATGATATTGAGATTTTTAAGTTGACCGTCGCTGATTTTCGAGAATAATTCGTCAAGAGTAACTTTTTCGGAACGTCTGATCATTTCCTCACGTTCCTTATTCTTTCTTTCTTCGGCAACGAGTTTCATCAATTTATCTTCGGCAACGGCAACGATGATATCGCCGGCATTCGGAACTTCTTCCAACCCGAGTACGGAAACGGGCATGGAAGGCGTCGCCTCTTTAACCATTTTACCTTTATCGTCGAACATTGCCCTGACCTTACCCGTCGAAGTACCCGCAACGATAAAGTCGCCCGTTTTCAAAGTACCGTTCTGTACTAAAATAGAAGCAACCGGACCTTTGCCTTTATCGAGTTTGGCTTCGATAACGGCGCCCTTCGCTTTGCGATTCGGGTTGGCTTTAAGTTCCTTCATTTCGGCAACGAGTAAAATCATATCGAGAAGTTTATCGACGCCTTCGCCGGTTTTAGCGGAAACGGGAACCATTATGGTATCTCCGCCCCAGTCTTCGACCAAAAGCCCTCTGTCGGAAAGTTGCTGACGAAGTTTGTCGATGTTGACGTGCGGTTTATCTATTTTGTTTGCGGCGATAATAATCGAAACGCCCGCGGATTTTGCATGGTTAATCGCTTCGTCCGTCTGTGGCATTATACCGTCGTCCGCGGCAATAACTATAACCGCTATATCCGTAACCTGAGCGCCCCTTGCACGCATAGAAGTAAACGCCGCGTGTCCGGGGGTATCGAGGAAGGTAATCAGACTTCCGTGCGTCGTAACCTGGTACGCGCCTATGTGCTGAGTAATACCGCCGGCTTCCCCTTCGGTAACGTGGGTGGATCTTATATAGTCGAGTAACGAGGTTTTGCCGTGATCGACGTGTCCCATAACCGTAACGACTGGCGGACGGGTAACCAAATCTTCTTCTTTATCGACGTCGTCGGAAAAACCTTCGTTCAAAACATCTTCGGCGGTTTTTTCGAGTTTAAGTTCGAGTTCGATACCTAACCCCGCCGCGACGAAACCCGCGGTGTCGAAATCGATAGAATCGTTTATCGTTTTTATGATGCCCTCTTTAAACAGAAGTTTTGTGATTTCAACTGCGGAAACGCCGAGTTTTTCACTCAACTCTTTTAAGGGTATAATTTCTTTAGTTATAACCGCTTTATCCACTTTTATACGACTTTCGACAACGTCCGACTTGTTCTTTTTACTACGGACTTTTCTGTAACCGCTCTTGTTATCGTCGAAATCGCTGACGCTTACTACGCCGCGCATAGCCGATTTTTTGTTGATAACGCGCTTATCTTCGTAACTTTTATCGGATTTTTTCTTGGAAAAAGTTTTATTTGCTTCTTTGGGAATAAACGCGACTTCCTGAGGTTTCTTATTAAGCGAAGGTCTTGCCCCTAACGGACGTTGCGTTTGCTGTTCGCCGGGTTTTTTCGCGCCGAACCCTTCGGGACGAGTTCTGTCGCCCGGTTGACGAGGAGGTCTTTCGCCCGGTTTCGACGGATTGCGCTTATCGTAAGGAGTATATTCCTTCTTCTGTCCCTGTTTGGGAATATACGAGCGGACGGAAGGTTGTTTGGACGCCGCAATTTTCGCTCTTTCGGCGGCTTCTCTTGCGTCCGATTCCCTTTTTAATCTTTCGATACGCTCTTTTTCGGCTTGAATCGCCGCTTCTTCGGCTTCCCGTTCGGCTCTTTCTTTTGCCTCTTTTTCAGCCTTTTCCGCGGCTATTTTTAATTCTTCGGCTTTCAAAGATTCTTCTAATTTCAAAGATTCTTCTGCTTTTAAAGACTCTTTGGCTTTCAAAGACTCTTCGGTATCGGAAATTTTCGCTTTTTCTTTTACGACTTTGACTTTCTCGGGCTGTACGTCGGTCTGCTCTTTTTTAACGGTCGCTTTCACCTCGGTCGGCTTTTCTTCCTCACGACGAAGCGCAGCCTCGGCGTTTGCCTTGGCTTTTTTGACGGCGTTTTCTTTTTCGCCGAGTTTTTTGGTAATTTCGTTTACCTCTTTTTTTGCAGATTTTGCCCTTGTAAGAAGGTCTTGTAAAGAACCGTTCAACGCGTTTGCGACGCTTTTAATGTTACTTACGGTAGCTTCTTTCTTTTCCATTCTGAATTATTTGCCTCCGAATTGAACGAAATTTTCGTCTAAATTATCTATAATCGCATTTGCAAGCGACACGTCCAAAATTGCCGCAAGTTTGCAATTTTCTTTACTGAAAAGGTCTTCGAGTTTTTCGTTTTTACTCAAAACAACGGAAGAATCGTACTTTTTGCCGAGTTTAACGGCTTCTTTTTTTGTGTTTTCCGAAGCGGACGAACACAGCAATAGTAAAGGAATTTTTCCCCTTACCGTCCGTATGGCGTTTACGCCTAATTTTACTTTACCGCTTCTTACGGCAAACCCGATATAAGTATGAATTTTATCTTTCATTTTCGATCGATTCACCCGCCGACGGCAAAAGTATTTTTAAATGCGTTTCAGTCGATTTTGTCGGTATCATCGCAAAGTTTCAACAGTTCTGTATAGACCTCGTCGGAAACTTTTTGCCGAAACGCTTTATCGAGACATTTTGTTTTTATAAGTTTTGCTTTGCAAGCGTCCGAAGCGCAAAAATACGCGCCTCTTCCTTCTGCTTTACCGCTTCCGTCAACGAAAATCTTATCGCCGTATTTTACGATTCGCATAAGATTCGGCTTCGGAAACTCTTTCCTGCAACAAATGCAGGTTCTTATCGGTACGTGCTTCATGATTTACGCCGAACAAAAATGTTGTTTTTCCGTGGATATTATTCTTCCACGGATACCTCGTTCGTTTCGGCAAGACCTTCTTCGGTTGCCTTAGAAAGACTCTTGACGTCTATCTTCCAGCCCGTAAGCCTTGCCGCAAGCCTCGCGTTCTGTCCGTCCCTGCCTATGGCAAGGGATAATTTATCGTCGGGAACGACGACTTTTGCAACCTTTTCGCCTTCGATTGCAGAAACTTTAAGTACCGTTGCGGGCGATAATGCTTTGGAAATGTATTCCAGAGGATCTTCGCTCCACAAAATAATATCTATCTTTTCGCCGCCGAGTTCCTGAACGATGGCGTTTACCCTTGCCCCGCGCATACCGACGCAGGCGCCGACGGCATCGATGTTTTGATCTTCGCTGTATATGGCGATTTTCGTTCTTTGCCCCGCTTCGCGGGCGATAGACTTGATTTGTATAAAGCCTTGCTTGATTTCGGGAACTTCGTTTTCAAACAATCTTCTGACAAGCCCCGGCGACGTTCTCGACACGAGGACCTGAGCGTTTTTGCCGTTAGACCTTACCTTTTTTACGTAAACTATCAATTTATCGTTGACGTTATACTTTTCGGTAGGTATCTGGTCCTGAGGAAGCATTACGCCTTCTATCTGACCTCCGCCGATTTCCACGTAAACGGTATTGTTTTCGATACGGCGGATAATGCAGTTCTGAATTTCTTCTTCCTTATCTTCGTATTCGGCGATGGTGTGGTCGCGTTCAAGTTCTCTCAATTTCTGAGTAATAACCTGCTTTGCCGTTTGAGCGGCTATTCTTCCGAATTTTTTAGGAACGAACTCCGTTTCAAAAGTATCACCGAGTTTATATGACTTTTTGAAATTTTTAGCGGCGGCAAGAGAAATCTCTTTATCGGGATCTTCAACCTCTTCTACGATTTTTTTGGTTGCGTAAAATTTAGCCACGCCTTTTTCGGGGTTTAACTTTATATGAATATTGTCCGCGCTGTCGCCCGTATGCCTTTTATAAGCGGACAACAAAGCCGTTTCGAGCGCGGCAATCAATACGTCGGGACTAATTCCTTTTTCTCTTTCCAAATCTTCGATTGCAAGAAAGAAATCTTTTTCCATCTTATCCTCCGTGTCGCGTAAATGCGACGTAATAATTTTTAAAATTAAAGATATTATAAGTGATTTTGATACTTTTTACGATTAACGTAACAATAGCGTGAACTAATTAAATTCGATTGCGACATTGATTTTGGCAATACGGGTTTTTTCAAATTTTTCATCGTGACCGTCAACGGATACGGTAACGGTGTTATCGTCGAAAGCGGTCATAACGCCTTCAAAAAACTTCTTGCCTTTGAGCGGAGAATAAAGTTTTACTTCCACCTTTTCACCGAGATGTTTTAAATAATCACGCTCCGTTTTGAAAGGTCTGTCAAGCCCCGGGCTTGAAACGTTCAGCGTATAGGCTTCGCCGTAAGTAGGATCGAGTTCATCAAGCGGAGAGTCTATGCGGTTATGAAATTTTTCTAGTGTGTCCAGATCTATACCGTTTTCGGTATCCACGTAAACGGTTAACGACGGATTTTTACCCGCTTTCATTTCGACTTCGATAAGTTCGACGTTTTCTTCATCCGCTATAGGTTTTAAAAAGTCGTAAATTTCCTGATCAGACTTTACCTTCATATTACGCCCCTTACAAAAAATTTTGAGAGTGGCAAGCCACTCTCATTAAGTAAAATACTATTGAGCAT
>ERZ870021.122-NODE-122-length-10306-cov-2.980448_pt1 | contig 10306 bp, 8 predicted proteins | sample MGYA00520890_ERZ870021 | MGnify/ENA primary metagenome ERZ870021 (study PRJEB32232, sample SAMN07284987) | human gut metagenome | biome: human-associated habitat; material: feces | host: Homo sapiens | place: Tanzania | collected 2014-08-14 ...
TCGCCGCTCACCGATATGGCAGGCATGATAGAGGGCACGATGAAAAACGTGGGGATTTCAGAGCGGCAGCTTGAACAAAAAGGCGAGATACCGACCGACGGGGCTTTGCTTTCGTGGCGGTATCTGAAGTTCGCACGCGAAAATCCCGTCCGCGCGCTCTCGCCCTTTACACACATTCTGTACGGCGACCGCGACGAGCTTATCCCCCGCGCCGCGATAGAACGCTTTGCGGCTGAAAATCCATGCAGGCTGACCGAAATTCACGGAATGCACTGGCTGCACACAGACAAGGAGCTTTTCGCAATGAAAAAATGGGAGGAGGATGCGCTGAATGGACTGGTTTAACCTTTGCGGACTGATTTTTGTGGCCGTTATTCTTATCCCGAACATCATTTTCGCCGCCGCACACCCCGACGGCTTTGAGAATAAGTATAAAAACAAAGCGGTTGAAACGCTTGAACAGATAGGGCGGTTCGGCTGCTTCGGTTTTATGTTCATTTCGCCGCCGTTCGTTTGCTTCGGCTACCCGTTCGACGGCGCGCAAACGGTTTATATCGTTCTCGGCGCGGCGCTCACCGCGCTTTACTGCTTCGGTTGGGCGGTATTTTGGCATGAAAGCTCGGTGAGAAAGGCGCTTGCGCTGTCGATTCTGCCGTCGCTGCTGTTTCTCGAAAGCGGAATACTCACTCTGCACATCCCTCTTATAATACTTTCTGTAATATTTGCGATTTGTCATATTACAATAAGTTATAAAAACGCAGTCCTATAATACTAGCCGTCCGCGAAAACGGACGGTTTTTCTATACCTCTTTTTGCAATTTTAAGATATCAGATATTCATATTTCACCTGTGCTGCGGTATAAAAATATTTGTGAAACGCTCATTTTTGAAACATCAGAAAAACGAAAATTTCATTTTTCTGCATAAAACGCGCACAATACAGCCTAATTTTGGTAAATATTATAGTGCTATATGCACAATTATTTAAAATTTCCGAAAAAACGCTTGCACTGCCGCACCAAATCTGCTATAATGAAGTCACAAAAGAAATTTGCAGGATTTAAAACAAAATAATTCAAAAAGCAGGCAATGGAGTCTTTGAAACCGTTGTCTGCTTTTTTGCATAGAAAGGAATGATCGATATGAGCAGCAACACGGAAATTATGCTGAAGGACATCGGAATGGTGTACAAGACAACGGACGGACGCGACGTAACCGCGCTCACGAGCGTATCGCTCGATATTCAGAGGGGAGAGTTCATTTCCCTGCTCGGACCGTCCGGCTGCGGAAAGACCACTCTTCTGCGAATTATCGCCGACCTGCTCCAGCCCACCTCGGGAACGATAACCGTCGGCGGCGAATCTCCGAGAGCCGCGCGGCTTAAACAGCGCTACGGGATAGTTTTCCAGAGCGCAGTGCTTTACGACTGGCGCACCGTCAAGAAAAACGTTATGCTCCCGCTCGAACTCATGCACGTTCCAAAGGCGGAACGCAGCGAGAGAGCGGAGAAAATGCTTGAGCTTGTCGGACTTACGGACTTCGCGAACCATTACCCGAATCAGCTTTCGGGCGGTATGCAGCAGAGAGTCGGAATAGCGCGCGCCTTGGCGCTCCGCCCGGAAATTCTTCTGATGGACGAGCCTTTCTCGGCGCTTGATGAATTTACCCGCGAAAAGCTGCATATGGATCTGCTGAGGATTTGGCGAAAAACAAACAAAACCATAATTTTTGTAACGCACAACATCTCGGAATCGGTTTTCCTCTCCGACCGCGTATGCGTCCTCTCCCCTCACCCGGGACGGCTCTCCGCAGTCGTTGATATCGACCTTCCGAGACCGCGCACCATGGAAATGCGCGACACTCCGCACTTCACGGAGCTTGTCGCAAAGGTGCGGGGCAGCTTCGAGGGCGTTTAAGGAGGCGATAAAATGCGGGCTGTAAAGAAATTTCTGAAGTCGAGGCAATTCGTAACGCTCGTGTGGGTTTTCGGAATATTCGTTGTCTGGGAAATATTCGCGTTTATTGTCGAGGGAACAAAGCGCACGCCGATAAACATCCTGCCGCACACATGGCAGATCGTCGGGTCGCTTTTCAGCGACAGCAAGGTCAGCGGACAACAGACAATGGCTCAGCTTATAGCTTCAAGCTGCGCGGAAACGCTGCTTCGCGCGGGAATAGGCTTCGTGATAGGTACGGTTCTCGGATATGCGCTCGCGCTGCTGATGAATCTCTCATCGATAGTCGAAAAGATCGCATTCCCATACCTTATGATAATACAGATGATACCGATACTCGGTATGGCTCCGATAATCCTTGCGATAACAAAGGACATAAACACTTCCCGAATAGTTATCGCCGCGATACTGACGTTCTACCCCGTTTCGACAAATGTTCTGGCGGGATTTAAGGCGGTCGAAAAAGAAAAACACGAGCTTATGTATTCCTATGCGGCGAATAAGTTCCAGCTTTACACAAAAACGCTTATCCCCGCGTGTATCCCGTACTTTTTCACGGGTCTGAAAATATCCGCGCCTATGGCGATAACCGCGTCGATACTTGTGGATACGCTTCAGGGCGGAAACGGACTCGGCTGTATGCTTTCACAGTCGCTCAAGGGCGGTATGACAAGACTTGTTTTCTGGAATATCGTGCTTATAAGCGCGCTGATAGGTATTCTCAGCTTCTGGCTTATGGGCAAGCTTGAAGATCTGCTCTGTCCGTATAAGCGAAAAAAGCAGAGCTAGGGAGGTGCTGAAAAATGAAAATGAAAAAGCTTCTTAACTCCGTTTCGGGAGTGGCTCTGCCGCTGGCTTTCGGCGTAATAATCTTTATTTTATGGCAGACGCAGGTTCTCCACTCCATGCTCGGCACGGACACGATAACTCTCCCGCTCCCGACCCGAATAGGCGAGATAATCTCCGACAACTCCGAAGCGATAGGCGGACACGTTAAAATCACGCTGACGGTAGCGCTGAGCGGACTTGCCGCAGGCTCTGTTCTCGGATATCTTATCGCCGTTGTCGCGACAATTTTTTCAAAGTGGGGCGCAGGCGGACTTACGATAATCTCGGCGTTCAACGCGATACCGATAGTCGCTCTCGCACCCGTAATAAACAACTGGACGCGCGACATAAGCTCAGAGGTCGACATACGAAGCACAATAGCGAAAGCCCTCGTCGTTACGATATCCTGTACAGCTTCAATGAGTGTGAACGCGTTCCGCGGGCTTACCGAGCTGAAGCCGTTTTCACAGGACTTGATGAAATCCTACGCCGCGCCCGCCGTAACGGTATTCACGAAGCTAAGGCTCCCGAACTCCGTTCCGTACATATTCACAGCGCTTAAAGTAAGCGTTCCCGCGTCGGTAATAGGCGCGCTTGTAACCGAATATTTCGCGGAGGACACCGTCGGAGTAGGCAGACAGATACGCGAAAATATCGTAAAAGGACAATATCCGACAGCGTGGGCGTATATCGCGGTAGCGTGCCTGCTCGGAATATGTATGTACATCGTGCTTATGATAGCCGAGCGGCTCATACTCGGGCGCAGGCGTTCGCATTCACGCTAAAACAGTAAAATAACGGATTTCCCGTTATATACACAAAGAAAAAGAAAGGAAGAACAACCATGAAAGCAAGAAGAAAATCAATCCTTATCGCAGTCGCTATGATTGCGGCAATCGCACAGGCGGCGTCGTGCAGCGGCTCCGAAAAGCCCGCTTCCGACACATCGGCAGCTACATCTGCCGAAACGACAACAGCCTCCGCAGCAGATACCTCGGAAACTGCCGAAGCGGCTTCTTCCGGTGAAATGACTCACGAAGAGATCATCAAGGCGGCAGCCGCAGACGGCAAAGTAGGCAACTGGGGTCTGGGCAACGAGTACGAGATTCAGGCGCTCCTTACAAAGTACGGTCTGCCCGCGGATTATATCACTCAGGACTTCACAATGGATCAGTTCGACTCCGACGCGGTAACTCTCGCTTCGGCAATGACCTATAACGAGCTTGGTCTTGTGGTAAACAGCTATGACGGCGGTTACAGCTACGGCGATACCGTAAGCACAATAGACATGAACGACGAGGGCGTAGCGATGCTCGAGGACAACCTCTTCTGTTCAAAGGCTTTCGCCGAGGCAAATCCCGCAACCGTAAAGGCTTTCGTTTCCGCTTCGATGAAGGGCTGGGCTTATGCTTGCGCTAATCCCGAAGAGGCTGCTCAGATAGTATTCGACGCAGGCTCGTCAGTTTCTGCCGACCATCAGCTCCACATGGCTAACGAGGTCGCAAAGCTTGTTACAACAAACATGAAAGGCGAAACCGTTTCCGCAGACGATGTAGGAAACATGGACGAGGAAGCAATGCAGCAGACCCTTGACCTCGCAAAGCAGTACATTATTCTCGAGGATTCCGCGGCAAAGGAAAAGCTCGCTTCTCTTACGCTTGACGACATAAGAAGCACCGCTTATCTCACCTACGACCCCGAAAAGGACGGCGCTCCCGAAAAAACGGACGTTTCCGTTCAGCTCAAGTGGCTTCCGCAGGCGCAGTTCATGGGCTATTATGTAGCGCAGGCAAAGGGCTATTACGACGAAGTAGGTCTTAACGTAACGATAATCCCCGGCGGCGGCGACATCTCCGAAACTACCGCAGTTTATAACGGTACTGTTGATTTCGGCGTAACATGGGTATCCAACCTTATCAACGCTGACGCGGGCGGAATGGATCTGCTCGAGGTAGCTCAGGTCTACCAGCGTTCGGGTCTTGTGCTCGTGTACAAGAACGACACGTTCAAAAAATAAGCTTACCACTCATTTCATCATACTTTCCCCCTAATGACTCCGCAGATCCGGCTTTCTGCGGGGTCGGCGGAAAGCCGCTGCGCGTCGGCGGTTTTCCGGCGAAAAATGCCGAAAAAAGTAAACGAAAGGAAGAATCAATATGGATATTATCATCAGAAACGGTACGATAGTCACGGCGACGGGAATGTATAAAGCGGACGTTGCCGTTAAAGACGGAAAAATCGCTGAAATTGCGGCAGACCTCTCGGGAATGGCTGCGGAAAAGGTCGTTGACGCGGCGGGAAAGCTGGTTCTTCCCGGAGCAATAGACGCCCACACGCACCTTGCAATGCCTTTCGGCGGAACGATCTCCTCCGACGATTATTTTGCGGGGACAAGGGCTGCGGCGTGCGGCGGTACGACAACAGTTTTCGACTTCGCGCTACAGGATTTCGGCGAAACAATGACCGAAACGTTCAACAGAAGAAACGCGCTCTGCGCTCCCGACGCGGCGGTCGATTATTCTTTCCATATCGGCGTTAAGGACATTTCCGGCGGACTGCTCGATTCGATTTCCGACGCCTGCGACATAGGAATAACTTCATATAAGGTGTTTATGGTATATGATTTCGGCGTTAAGGACGGCGTTTTCTATCGGCTTCTTGAAAAATCCAAGAAGTTCGGCGCGCTTATAGCGGTTCACGCGGAAAATAACGAGCTTGTAAACACTCTTACCGAAAAATATATTTCCGAGGGAAAAACAAGCGCGTGGTATCACTACATGAGCCGCCCGGAATTTGTCGAGGGAGAAGCGGACGAACGCGCAATAAACCTCGCAAAGGCTGCGAAAGCTCCGCTTTATATCGTTCATCTCGCGAATAAGCAGGGCGTTGAAGCTGTCACAAAGGCAAAGGACGAGGGCTATGAGATCTACGCGGAAACCTGTCCGCAGTATCTCGAATTTACCAGCGACGTATATAAGCGCGAGGACGGCAGAAACTTTGTATGCTCGCCGCCGATGAAGGGCGAGGAAAGCCGTCTGGCGATATGGGAAGCGATAAAGCGCGGCGACATAGATACTATTGCTACCGACCACTGTCCGTTCATGCAGTCCGAAAAGGACTGGGGACTGGACGACTTCCGCAAGATACCGAACGGCTGCGCGGGAATCGAAAATATGTACCCGTATATGCTCGGTAAAGCGAACGAAGGCGTTATCCCGTTCACAAAGGCGGTCGAGCTTTGCTCGACAAATCCCGCTAAGATATTCGGCTGCGCCGATAAAGGCGAAATAGCCGTCGGAAAAGACGCGGACATCGTGATCTACGACCCCGAAAAGGACTTCACTATCCATCAGGAAAATATGCACTCCGACTGCGACCACACTATCTGGGAGGGCGTAAAGGTCCACGGCTACCCCGTTCAGACCTACTCGCGCGGCAGGCTCGTTTACGACAACGGCGAATTTGTCGGAGAGCGCGGCTGGGGCAAGTTCGTGAAGTGCGAAAAGCACAAGGCGAAATGACCCGATTTTCCCCGAAAGGACTGATTTTATGACATACAAACGAATAAATCCCGCCGAAGAAGCGGCGCGCTGTATGCTCTGCGAAAACCCGCCCTGTACGGCGGCGTGCAAGAACGGCTGCGACCCTGCGCGGGGAATAAGGGCGGTGCGTTTCGATAACGCCGCGGGCGCTTCCTCTTTTTTGAGAAGCTGCCGCGGCTGCTCGGGCGAGTGTGAAAAAGCGTGTATTCACGTCGATTTTCCGATAAGAATACGCGAAACGGCAAAGCTTCTCCCCGAGAGCGGAAAATGTCCCGAAACCGACCTTTCCGTCGATTTCTGCGGCGTACATTGCGAAAATCCGTTCTTTCTGTCCTCGTCAGTAGTCGCAAGCGATTACGAAATGATAGCGAAAGCGTTCGATATGGGCTGGGCGGGCGCAGTCTACAAAACGATAGGCTTCTATAAGCCCGAGGAGGTTTCTCCCCGATTTGACGCGGTAGGAAAAGAGGGCACGCCTTTTATCGGCTTCCGCAACATGGAACAGATAAGCGACCACGAGCTGAGCGAGAACCTCGAAACTTTCCGCCGCCTTAAAAAGAATTACCCGGATAAAATTCTGGTTTCCTCGATAATGGGTCAGACCGACGAGGAATGGACAGAGCTTGCTCGGCTTTCCGAAGAGGCGGGCGCGGACATGATAGAATGCAACTTCTCCTGTCCGCACATGAGCGCGCACGGCATGGGCAGCGACGTAGGGCAAAGCCCCGAGCTTGTCGCGAAATATACCGCGCTTGTGAAAAAAGGCACAAAACTCCCCGTTCTCGCGAAAATGACCCCGAATATCTCGCATATCGAGCTTCCCGCCGCCGCGGCTGTTGAAGCGGGCGCTGACGGAATTGTCGCGATAAACACTATAAAGAGCATAACGGTCGCTCCCGAATCCGAGGTAAGCGGAAAAAACACCGTTTCGGGCTATTCGGGAAAAGCGGTAAAGCCTATCGCGCTGCGCTGTATCAACGATATAGCGACATACAAAAAGACGGCGGGAGTGCCGCTGAGCGGAACGGGCGGTATCGAAACATGGCGCGACGCGCTTGATTTCATCAGCCTCGGCTGCTTGAACCTACAGATAACCACGGCGGTCATGCAGTACGGCTACCGCATAATAGACGACCTCATCGAGGGTCTTTCGCGGTATATGCACGAAAACGGCGTAAAGAGCGTTTCCGAACTGGTCGGAACGGAGCTGAAGAAAATGTCCCCGACCGACCTGCTCGACCGACATTCGGTAGTTTTCCCGAAAATCGACCGCGAAAAATGCACAGGCTGCGGCAGGTGCTATATCTCCTGCTATGACGGCGGACATCAGGCTATAGAATTTGGCGCGGACAGAGTTCCGCATATAATCGGCTCGAAATGCGTCGGCTGTCATCTTTGCAGGCTGGTCTGCCCCAACGCGGCGATCTCGGGCGCGAAGCGCATAACCAAAAAGGTGAGCTAGGGAAGCGCAAAATCCGCACGAAAGGAGAGAATGAAAATGTCTGTAACACTCGCGCAGCTTTGCGTGAATGCCGAGAAAAAATACGGGCTGAAGCTTATCGCGGGAGCCAAGGGAACGGAACGCACGGTGCGCTGGATACACATGACCGAGGACGGAAAGGATTCCGACTTTCTTCACGGCGGCGAGCTTGTTTTTACAACGGGTATAGGTCACATCGGCAGCAGCTGGCTGGAGGAACTGGCAGTCCAGCTCTGTGAGCGCGGCGCGGCGGGTCTGGTCGTGAACCTCGGACCGTACATTGCGGCGGTTCCGTCAAAAGTGATAGTCTACTGCGAAGAACACGGCTTTCCGCTTTTCACTCTCCCGTGGGACACCTATATAATCGACATAACGTACAGCTTCTGCCGTAAGATAATTTCGAGCGAAAAGAATGAGGCTTCGGCGGCGGAGGCGTTCACGAACCTTATCTTCTCCCCCGACGCAGGCAGCGAATATACCCTTGCTCTCGAGCGGCTCGGTTTCCGCGAAAATTCGTCCTACACCGTGCTTGTTCTCGGCGCGGCGGGAAAAAACCTCACCGAGCAGGCGCTTAAAACCGCGTGTCCCGAACTTTGCAGGCAGCTTCGCAAATCCCGCAGCGCGTCGGCAATGTTCATAAACAGCGGCAGGCTTATATGCGTGCGGCAGAATCTCACGAAAGAGGAAATGCTGCGGATTTCGGCGGAGCTTTCCGAAATCGACCCGAAAACGGAGCTTATAATGGGCATCTCCGAGCCGCACATGGGCTACGGCTTTATCTCGGAATGCTATGAACAGGCAGCGCAGGCATTCAGAGCCGCAGCCGTACGCGGAGAAAAGGCTGTTCACTACCGCGACATAGGCGCGCTCGGGCTGCTGTTCGCAATAAACGACAAAAAGGTGATAAAGCGCTTCTGTGACAGCGTTCTCGGCGCACTCTCTCGATACGACGAGATAAACGGAAGCGACTGCGAAAAAACGCTTCTGGTTTATCTGGAGAGCAATTGCAGCCTCCAGAAAACCGCAGAAATACTCGGTATCCACCGAAACACGGTGAACTATAAAATAAAGAACATAAAGGCGCTCCTCGGAACGGAATTTTCAAACGAGGATAAAATGAACCTTATGCTCGCATACCGCGCAAAACAACTTATCGGCGAAGCAAATCCGCCGGAAATCTCATAACGAAAGGAAGTTACAGCTATGAACGGACAGGAAATCAAGGAAATGCAGGTAAAATACAACCTGCAATCGTGGTCAAAACAGAAAGGAATCAACCCCATACCGATCGAAATGGCGGACGGCATCTATATGTGGGATTTTGACGGAAACCGCTATTCGGATATGTCGAGCCAGCTCGTTAATCTGAACGTCGGTCACAACTGCCGCCCGATTATCGAAGCGATAAAGGAACAGGCGGAGAAATATTGCTACCTCTCGCCGAGCTACGGAAGCGAACCCCGCGCAAAGCTCGCAAAAATGGTCGTTGACCTTATGCCCGACAATATGGGAAAGGTTTTCTTCACAAACGGCGGCGCGGACGCAAACGAAAACGCGGTAAAGATCGCGAGAATGTTCACAGGGCGCAACAAGATTTTCTCACGCTACAGAAGCTATCACGGCTCGACCTTCGGCGCGGGCAACCTCACGGGCGAACCCAGACGCTATCCGCTTGAGCCCGGTATCCCCGGCTTCGTGAAGTTCTTCGATCCGTACGTTTACCGTGAGCCTATCCGCTTCGCAAGCGAAAAGGAGGCTTCCGATTACTACGTTGCAAAGCTGCGCGAACAGGTAATATACGAGGGACCCGAAAGTGTTGCGGCAATCGTTATGGAAACAATCACCGGTTCAAACGGCGTTATTATCCCGCCCGAGGGATATTTACAGGGCGTGCGGAAAATATGCGACGAGTTCGGTATCATGATGATATGCGACGAGGTAATGGCAGGCTGGGGCAGAACCGGAAAGATGTTCGCTTTTGAGAATTTCGGCGTAAAGCCCGATATCGTAAGCTTTGCGAAGGGCGTTACCTGCGGATATGTTCAGCTCGGCGGCGTAGTCGTAAGCAAGGAGATCGCGGCATACTTCGACGACCACCTGCTCTCCTGCGGACTTACATACAGCGCGCACCCCCTCGCCTGCGCAGCTGGCATCGCCTGCGTGAACTACTATAAGGACGCGAATATTCTCGAAAATGTAAACCGCGTCGGAAAGGTCCTTGGAGATATTCTCGAGGAGCTTAAAGAAAAGCACGCGTGCGTGGGCGACGTGAGATATATCGGCTTGTTCAGCTCGATTGAGCTTGTCCGCGATAAAAACACCAGAGAGCCGCTTGTTCCTTACGGAAAAGACCCCGAGGGAAGAATGCCGAAGATTATCGGCGCGCTTAAAGCAAAGGGTTTTATGACCTATTCTCACGAAAATATGATTTTCGTTTCGCCGCCGCTTATCATCACCGAAGCGCAGCTCAGAGAAGAAATGGCGAAGGTTGACGAGGTTCT
>ERZ870021.123-NODE-123-length-10269-cov-4.594878_pt1 | contig 10269 bp, 5 predicted proteins | sample MGYA00520890_ERZ870021 | MGnify/ENA primary metagenome ERZ870021 (study PRJEB32232, sample SAMN07284987) | human gut metagenome | biome: human-associated habitat; material: feces | host: Homo sapiens | place: Tanzania | collected 2014-08-14 ...
GAGGGTGGCTATATAATACTCTTACGACCTTATACGCTTTCCAACCTCCTCAGTCGCTAACGCGACAGCTCCCCCTACCAGGTGGAGCCTGATGAGGACGTGAATTGACCTTACGGTCATGAATTGCGCCCGACGGCGCGTGCTAACCAAACAACAAACGTAAAAACAAGAATAAAAATAAGAACAAGGAGGTATAACGAAAATGCGAGCAAACGAAAGCGACAGCCGCGAAAATTTCACGCGCGCAAACGGCGAAGCGACAGCGAACGCGAGCGCAAAAGCGATAGCGAACGCGAGCGCGAAAGCGAACGTGAGCGACAAAGCGACGGCGGCAGCGCAAGCCTTATATAAAGCCAAATATTTCGTTATAGCGCTCCTTTTGGCGGTTGTTGCGATAACGTCGGTAGGTGTTTCCAAGTGGAACATTCACATTCAGCAAGTTTACAACAACAATTTCAGTTACGTTCAGAAAGAGGGCGACCTTAGCACCACTGGCGGCGATGAGCCTATTCTCACCCGCTATCTGACGATAGATTACACCGAAACCGCGCCAAACACGCCGAACGCGCCGACGGACACAAAAACGGCTTTTTACCGTGACACTTTAAAAACCGAAAATCCGACGACGTTCACCTACAACGGCGGAAGTTTCGATGTAAAAGTTTCCGACGGCGAATACGGCGATTCACACCCCGACGCTTCCCCGTGGTCGGAATGGAAAAAAGTCGGCTTAGGTTTTACTTACGCCTATAAACGTACCGCAAGAATCAATTCTATCGGGCAAATCGTCGGGTGTAGCGAACCGATCACGGGCGACGCGCTTCCCACCAAAGCCGGCGTATATCAATGCGTAATAACGGCATTCAAAAACGACAACTACACTAAACAAACTGAAAACGTTCAAAATGCGGTCGATGCCGCAATTACACAACTAAATTACGTCAAAAACCCCAACGACGGCACGGAACAATGCGCCGCCGTAATTTCCTTTACTATAAAACAGCGCGATATAACGGTAAGCGTAGCCGACAAGACTTCTACTTACGGTGACGACCACCTTTCCGGTAACCCCTTAACCGCAACTACGGACGACGCTGTCGCAAACGCCGAAAACACGACTGACAACAACCTTTCCCCCGACTTAAACAAAATCGTCCGCCTTTACACAACCAAAACAGAAAACGGAACGGCGAGCGAATACGAATTAGAAAGAACCTCCCCCGCGGGCAAGTACGGCATCGAAGGCTCCGCGCTTAAACAAGGCGCCACCGACCTTATCAACGACAACTACAAAGTAACCTTCGTTTATCCGGGCAAAGCCACCCAACCGCAGGGGCAACAACCGGTAGCCTTTAACGGCGAAAGAGAAGCCGAAGCGAACACCCTCGCCCTATACGTTGGCGCAGGCGCAACCGCCGTTGCTTTCGCAAGCAATTCCGCAAGCAATACAGCCGTTTCTTCCGCAAATAATACGGCAAGCAACGTTGCGGGCAAGCGCCAAACCCAACCCGTGGCAAACGGCGGAATTGCCCTTTTGGACGGCGAAACCCCCGCCCCCGCAACAAACGGCACTTACACCATAACGACGAGGAATATTACCGTAACTATTGCGGATAAATCTTCTACTTACGGCGACGCGATTAAAGACCTTACTTACAAATTAAAAGAAGAAGACGGAACCCTTGCAAACGAGGACAAACTCGAAAATATTATCCGCGTAACCACTACGGCGACTTCGACCTCAGATGTCGACACGTACCCGATTACCGGCTCACAATATAACGCTGATGGTCAGATTATCAACGCCAACTACGCCGTAACGTTCGTCGGCAAAGCCGCAAACGGCAAAGACGGTGTTTATACCATAACTAAACGCCCCGTTACCATAGATTGGCACGAAACGGGCGAAACGCCTTTCAGTTACGTTTATAACGGAGCCGAACAAAAACCTAACCCAACGTTTGTCGGCTTGCTTAGCCTTAGCGGACACGACGCGACCGTCACCGTTGAGGCGCAAAGCGGAAGCAGTTTAACAAGCGGTCAGTCTAAAAATAAAGGCGACTACACGATGACGGTCGCGCTCCCCTCTCAAAACTACAAGTGGAGCGATATCGGTAATTCTGAAAATAAAACGCAGGACTTTTCAATCACCGCCCGCCCGATTACCGTAACTATTGCGGATAAATCTTCTACTTACGGCGAAAACCACCTCGTCGTTAACCCCTTAACCGCGCAAGTTTCAAGTACGCTCAACCCCGCCATAGTTACGGGCGATAACGAAAGCGATATTTATACCCTTTCTACCACGGCAGACAAAACTTCCCCCGTCGGTACTTACGACATCACGGGTAGTCAAAACGAAGGCTTCCCCGCGCAAAACTATCAAATCACTTTCCAAAACGAAACCGTCCCCGCCACCGCAACAACCGGCACCTACGAGATAACCAAACGCTCGATTACCGTAACTATTGCGGATAAATCTTCTACTTACGGCGAAAATATCAAAGAGTTAACCGCAACTACGACGGACGCGGTCGCAATTGCCGACGGTATAAACACAATCGTCAGCCTTTACACCAACGACCAACACAACAACGCAGTTACGCTTTCAACCACTACGGACGTCGGAACTTACATAATAAAAGGCGAATGCATAAACAATAACTACACCGTCAGTTTTACTGAGGGTACTTATACCATACAAAAAGCGACTATTACCGCGACTATAACGCCTTACAGTGGCGTTTACGACGCTAATACTCACGACGCCTTAACCGTGACGGTTAAAACCGTAAACAGCCAAACGGCAACGGTTTATTATAGACTTTCTACCGAAACCGATTATACCGTAACGCCGCCTCAAATCAAAGACGCAGGCACCTATAATTACAGCGTAAAAATCACGGCAAATAACCACAACGATTTAGTAATCGAAAATAAACAAGCGACTATTTCTAAAGCCACCATTACCGTTAAGGCGAACGACGCTTCGGTTAATATGGGGCAACAAGCAACCTTTACCTACACGATAACGGGCTTTAAAAACGGCGAAACCGAAGTCGGTTTACGTAATGCCAACGCGCTTACGGGCACCGTTACTTTCGCGTGCGGTTATAACAAAGACGAAACAAACCCCGAGAACGTTAGCGACACTTACGTCATCACCCCCGTCGTAAGCGACCTTTCCGCTACGAACTATACCTTTACTCCGGCTACCGGCACGCTTACCGTTAACAAAAATTCGGGTATAACAAAGCCAACCGCTGACACGACCGTTTTCACTTATAACGGAAGCGCTCAAACTTATACCCCCGGCGGCTTCGATTCCGCTACGATGAACATAACGGGCAACGTACAAACCAACGCCGGAACTTACACCGTAATCGTTACGCCGAAAAACGGCTACGTTTGGAGCGAGTTTGAAAACAACAACACCGAAGAAGTAACCTTTACGTTTAAGATTGAAAAGCGTGAAATCACCGTTAATATAGATGACAAAACTTCCGTTTACGGCGCAGCGATAGTACAACCTACCGCAACGACGACGGACGATGTCGCAAACGCCGACGGACTTTATAACATTATCGCGCTTTCGGCGGGCATTACGACAACAACCGCTGTCGGCGACTATTTAATCACCGGCGCATTAAAAAATACCGAAAAAGCAAACAATTACACCGTTAACTTTGTAGGCTCCCTTCAAAACGGCACAGCCGGCAAATATACTATAACCAACGCAACAATATCTGACGTTGTTGTAACGCCATATTCCGGCACTTACGACGGAGTGGAACACCCCGTTACGACGAGCGTTACCGCAGAAACGGTAAACAATCAACAGATTACCGTCGAATACAAAACAAATAACGGTGTTTGGACTTCGACAATACCGACAATTACAAACGCGGGTAGCGTTACTTTTAACGTACGCATTTCCGCGCCCAACCATAATACGTTGACGTTAACCGAGTCCTATACTGCGACGATTAACAAAGCAACGCCGACCGCAACGCTTACAATAGTTGCCGAATCGCCTCGCGCTCCCGGTCTTATAGAGCACGGCGACACGTTGATTGCTAATATTACATTAACCGGTGTGAACGGCAATATTAGTGACTTTACTTACACTTTATCTAAAGATACCGCCGAATATACCGGTACTTCAGCCACGGCAAATCAAACGATAACTTGTACTATAACGCCACAAGATACGACAAATTATAACAACGTTACTAAAACTGTTACTATCACGGTAACCGCGGTCGCTAAAAGCGGTTCTACTTATTACGGGACTATCGAAAGCGCGCTTAGCGCCGTTTCTTCCGGTACGGTTTACGTTTTAGTCGGTAAAAACCCCTTGATACGTAATGACTGTACGATACAATCCGGCGTTACGCTTTGTTTGCCGTTAGATGACAACGGTACCTGGGAGAATATCGGTAATAACGGTACAAACGGTTCGCATAAATTCGCCAAAGATCATGCATACGGTAATAAAAACTTATTAAAGGCTTCGGCTGTACTATCAGCCGGTAAGACTTTAACTAATTTAGGTACGCTAAATATCGGTGGTACTATTACCGCCGGTAACGGCGGAGCAAACGCCGGTTTTACTTGCGGTAATTATTCTCAACTGACACTTGAGGCAAATGCGAAAGTCGATTCGCCAAGCGGTTCAATAAAATGTTACGGCTATATTGCGGAGGAGTCTTTAAATAACGGTTCTGCGGTCGTTATGGGTAACGCAAACGCAGCAACGCCGACTTTGACTTTACCGTTCGTTGTTATAGAACACCGTGGCGGCACTGCTTTCGCCGGTTTAGCAAACAGTAGTAGTGACTTAACAAGTAACCCGGCTAAAATAAACGCTACTCCTTTTAACAGATTTTTGTTGCCCAATATAACCGCAGAATTAACTGTTAACTATGGTGCAAAACTTGAAGCCTTTGCAGATCTTTATGCCAATAGTCAACACAACACAACTACAGTGAATTTAATAGGCACGGATGACAAATATCTTTTAAGTATTACAAGCGATACAAAAGTCGTAAGTAAGTATAATCCCGAAACAAAGGTTACCGATCTTAATATCAAAGGTGACGCAAACATAAATAGTTTAACCTTAGAACTCAGTGTTGGTCTTACGGCAAAGTTATCGACTGAACCTGTTTACTTCCCGTTGTCTTGGTACTTTAACATTACCCTCTCCAAGTTTGAGAACGGTAGTAATGCAACCGTAACCGCAGCTAAACAAGCGTTAAAAATTTTACCGGGGTGCGTGGTTACTATAGATGAAGGTGTAACCGCAAATATGAAAACCATTTTCGTTACCCAAGATACCTCTTGGACGGAAGGCTCCGGCACGGGAGCAGAGTCTTACGACGGAAACGGCACCGCTAACCCAAAAGCACCCGGCAAACTTATAGTAAACGGTACGCTTAACGTTGAAAACATAAACGGCGTAATCAGCACGGAAAGTTCTTCGGGACAATTAACAATTACGGGTTCCATAAATCCAACGTCAAAAGAGGTTAAAGAAGCGGGTTCAACTACTTACAACATCTTATTTTTTAAAAAAATACCTATTCTAACCTATACGGTATTGGGCACGAATGAAACCGCACGCGGTCTTATTTGGACGAGTGCCAATACCACACCCACTACTAACAGCAATTTTAGCACAGGCACTTATAAGTCCGACGGCGCGCATTGGTACAAAACCGGCAACTATACTATAACTTACGATACGCAAGGCGGCACTTTACCGGAAAATTACAAAACTACTGCTGTGTGTGGCGAAGCAATAGGTGCGTTACCGACGCCTACCAAGCTTGGTTATAAATTTGATGGTTGGACTTATAACCTCGACGGCGAAAATATAACTGTTGAAACTGATACAGTATTTTACGTCTCTATCGAGTTAGTTGCCACATGGACAAAGCAAACGTACACCGTCTATATGAATAATAGCCATGGTGAAACAACGACTCAAACTTTCACCGGCAATACAACGTTTACTTTACCGCAACTTGATAGCGTTACCGTTGACGGTCAAACGCTTAGTTTTGCCGGTTGGTATAAGGATTCCTCTTTTGCCGGCGCCTCGATAACTTCTGTAAATGCTAACGACGCAGATAATAATTTACATATTAACGTTTACGCAAAATTTACTGCAGCCGAACTTTATAGCGTCACTTACGTTATGAATAAAGATAATCTTCCCTTTACTACTACTATAAACAACGTAACAGAACAAGACGAAGATTATACAACCTTAAGTTTGCTTGATATGACAAGTTATAATACCAACCCTGAGTTTAACTACAAATTTATAGGTTGGTATAACGAATCGGGTGAGCAAGTTACACAAATCGACGGTACGGTTAATACACTTACCCTTTACGCGCATTGGGCGGCTAAACAGAAAGTTACCATAACAAATAAAGCAACTTATAAAGTTACGACTTCGCTGACACAAGTTGATACTCTGTCCCTTAATGCAGGCGCTTCGAAAACCTTATATTATTATAATGATACGCAATTAGCTTTAGGCGCTATCACTACCACACCCGCGAAGAAAATTAACACTGATGGTAATACAGCATACATCTATAAACCAAGTTGGAAAACCGGTAACAGCGTCACTATTACAGCCGAGACAGCGCTAGAAATTGTCGGCACTAATGACGAAACCTATTATAAGGTCACAGTTACTATTGAAAAGGGTACTAGCGGTGATAATATACCTAATTGTTCGGTTAAGTTAACTATACCTGCAAATTGCGGTTATGAGTATGATTTTGAAACCAAAGTAACCACTAAGACATTAGATAACGATGCTACTTGGTACTGTTTTGTGAAAAAAGGCACGACGGTTACCGCAAAAAAGACAAACTGTCAAAGCGGAAATGACTCGTTCCTCGTAAATAATGCTATGACACAATCGTACAAAGGTAAAAATGGTAGCTCTGGCGGCTGTGGTAATATTAAAGAAACAAGCAATACCCCACCTGCAATGATGCCTATATTCACTACGTTTATAGCAACGCTACTCGGCGGTTACATATTAGTAAGCAAAAAGAAGCGTAAAAACAACAAGGCTATATAAGGTACACAACGCAATATCTATCAGGGCTGACCGCAAACATTTTGCGACCAGCCCTCAAATTTATAAATTATTTTCAAAATTAGGATAAATTATGTTCAAATATTTTTTAAGCGATTATATCTCGATACACAATTTCATGATAATAGTCGGTTTTGTTGCTATGTGCGTTATAAACGCGTTCAGAGCAAACAATTATGCTTTTAAATGGTGGCAAGGCTTAATTATAAGCGTAATAGTAAATATTTACGCCATTTTCGGCGCCAGACTTTTGTTCACGATTGAAAATATCGGTTACGTTATTGAAAACGGTTTAACGCTTTGGGGCGGCGTATCGTTTTTCGGGACGGTTATGTTTTTACCCGTTCTTGTAGTTGCCACGTGTAAGATTTTTAAGTTAGACGTCAAACGTTATCTCGATTTTTTAACGCCTACTGTGCCGGTTGAACTTGCCTGTATCAGAATAGGTTGTTTTTTGGGCGGTTGCTGCTACGGAAGGCAGTTTGCTTTCGGTATAGCAATGCCAACAGAACCCGGCGTTTTAAGAATCCCTGCGCAACTTATAGAATGTGTTTCAGATATCGGGATTTTTGTATTCCTTATATTATATGAAAGGAAATACGGCAAACAAACAGGCAGGCTTTATCCGCTATTTTTAATTTGTTACGGCTCGATAAGGTTCGTTATAGAATTTTTAAGAGAAAACAAAACGATATTTACTTACGCTCATCTGTTTTCGGTTTTATCGATTATAGCAGGCGTTTATTTCTACTTGCAACTTAAAAAGAATACTTGCGCCCCCGACGCGGAAAATTCGGGCGGGCAAAATCTGCCCGATCCGCCGTCTGCCCCGTGTGACGCCTTCGCGCCCCCCGGCGCCGTCACCCCCGCCCCCTCCCCTTCCTCGGAAGACGACAAAGAGGACTAAAAACACACAAGGCTTCACCCTGTGGGGGAAGGCTTTCACGCGACCGAAGGGAGCAATTCACGCGCGGTTACGCGCAATTCACGTTGCGTCAGCAACAATTCATGACCGTAAGGTCAATTCACTTTAACCAATGAATTGACGAGTAAACTCGTCGTGAAATGGCTACGCCGTGAATTCTCGCTACGCTCCATGAATTGAATTGCCTTGGCAATTCATAGAATAAAAGCCGCCGCGGCTTATTCCGCGACGGCTTTTACGTTATATAAAGGCGGCTTTGTTGTATGAATTATCGGCATAAATTGTTTTATATAAATATATTTGCATAAATTACTTGACTTTTTGCGGTAATTCGGTTTATAATTTTTTCAGGAAAAAGGTTAAAAGATACTAATGAATTATTACGAGAAGATGAAATCTATCGACACAAACGGCGAAAACGCCACGTTCGATTTATCGACGGGCAAAGCCGTTACTTTGTCGGGCGGATACCAAGTGACTTTTCAACAGCGTGACGTAAACGAATATACCGAGGTTTTTTATAACTTTTTAGTCGAAAGCATTCAATCTTATACTTGTTCTAAGGTGTATTTGGGCGTGTATTTTAGTCAGGCGGAATTGTCGTTTTTCGTGAAAGATCGCTCGGTTGCGTTAGAAATCGCGCGAGAGTTTAATCAGGAAACGATTTTCGATTGGGACGTTTACGACGTCATCGAAAACGTTTACCATAAAAAATAACCCACAAAGGAGGATTTATTATGTCGGAATGCTTAGCCACAATAGGAGTTATCGGTATGGAAAAAACTGATTCTTTTACCAAAGCTATTCAAAAACAACAGCAGACCTTGTTAGATAAGTTACAGTCTTTGCATAATGATTACGCCAAAGGGGTGATTACCGATAAGGCGGCGTACAAAAAAGAACGCGAAGCCATTTTAAAACAGTTGAGTAACTACAGTTTGGAAGTTCTTATTTCTCAAACTTCAAATATTTATCTGAAAAATTATTATTCCTCGTTTTTAAAATAGTCGCCTATTGCCTTTCCTTTTTAGCCTCCTTTGTGCAAAGGGAAAGGTTTCAACCTTCGGAAAGGCTTCACCCTGTGGGAGAAGCTGTCGGCAAAGCCGACTGATGAGGGTGGCTTTATATAATTCTTGCACGCCGACTGTCGTCGGCTACACCTCATCAGTCAACAAAGTTGACAGCTGTCCGCCTCGGCTGAAATAGCCTCGGGCTACGGCTACAAACAGCGCACTGTGCTGTTTGTTTAACGCCTGCGCACCCCCACAGGGTGAAGCCTTTCTTTCATGCGACCAACGGGAGCAATTCACGCGACCAACGGGAGCAATTCACGCGTCGCAAGACGCAATTCACGACCATAAGGTCAATTCACTATTTTCAATCCGCACGCCCTAAGGAACAAGGATTTATGTGAAAAAAAACTCATTTTGGCTTGTGTGGAGAGGAAAACAGATTATCCCAATACGTTTTTGCTTCGTCCGCAGTCATCCCAAACGTCGGGCTATCTTCTTCTTTGAAGATATTTATTATGTTCAGACCTTTGCGTTTGGCATAATTCATAGCCGTTTTTGCGCCGCTCGGACTTTGTTTTTTGTCAACGTAACATATAAGCGTGTCGCAACCGTCTATCATTTGCCTGTTGCTTTCGGTTATTTGCTGTTTGAAATGCAAATCTTCGATATCGAATATAACCGTTTGCACGTCCTTATACGGCACGTAATCTATGTCGTGTTTCTTTTCTATGGTATGGTAACTTGTCAAAACCACTTCGATTTTTATGTCGGGGTGGTTATTTCGTGCCGAGCGACAGGCGTTTAGTGCCATTTGGTCGAAATCACCGTGCGCTCCCATTAAAAAATGGTTGCAACCGTCTCCGATACATTGCTCGATGACGTTCTGCAACCGCTCCTTAACTTTTTCGGCATAATATACGTGTCTATGCCCGATAAATGCAATTTTCCTTTCCATACCACAGCCCCATATTTTTGCGGCTATGATACTTATGAAAATAAGATGCCGCCCCCAAACGAGAACGGCAAATATAGAACATACCACCCGTTTGAGCGCCAACCCCGTTCACAACAAATGAAGTATCACGAAAAAAACGTAATGCAGCATAGTAATTGTAAACACGAGCAGTATGAATCTACCTGTGCTTTACTATGTGCATACGTGCTTTATATGATACTTCATTTGCTGAAATATATTTGTTGTGAAT
>ERZ870021.124-NODE-124-length-10226-cov-4.436398_pt1 | contig 10226 bp, 6 predicted proteins | sample MGYA00520890_ERZ870021 | MGnify/ENA primary metagenome ERZ870021 (study PRJEB32232, sample SAMN07284987) | human gut metagenome | biome: human-associated habitat; material: feces | host: Homo sapiens | place: Tanzania | collected 2014-08-14 ...
CTATATATAATTTTTACGACCTTATACGCTTTCCAACCTCCTCAGTCGCTAACGCGACAGCTCCCCCTACCAGGTGGAGCCTGATGAGGTCGCGTGAATTGCTCCCGTTGGTCGCGTGAATTGCGAACTTGCGTTCGCGTGAATTGCGTCTTGCGACGCGTGGTGCGTTACGCGAGTGTCTTTTAGCATATTTCGCAAAAAAATGCAAGTATTAAGCCATTTTTTTATAAATAATTGTGATTTTTCGTCTATTTGTTTTGACATTATATTTAATTAACATTATAATATTAACTGCGTGGGCTAAAAAGACTTCAAAGACTTTTATATCGATTTCGACCTCAGACATCTTTTATACCTCAGACATTTTTTATAAAGGTATCTGTTTCGGAAAAATTTTACGAAGATATCAATCTCGTTACGCTTTTACGAAGATATCGGACGCGCCGGATTTTGCAAAATAAGTAAACGGACGATACTTACAAAATCGAGCGTTTTTAAAAAAAATCGTTTCGTAACGGCAAGGATAACCGAGCAGGTTATATATCTGAATGTAATCGAGCGGGTTGTATCGTTAAAGATAACTAAAAGGTTCTTTACAAGCGAAAATTTTGCCGGGTTTCGACGCAAACGGCTTTAATAACTTTTTCAGCGGTTATACCGACGAACAAAGCCCGTTTTTAAAAGTTTTACGAATCTTTAAAACCACATTAAACTTAAAATCTATATCGGAGGATTTTTTATTCATGAAAAAGATGACTATTGACGGTAACACCGCTGCCAGCCACGTTGCGTACGCATTTTCGGAAGTAGCCGCGATTTACCCTATCACACCGTCTTCCCCCATGGCGGAAGTTGCAGACGAGTGGGCGACAGCGGGCAGAGTCAATATGTTCGGTCAAAAATTGCGTTTGGCTGAAATGCAGTCCGAAGGCGGCGCTGCGGGCGCCGTACACGGCTCGCTTGCCGCGGGCGCGCTTACCGTAACCTATACGGCAAGTCAGGGGTTACTTTTGATGATCCCCAACATGTACAAAATATCGGGCGAACTTCTTCCCACTGTTTTTCACGTCAGCGCGCGCGCTTTGGCGGCTCATTCGCTTAACATTTTCGGAGATCATTCCGACGTTATGGCGTGCCGTCAGACCGGGTTTGCAATGCTCGCAAGCGGTTCGGTACAAGAGGTTATGGATCTTGCTCTCGTTGCGCATCTTTCCACGTTGAAATCGCAAGTTCCTTTCATTCATTTCTTCGACGGTTTCAGAACCAGCCACGAAGTATCCAAAATAGACGCTATCGAATACGACGAAATGAAATCGCTCGTAGATATGAAGGATATCGAAAACTTCAGAAAGAAAGCGTTGAATCCCGAACATCCTATTCAGAAGGGTACCGCTCAGAACGCGGACACTTACTTCCAGAACAGAGAAACCGCCAACAAATATTACGAAGCAACCCCCGCTATCGTTCAGAAGATGATGGATAAAGTTTCCGCCTTAACGGGAAGATCTTATCATTTATTCGATTACGTAGGCGCGCCCGATGCCGAAGAAGTTATCGTTATCATGGGCAGCGGCGCCGAAGCCGTTGAAGAAACCATCAACAAACTCAACGCGGAAGGTCGTAAATACGGTCTTTTGAAAGTTCGTTTGTATCGTCCTTTCGCAACCAAGGCTTTCTTGAAAGCGCTTCCCAAAACGGTTAAGAAGATTGCCGTTCTGGACAGAACCAAGGAACCCGGTTCTTTGGGCGAGCCTTTGTATCTCGACGTTTGCACCGCTTTGATGGAAGCAAAGAAGAGAGTTACCGTGGTAGGCGGCAGATACGGTTTAGGTTCCAAAGAATTTAATCCTTCGATGATTCTTTCCGTATATAAAAACCTCGAACAGGACAAACCCAAGAATCACTTTACCGTCGGTATTTACGACGATATCACCAACACTTCTTTGGATTTCTCCGAAAAATACAACGCGGCGCCCGCGGGTACGGTTTCGTGCAAATTCTACGGTCTCGGTTCCGACGGAACGGTCGGCGCCAACAAAAACTCCATTAAGATAATAGGCGATCACACCGACAAATACGTTCAAGGTTACTTCTTCTACGATTCCAAAAAATCTGGCGGTATAACGGTATCTCACCTTCGTTTCGGCGACGTACCCATTCAATCGTCCTATCTTATCGACGCCGCGGACTTTATCGCGTGCCACAATCCTTCTTACGTAACCCGTTACGACATGGTTTCCGACCTCAAACAAGGCGGAAAATTCCTGTTAAACTGCCTCTGGACGGACGTTGATTCGCTTTCAAAGCATCTCCCCGCAAAAATGAAACAACTTCTTGCTGAAAAGCACGCCGAACTTTACGTTATCAACGCTTTGGACGTTGCGACGAAAGCGGGCAGCGCAAAGAGCCAGAACATGGTATTGCAATCGGCTTTCTTCAAAATTGCTAACATTATTCCTTACGCCGACGTAGAAGTCTTTATGAAGGAAAAAGTTAAGGTTACTTACGGAAAGAAAGGCGACGCCGTCGTTAAAGCAAACTGCGACGCCATAGACGCCGCAAGCGCTTCCTTAATTAAAATAGAAATCCCCGCAAGTTGGGCTACCGCTACCGACGGTGCGGAAATACCCGAACTTGCAAACGATAAATACTTCCGTGAAGTTATTCATCCCATTACCGCTTTAGAAGGCGATAAACTTCCTTCTTCCGCGTTTAACGCAGACGGTTCGGTACCTACCGGTACGACCAGGTTTGAAAAACGCGGCGTTGCGGTTAAAGTACCTAAGTGGATTCCGGAAAATTGTATTCAGTGCAATCAATGCGCATTCGTATGTCCTCACGCTTGTATCCGTCCGGCGCTGAACGAAGCGGGCATTGAAAAACCCGAAACCTACAAAACGCTTCCCGCTATGCAACTTAAAGGCTTAGAATTCAGAATGCAGGTTTCTCCGCTCGATTGTATGGGCTGCGGCGTATGCGCAAACGTATGTCCCGCCAAAGAAAAAGCGCTCGTTATGGTACCGTTTGAACAAGCGGTCAACGAAGACGAAGCAAACTACGAATTTTCCGAAAAACTTCCCGCGGTCGATACTTCAGCGGTTAAAGCGACCTCTGTTAAAGGAAGTCAGTTCAGAAAACCCTTATTTGAATTTTCTGGCGCTTGCGCCGGTTGCGGCGAAACTCCTTACGTTAAAGTGGTAACGCAGATGTTCGGCGACAGAATGGTTATAGCCAACGCTACGGGTTGTTCCTCCATTTACGGCGGAAGTTCTCCTACCTGTCCTTACACCAAAAACGAAGAAGGCAAAGGTCCCGCCTGGGCTAACAGTTTATTTGAAGATAACGCGGAATTCGGTTACGGTATCAATCTTGCGTACGCGCAGAGAAGATCCAAACTTGCCGACGAAATAACCAAAGCGATTGACCTCGGCGTTAAAGGCAAACTTAAAGCCGCTTTCACCGAATGGCTCGAAAACAGAAAGAACGCGGAAGTTACAACTCGTCTTGCCCCCGTTATTTCCGAGCTTTTACCTGCCGCTATCAAATCCGCGAGAGGCGAATTGAAGATCGTTTTAACCGCAGTTTACGAACAAAGAGATTGTTTGATTAAAAAATCCGTTTGGATTTTCGGCGGCGACGGCTGGGCTTACGACATCGGTTACGGCGGGCTTGATCACGTGCTTGCCATGGGCGAAGACGTTAATGTTCTCGTTTTGGACACCGAGGTTTACTCCAACACGGGCGGACAGGCAAGTAAATCCACGCCTACCGGCGCAATAGCCAAATTTGCCGCGGGCGGAAAGAGAATCAAAAAGAAAGACCTCGGGTTCATCGCTATGAGTTACGGTTACGTTTACGTCGCCCAGTGCGCTATGGGCGCTAACAAACAGCAGTTTTTGAACGCTATCTGCGAAGCCGAAAGTTACGCAGGACCGTCGCTCGTTATCTGCTACGCTCCTTGTATCAACCACGGTATCAATATGACCAACTCTCAAGCGGAAGAAAAGAAAGCGGTTGACGCCGGATATTGGCACTTATACAGATACAACCCGACTTTGATCGGAACGGAAAATCCCTTCAAACTCGATTCTAAAGATCCTACCCAAAGTTATAAAGACTTCTTGCTCGGCGAAAACCGTTACGCTTCCTTACAGAAAGCGCAACCTGCTCTTGCAGAAAAACTTTTTGAAAAAGCGGAAGAAGAAAATACCGAACGTCTTAACAGATATAAAGGTCTTGCAAACAAATAATATAAGCGCGCGAAAACGCGTTTAATAATCCAAAAAACCCGCCTACAGGTCGATAATCGGCTTATAGGCGGGTTTTTTTGTCGTTAAGTAATAAAAAATCGTTTACGGCAAGTTTTCGTAAAATATCGACGGTTATAAACGCAGTATATAAAATACGTAAAAAAGGGCGGAAAATCCGCCCTTAAAAATTACGGTTTATAAAGTTATTTAAGAGTACCGGTTGTGATGAATCTGCCTGAATTACGACTGAAAAGTATAACGTTGTTTCCGTCGAAATCGATTTTGACCTTTTCGCCGAGTCCGTAAGTAATACCGCCGAATATAACGCCGGTAATCAGATATTCGCCGATCCTGATTCTTACGGTAGTTTCCATACCCGTAGGCATCGCGCTGTAAATTTCGCCTTCGATTTTACCGTCGGGGGTGATTTTTACTGCTTCCGGACGCACCGCCAAAACGTAGTCGTCGTCGGTGATATCGACGTCGTCGTCAAGTTCGGATTCATCGACCTTTGCGATATGATATTTAAACTTGACGTCTTTATTGCCTTTTTCTACGTTCTTTTTATCCTCTGAAAGTCTGAGCCGTTTTTCATGTAGTTCAGCGTCGTATTCGTGGTCTTTTTGTTGCCATACCGACAAATCGATCGCCTCGTTGGGAGTAAAGGTAAGAGAAATATCGTCCCAGACCTTTACCTTTAATTCGTCGCCGGTTTGAGCGCCTTTTGCGTCGATAAAATTGATTGACGGATTCCCTACGAAGTCCGCGACAAACGTATTGTTCGGGCGATTATAGACGGTAAGGGGGGCGTCGTACTGTTGTAAAACGCCGTTATCGATAAGACAAATGGACGTTGCAAGCGTCATTGCTTCCATCTGATCGTGCGTAACGTAAACGAAGGTGCTTCCCGTGTCGAGGTGCAATCTTTGAAGTTCCGACCTCATTTCGAGCCTTAACTTAGCGTCGAGGTTACTCAGCGGTTCGTCCATGAAAAGAATGCTCGGCTCGGGCGCGAGAGTACGCGCTATGGCAACCCTTTGTTGTTGACCGCCCGAAAGTTCCGCCGGATAGCGATCCATAAACATGCCTATTTTAACGATTCTCGATACGCGTCTTACGGCAAGATCGACTTCTTCTTTGGAAAGTTTTCTTACCGACTTAACGACCTCTCCGTCTTTTACGTATTCGAAATTTTCGTTAATCGCATAGCCTTTTTTAGTCGCTTTCAGCGTTTCGGATTGGATAATCGCGTTTTGTTCGGCGATTATTTTTTCGACTTCCGCCTCAGGATCGGCGACTTCCGAAAGTTTGTATCCCGCGATTTTTTTTGCGGTGAACATCGAAACGATATAGGTATCGATAAGGCGTAAATAGAGCTTGTCTTTATTCAAAACGCCCTTTTTATCAAGACAATCGTTGGTTAAGTCGATAACTTTTTTATAATCGGAAACGATTTCTTTAACACGCGTTGCCACTTGAGATTCAAAGGACACGAGGGGCATAAGTTCTTTAATGTTTGCAAGCCCGAAAGAAATGTTCTGATAAACCGTCATGTTCGGCCACAGGGCGTAGTTTTGGAACAAAAAGCCGACTTTGCGTTTGTTCGGGGGGATATTGATACCCATTTCGCTGTCGAAAACGACCTTGTCGCCGATAACTATTCGACCGCTTGTAGGAGTTTCAAGCCCCGCAATCATTCTCAGCGTCGTGGTTTTACCGCATCCCGAGGGACCGAGAAGGGTAACGAAAGCATTGTTTTCAATTTCTAAATTAAGATGTTCTACGGCGTAAAAATTGCCCCATCTTTTAGTGACGTCAGTTAATACGATTTTAGGCATAAATTAACCTCCTATACCTTTGTCGAGGCTCGCTCCGGTAACCTTGTTGATTATTGCGTTCGAGATAAGAACGGTTACTATCAATATAAGGTTGATACCGTTTGAAAAAGCGTAAAGCCCCATTTCGTCGAAATAGTCTATTGTCGTTGAAAGTATAAAGCCTTGCGTGCAGAGAAGAAGGAACAACGATAATTCTCTTATACAGGTAATAAACGGCAATAAGTAACCGCTTAAAATAGACGTCTTTTGAATAGGAATTATTATGTTGAACATTCTTTTATACCAAGGAATGTCTTGTATTATTGCCGATTCTTCGATTTCTCCGCTTATCTGAAGCATGGAACTTAGCGAACTTCTCGACGCAAACGGAATGTATTTTACGGTCCCCGCGATAATCAGAATCCAGTAAGTGTTATAAAGATTGATTTTTCCCGAGAAGAGAATAAAGAATGCTATACCTACCGCTATGGACGGCATTAAGTAGGGGATAAACGCTATATTGTTGACGTAGTTTGCAAATTTGTCTCTACGCTTTTTGGATACCGCGTAACCGATCAAAGTACCTAACGTACCGGCCGTCAGCGCACAGGCTATCGATACGAGCATTGTGCCGCCGTAAGCCTTCCAGATCATATTGTTGTGAAGCATTCCGAGTTGCCCGTATAGACCGGCTTCTCCCGTAGGATCGTTATAAGTCCACCACTTTGTGGTAAGGTTTGAAATGTTCCACGATTTGAAGAAACTATAGTCGCCGGGATTAGGTAAAAAGGTTTCGAAAGCGAAAGAAATTATAGGGAATATACTCGTAAAGAAGGTAAATACGATAAGAATTGCTCCTACGACGTACTTTCCTGCCTTGCCGAGATTGATTTTTGAAATTTGTCCCGATTTACCCGATACCGTCGTGTAATTTTTACGGCTCTTTAAACTTAACTGATTAAGTATAAGTATGGCAACGCCCATAACCATCATTATAACAGCCAGAATACTCGCTTCGCCTTGGTATTTATCGGTGATTTCGAGATATCTCGTGGAAAGAGTGGAAAGTTTCAGGTAGTGCGGTACGGGATAACTGCCCATGGAACTTCCGAAAACGAGAAGAACGGTGGATAAAATCGCGGGTTTTACCATAGGAATGGTGATTCTGCCCATAATTTTATACTTAGGCGTATCGAGTATCGTGGCGGCTTCCTCTAAATTAGCGTCCATGTTCCTGAAAATACCGCCGATCAATATGTACGCGAAAGCCGAGTAGTGAAGCCCCAGAACTATAATGCTGGGGAAAAGCCCCTGACACCACCAAAGAGGCATTCTTATGTTGAAGAATGAAGCGAAAAATCCGTCGGAGCCTCCCGTTACGGCGGTGCTGTTGAACATATTGCGCCAAACCAAAGCAAGCGTCCACTGAGGCATTATGTAAGGGAAAATAAATATGGAACTAAGATACTTTTTGAACTTAAGATTCGTTCTTGTTACCAAAAACGCGAAAATTCCGCCGAATAACACAGCCGCCACGCAGGAAAAGAAAGCGAGGATTACCGTGTTGATAAGGGGCGTCCACAAGTTGGTTTTCGCAAGCCTGCTCGTGAATAAATCTTTCCAGTTTATAAGAGAATATCCTTCGGTTTTGCCCGTAAGGTACTGATCTATCGAGCCGGGATGAATTTTTACCGTGTCTTCAATAAGAGTTAATATGGGGGCTATGGTAGTAAACGTACAGATTATACCCATCACGACGAGAATAATATTGTACGGTTGCATGAAAAAAGTTTTTACTTTGTTCATGAAGATCTTGAATTTCCCGGGTTTTTTCATGATATTTTCCATAAAAACCTCCGACACGGAGTCAGGAATTACCCGACTCCGTGCAGTTGAGTTAAATTATAAAGTTGTAAGCGATTTTACTAAACGATTAGCGTAAAATCAGGCTTTATATTTGTCCAAGATTTCGATCCAAGAACCGACCGTGAACGCAACTTTGGCGCAATATTCGGGATCTTCGATAACGAGTCTTGATTTCCACCAGTCAAAGCCTTTGTCGTTTAACGCGGCAAACTCGACTTCGGTAGTAGGATTGCCCTCGGCGTCTTTCTTCATACCGCCAACGGAGTGTTTATATTTAGCCTCGTTTTCAGCCGCCAAAGCGGGGTTAGAGGAGTATCCGCCGATATCTTTGCCCCACGCGCTGAAGCCGTCAACGGTTTCGGTCATGTAAGCGATGAAAGCGCAAGCCGTCCAGGGAAGAGGACTGTTGTCGGTAACGAATAAGTAGTGGCAATAGCCGTATCCGCCGAAACCGGTGTAACCGTCTTCGTAAGCGGCAACTTTGATATTGTTTTTGGAAACACCTTCGGTTTCTTGAACCGAACGGAGTTTGGAATAAACCAAAAGACCGAATTGATCTACAGCGGAAGATTTAACCAAGTCGTTGCAGATAGGACCGTCGTCGGATTGAGCGTTATAACTGTTAACCCAAAGTTTAATCCAGGCAAGCGCGTATTTGCCGTTAGCGTCCAGACCTAAGTCGGTAGCATCCTGAGCGACTGCATTTATTGCGGTGTCAAAATAGGCTTTCTTGGCGGCGGGTAACGCGTCGTACGCGGTCTTCAGCCCTGAAGCGTATTCGGGTTTGGTTAACATATAAAGGAAGTTTTTGCCGACGATTTCGCTGTCGATATCCATATATAAACAGTGTTCGCCTTCGGCTACGAAATCCCAGACGTTGGTGTAGGTTTTATCTTTGTTGACGCAGTTATACATGAAAACTTTGTTCAAAGTCTGAAGCGCGAGATAACCTTTGTAATCTTTAGAGGTGGTTCCGTTTGCTTCAGCCCATTCCTTAGGAATAAAGGTGTCCAAAACGCCGGTCTGAACCATCTTGGATTCGATTTGGTTGCCGTCTTGTATAAGAGTCATCGCGAAGGTTCCGACTTCTTTCTTTGAATCTGCCGTCAACTGATCGAAGATTTTATTGTTCTTCGGCTGTTGCCACTTATATTCCATATTGTAGGAACTGTCGAGCGTCTGCAAATATTTGATAAACGCAGGCAAAGCGGTTTTACCGCGGCTGGAGTTACCTACACCATAGAAGGTTTTACCGTTCGATTCGGCAATGGCTTTTTTGCCGAGTTCTGCCAAAGTCATGCCTTGGGCTTCCTGAATTATCTTCTGGGTAGCGGTAAGTTCTTTCTGAGGCGTGGTGTTGCAGGCAACGAGAGAGAAGGTGGCGGCGCAAAGAACGCACGCGAGTACTAAAGCTAACAGTCTTTTCATATTTTCCTCCGAAAAATATAATTATTTAACAACGCCGTCCGGCGTCATTTTTTAAAAAAACCGTAAGCCCTTTGGCGCTGGCGCGCCAAAGGGGATATCCCCTTTAAACAAGAAAAAAATATTGATAGTTTAAAAAAACGAAGCGACGAAAGTATTCGCTCGGATACCCCTATATTTTACAATAAAAATTTAATTTGTCAATACCCTTTTTGAAAAAAGTCGTCTTTTTTTGTAAATTTTTAACGCCGAAATCATAAATTGAACACTATTTGAAAATGTGTAAATATTTTCGGACAGAAGTCACTACGTGACTTTCAGTAGCCGCGTACGCGTAATCTTAATATCAGATAAACCGTAAAATTCTTTCGCTCTGACGGCGGTTTATAAGCGAAAAATTTATACTTCGATTAAGCAAAAAATAGAGATAATCGGCTTATAGGCGGGGTTTTGATACAAAATAAACGCCGAAAAGCAATTTTAATAATGGGTTGGAATTGCTTTTCGGCGTTAAAAATTATTCTTTAATAAAGTCGGTTTCGTTTGGAATCTCGCTTTTTTGATAGCCAAATACGGTGGTGTTCGTTTCGTTGCAGGTAAGGCTTCCGAGGACCGCTACGGAAACCGTATATTTACTCTTGTAAACGAATTTAATCGGCAGATAGTCGCCGTTTATCGTAAGCGTTACCGCGGTATCTTCCAAAAATACGGGGTAGTCTTTAAGCCCTCCGAAATTTTTCATCTGATACTTTAAAAACTCGTGCGCTTCGTCTTTTTTAAGTTTTATTTGGTAGGGATTCCAATCATTATCACTAATTATTTTTGCGGGAATAAATCGGTTTTTGCTGTGTTAAACTCCCATCACCGT
>ERZ870021.129-NODE-129-length-10168-cov-2.805272_pt1 | contig 10168 bp, 8 predicted proteins | sample MGYA00520890_ERZ870021 | MGnify/ENA primary metagenome ERZ870021 (study PRJEB32232, sample SAMN07284987) | human gut metagenome | biome: human-associated habitat; material: feces | host: Homo sapiens | place: Tanzania | collected 2014-08-14 ...
ATGGGCGGGGCTGTATCAGCTTACAGGCGACGAAAGATACTTCACACTCGCTCAGCGCTATTCGCACCCGTCTATTTTCAGAAAGCTTGCCGAGGACGGCGACCCGCTTTCAAACTGCCATGCAAACGCAAGCATTCCTTGGGCGCACGGCGCTGCGAAAATGTACGAAGTTACGGGCGATGAAAAGTGGCTTGACCTTGTGAAGCGCTTCTGGAAATGCGCCGTTTATGACAGGGAAGCGTTCTGCACGGGCGGGCAAAATTCGGGCGAGTTTTGGATTCCTCCCCACAAGCTCGGAATGTTCAGCGGAGAGCGCACGCAGGAATTTTGCACCGTTTACAATATGGTGCGCCTTGCGGATTATCTTTTCCGTTTTACCGGCAAGAGCGAATATCTCGATTATATCGAGAAAAATCTTTACAACGGCTTTCTCGCGCAGCAGAATAAGTTCACGGGAATGCCCGCGTATTTCCTGCCGATGAAATCGGGCGGCGCGAAGAAATGGGGCAGCAAGACCCACGATTTCTGGTGCTGTCACGGAACTACCGTTCAGGCGCACACCGTATATCCGCAGCTTTGCTGGTATGAGGACGGCTCCCGCCTGATCGTTGCTCAGTACATCAACTCCGAATATAAGCGCAGCGAAAATGTCACCGTTACCCAGAGCGTTGACATGAAGTATTACAACGACGGCGCTTCGTTTGACGAACACGACGACAGCAGAATGTCGAGATGGTATATAAAGCTTAACATTAAGGCGGAAAATCCCGAAAAATTCACCCTGTCGCTTCGCGTTCCGAAGTGGATAAAGGGCGAACCTGTCGTATTCATCAACGGCGGCGAGGCGGAAAATGCGTCTGTCGAAAACGGCTTTATGAATATTGACCGCACTTGGGGAAACGATACGATAAACGTATATTTTCCCGTCGCGCTTACAGCTTCGTCTTTGCCCGATATGCCGCAGCTTACCGCCTTTGAGGAGGGTCCTATCGTGCTTGCGGGACTTTGTGATAAGGACTGCGGGATCCGCATGGAGAACGACGCTCCCGAAAGCGCGCTCACATACGTCACGGAGCACACATACAGCACCTTCCCGTGGCAGCAGAGCGTTTACCGCACGATAAACCAGCCCGAAAATTTCGACCTGATACCGCTTTATGATATAACCGACGAAAAATACACGGTATATTTCACAAAGAAGAAATGATTATATTTTTCGTCCGAAAGAGTTTTTATATTGAGTCGGCGTCATTCCCTCAAGCTCTTTAAACACTTTCATAAAATATTTTTCGTCAGAGAAGCCGCAGGAAAACGCGGCTTCTTTTGCTGTCGTGCCATAGTTGGAAAGCAGTGTTTTCGCGGTTTTTATCCTGATTTGATTAGTATAGCGGATAATTGAAATTCCCGTACAGCGCTTAAAAAGCGAGGAAAGATAATCGGCGTTGTAGCCTATCGCCGCCGCAAGTTCCGAAACCTCAAACGGTCGGTAGCAGTGATTTTTTATCCATTTTTGCGCGGAAATCACCGCCGCAGGGAAATGCTCCCTACCGTCCGCTTCGCAAAAATATTCCTGCGAAAGCTCCATAACGAGCAGGCTCACGGCGTAGTCTGCCATAAGCCGCGAATACAGCTTTTCTTCGATCGACATATCCATAAGCTGATGAAAAAGCTGCGCGATTCTCCCCGAAAAAGAAACGGCGGCCTTTTCGGGCAGGACGTATGAATAATCGTCGGGACTGTCGGGATCTATCGCTTCAAAGCCGCAGTCTGTCCGAAAATGAGTCCAGAGATAAGACAGCCTGCCCTCGGACTGCCGAGAACCGAAATGCTCCTCGCCTGCGGGAAGCAGGATATATTCCCCCGCGCCGACGGCGAACCGGACGCCGTCGGCGGTAATATACAGAGTTCCCTCCGTCACTGTAATAAGCACGTTTTCGTCAAAGCAGCGGCGGTGATGAATAAATTCCGACGGACTTACAAGCTGACCGCAGGCTGAAAAACGAAGCGGCGCTTTTGTTTTACAGCCGAGCAGTCTGGGGCTGCTTTGCGATATTTTAGGCATTATTTGATCACCTGTAGTACGTTTTTGCGAGATCCCGCAGCATTGCCGCGCCCGAAGCGTTTATCTGACGCTTCGCCGCGCGCCACTTCCAGTTCCCGCCGAGGGTCGAGGGTATGTTCATTCTAGCCCTGTCGTCAAGACCGATAACGTCCTGCATCGGCACTATCGCAAGTCCCGCGCGGCTCTTATAAAGCTCGCGGATAAACGTTTTGTTCAGCTTCTCAAACGGGAGAGGGCGCAGATATCGGCGGCACATGGCTTTCGCCCCGCTGTCGGCGGCTTTGTACCAGCCGAGAACGGTCGAATTGTCGTGCGTACCCGTATAGACAACGCTGTTTGTCGGGTAGTTGTGGGGGAGGTGGTCGTTATCGGAGCTTTCCGGGTTAAACCCGAACTGCAATACCCTCATTCCGGGGAAGCCCGAGGCTTTAAGCAGTTCCTTTACGCTGTCGAAAATATCGCCGAGATCCTCGGCAATTACCGAAACGTCGCCGAGCTGTTCGCGCACGGCGTTCCAGAGATCCATGCCGGGTCCCTGCTCCCACTTTCCGTTTATTGCGGTCTTTTCGCCGAACGGAACCGACCAGTAGGTGTCGAATGCGCGGAAATGGTCGATACGAACCACATCGTAAAGCTGCGCAGCCTTTTCAATACGGCTGATCCACCACGAATACTTCTCTTTTTTCATCGCTTCCCAGTCGTAGAGCGGGTTGCCCCAGAGCTGACCCGTTTCTGAAAAATAATCGGGCGGAACTCCCGCCACGCACTTGGGTTTAAGCTCGTCGTCCATTTTGAACAGCGAGGCGTTCGACCATACGTCCGCGCTGTCCGGCGCAACATATATCGGGATATCGCCGATAAGGCGAACGCCGTTTTTATTCGCATAGCTTTTCAGGCGTTCCCACTGGCTGTAAAAAATATACTGCACGAATTTCCAAAAATCAATTTCGCTTTTCAGCTCCTCGCGCGCCTGCTCAAGCGCTTCGGGATTGCGCAGGCGATATGGCTCCTCCCAGCGGCTCCACGCGCACTGATTGTGCTTGCGCTTTAACGCCATAAAAAGCGCGTAGTCCTCGAGCCACACGGACTCTTTCTGAATAAACGCAACGTATCCGACGTTCTCGTCGAAGCTTTCAAAAGCCTCGCGCAGCAGCGCCATTTTTGTTTTTGTAACCTTTTCAAAATCAACGAAAGTCGGGTCGGCGCCGTAGTCTGCCGCCTGACACTTTTCACGGGTTATAAGTCCCGACTTCACAAGGTCGTCGAGGTCGATAAGAAGCGGATTTCCCGCAAATGTCGAAAAAGACTGATAAGGCGAATCGCCGTAGCCGGTAGGTCCTATCGGGAGCACCTGCCAGTACGATTGCCCCGCGCTTTTAAGCCAATCGACAAAGGCCTCCGCCTCCGCGCCGAACGTCCCTATCCCGTAGGGCGACGGCAGGCTCGTTATGTGCATTAAAACGCCGCAGCTTCTCATATTTTTTCCTCCGCTCATAAAACAGCTTTCTTGTCGGTCCTGAACGGCGCGACGGGCAGCCCGTTCGTACCGAACAGCGTGACCTCGCCGTAGTTCGTCCATTCGTATCTTACGTTAAGCGGTTCGGGGATATCGCTGCTGAAAACGAATATCTTATCGCCGCGTATTTCAAATTCGGCGGGCTTGTATTCTCCGTCAGCGCCCGCAAGCTCAAAGCCGCAGGGCGTTCCGTTTATCACAAAACCGTACGCATATTCAAAGGAAATCTCTATTCCGTTCTCCTTTATGATATGCGATTTGTAAAGGGGGGAGAACTTGTCGGGCGAATACTCCCCGTATGCACACGACATTGCCTGTAAGAAAAGGCGGTGACCTACGGGTACCTTATCGCGCGGGTGAATTTCGTTGAACTCGCCGCAGTCGAGAATTACCGCAAGCCCCGTGCCGCGCGTGGTGCGGAACACTTTTTCCTGTGCCTCGCGGATAATGCACCAGTTTTTGCGGTCGAGATCGCCCTCGTAGCGGTGCATGGGGAGCTGGACGATAAGGAACGGAAGCTCGTCATCGCCCCAGTCCTCGCGCCACAGTCCGATAAGTCCGCGCAGCAGCTTAAAATAGCTTTCGGGGCGCGGATCGTCGCTTTCGCCCTGATAATACATAAAGCCCTTCAGCGTGTACGGGCAGATTTTCATAAGCATACTTTCGTAAAGCGCAGTCGCGCGGAACGGGTTAAGCGGGCAGGGAGGTCCGGGGTATCTGCACTCGCCGCAGAGCTTAAGGCATTCCTCCCAGCTTGCGTTCGCGGTTTTCGCGTAATATTCCTCCTTGCGCGTGTTCCATGCGTTGTTGTACGCCTCATATTCGCGATACATTTTCGTAAGTTCGTCGGCGGTCTTTCCCTCGCAGCATTTGTCGTATTCGTCGAGGTCGAAGCGCATTTCGTCGTCGTGGCATAAGCTCTCTCGGCTCATCCAGTGGCTGGCTTTTGTGCCGCCCCAGTTACAGCCGATTATTCCGACCGTACAGCCGAGCTTATCCGCAAGCTCTTTCGCGAAGAAATAGCCGACAGCCGACCAGAAGCGCGCCGATTCCTCGGAAAAATGTTCCCAGCGCGTATTGCGCATTTTCTCGTCGTAATCGGGTTCGCCTTTTGCGATTTTTGGCGTGTAATAAAAGCGAACGTTCGGCGTAACGTCGTTTTTGAGATGTTCCGCGCCGCCCGTGCAGTTCTGAAGCTCAAATTCCATGTTGGACTGTCCGCCTGCGAGCCAGACTTCGCCGACAGCAACGTCCGAAAAAGTTTTTTTCTCTCCTGCGCAGCTTACGGTCATGGTATAGTCCTCTCCCGCGGCGTGTTCGGGGAGAACGGCAAGCCATTTTCCGTTTTTTACAACCGCTTTCGCGGCTGAACCGTCAAATTCGACAAGGACGGTTTCCCCGTCGCAGCCCTCGCCGAAAACGTTTATATTTTTCTCCCGCTGGAGCACCATTCCGTCGCTGAAAACGGGAGCAACGCTGAAATTCATAATATGTCCTTTCCGAGCGGCAATGCGCTCAAGCTGTAATATGTATTTATAATATCACCCACGGCGAAAAATGTCAAGAAATGAAGAAAAATCAGCGGAGATTCCGCAAGAATGCTTTCCGAACAGCAAAAAACGGGACGCACCGTTCAGTACGTCCCGTTTTGATATTGTTTTAAAGCTTGTCAGCCGCGCTGAAATCGAACGTGTCAACGGATACGTTGTCTGCGCTGTCAAAAGAAAGCGAGTCGATCTCGTCTGCCGCTTCGGAAATTTCATCTGCGGGAGCGGGTTCTTCCGCCGCAGGAGCGTTCTCTTCGGCTGCGGGAGCGGTTTCTTCATCGGAATCAGCCTCTTTCGCCGCTTCGGAAGCCTCTGCGGGGTCGATAGCTTCTTCCTCGGCTTCGCCCGCGCCGGTGTTTATCGAGGTGACCATGTTCTTGAGGTTTTCGATCTCGCCCTTTATCGCGGAGCCTGTATCCTTAGCGATATTTACCGCCTTGTCCTTTGTTTCGAGAACGGTTTCCTTTGCGGAATTTACCGTTTCTTCGCCCTTTGAAACCATGTCGTTATTAATGATCTCGTCGATGCCCTCTTTAAACTTTTCGGTTCCGGTCTTTATTGCGCCGACCGCAAAAAGAGAAGCCTTCTGGAACTTTTCCTTAGGGGAGCTGTGACGTTCTTCAACAAACACCTCGGGTTCGATGTAGTTTTCCTTATCGGCTTTCTTCTTTTCAAAAACCTTTTTGCCGACATAATAGCCAACGCCCGCGAGCGCAGCAAGTCCGACGATTGCAGAAAATTTACCCATGTTAAATCATTCCTTTCTAAAATTGAACGCCGCCTCGGCGGCTCGTATTTTTTCGCTGTTACTATTATATAATATTTTTGCGTCTTTGTAAAGACGTTTTTGAGAAATTTTAACAAATCATTTGCGCAGCGGTATTGCTTCGGTATAAAAAATCGGAAATCCCTGCGACGAGAATTTTTCTTCGTATTCCGTAATAATATTCCCCTCGATCTTGCTGTTATGCAGGTCGAAGGTGATATTATGCAGGCGGAAGCCGTTATCCGAATAGCTGTTCAGCGAAAATTCAAAAAACGGCGAGTTATCCGTTTTCTGTATTATATAGCCGTCAGGCGCGAGGATATTGCGGTAGATCGAGAGGAAACGCTCGTGCGTAAGGCGGTGCTTAGCGTAGGTGTTTTTCGGGAACGGACAGCTGAAATTGAGATAGATGCGCTCAACGCTCTGCGGCTCGAACACCTTTTCGAGATATTCCGCCATGCCCATTATGTATTTCAGGTTTTTCAGTCCGCCCGCGCAGGTGCGTTCCATCGCCGTAATCAGTACGTTTACATTCTGCTCGATCGCGACGAAGTTTATATCGGGATTGCGGCGCGCGATCTCCTCGGCGAACTGCCCCTTTCCGCAGCCTATTTCGAGGTGAATGGGGTTATCGTTTCCGAACACCTTTTCGGCGGTTATTATTTCGGGCGGATTCACTCCGCGCTGTTCCGAAGCGTAGTCCTGAAGCCAGCCGAGATTAACCGCAGAGCAGGCGGCAAGCCGCTCGTCAAGGTGCTTCTTTTTTCTCATTCTCATGTGCAGTCAGATTCCTTTTGATTTTTATAATATTCCGCAAGCTGCCGCGCCGCACCGCCCTTGCGCAGCGTTTCGGCGGCTTCTTCGGGCGTTGCCCACTTTGCCTGTTCAACTTCGCCGGACAGGCGCAGCTCAGCTTTTTTCACGCGGCAGATATACGCCGTCATAAGGTTGTCGCGCGGCTCGTAATAGCGGCTGAACGCGTAGGAAAGCGAACAAACCTCAAGCCCCGTTTCCTCGGACACCTCGCGGCGCGCGGCTTCCTCGGCGTTTTCACCCTCCTTAATGAACCCCGCGACAAGAACGAAACGGGATTCGCCGTAGCTCTGCTTTATCAGCAGCACCTCGCCGTTTTCATTTACGCAAAGACAGATCACGCAGGGGTATGAAAACGAAAACCAAGGTCTTTGGCAACGCTCGCAGAAAGGCGTTTCTCCCTCGTCGCCTATGATTTTTCCGACGAGCTTTTCGCCGCACTGCGGACAGTATGTGAATTTCATTTAAAGCTGTATTCGGAGAAATCGAACGTTGCGAAATAGTCCTGAGGTGTTTCCGCGCGGCGTATCAGCTTGAAGCCGCCGTCCTCTTTCAGGAGAATTTCGGCGGAGCGCAGCTTTCCGTTGTAGTTATAACCCATTGAGAAGCCGTGCGCGCCCGCGTCGTGAATAAACAGGATATCGCCCATATCGATCTTCGGGAGCTTTCTGTCTTTTGCGAACTTGTCGCAGTTTTCGCAAAGTCCGCCGACTATATCGTAAGTGTGGTCGCAAGGCTGATTTTCCTTGCCCATAACGGTTATGTGGTGATATGCGTTGTAGATAGCGGGGCGCATGAGGTTAGCCGCGCAGGCGTCCACGCCGATATACTCCTTATAAATGTGCTTTTCGCGTATCGCGGTGGTGATGAGCGCGCCGTAGGGGGCAAGCATAAAGCGGCCGCACTCGGTGAAAATCGCAACGTCGCCCATTCCCGCAGGAACAAGCACCTCGTCGTACGCTTCTTTTACCTTTCTTCCTATTTCGAGAATGTCGTTCTGCTTATCGTCGGGCTTATAGCCTATTCCTACGCCGCCCGAAAGGTTGATAAAGCTGAGCTTTACGCCTGTTTTTTCCTTTATTTCAACGGCAGCCTTGAACATTATCTTAGCGAGAACGGGATAGTAATCGTTGGTGAGGGTGTTGCTTGCGAGGAATGCGTGCATACCGAAATTCTTTGCGCCCTTTTCCTTTAAAATGCGGTAGCCCTCGATTATCTGGTCGTGTGTGAAGCCGTATTTCGCGTCCTTCGGGGTATCCATAACGTTGCCGGTTTCGCTGGTTTTAAATTCCCCGCCGGGATTATAGCGGCAGCATATCGTTTCGGGGATTCCGCAGAGCTTGTCGAGAATTTCGATGTGTGTGAAATCGTCGAGATTGATTATAGCGCCGAGCTTTCGTGCGAGGAGAAAATCCGCGTCGGGAGTTTCGTTTGAGCTGAACATTATGTCGTGTTCCTTTGCGCCGACCTTATCGGAAAGCATAAGCTCGGTATATGAGGAGCAGTCGAAGCCGCAGCCCTCTTCCATGAGAATTTTCATGATGAACGGGTTCGGGGTAGCCTTTACCGCAAAATATTCGCGGAAGCCTTTGTTCCACGAAAAAGCCTGCTTAAAGCGGCGCGCGTTCTCGCGGATACCCTTTTCGTCGTAGAGGTGAAAGGGAGTGGGGTACTGCCTGATTATTTCCTCAAGCTTTTCCTTTGTGGTGAACGGAGTTTTCATGAGATGTGTTCCTTTCTTTCTTTTTGTTTTATTTAATATTTACACGTTCATATATTTCGCGAGGAATTTTATGGACAGGTCTATCCATGTTTTACAGTTATCCTTAAAAAACATATCGTGCCAGCCCGTGACCTTGTCGCAGGTCGAAAGTCCGTGCGGACCCTCGTCGAACATATGCAGCTCGCACGGAACGCCGTTTGAAACGCAGGCTCTCGCCATTACAAGGCTGTTGTGCGCGGGAACGCAGTCGTCGTTAGCGGTACACCAGAGGAAAACGGGCGGGGTCTTCGGCGTAACGCGGTTTTCAAGCGAAAGGCGGGAAAGGTCGGCGTGAGAAGCGTTTTCGCCGAGCAGCACGCGGAACGAGCCTTCGTGCGGAGCGGTTATCCCGCTTATTACGGGGTAAGAGAGGATAGCGGCGTTTGGGCGGATATCCTCGGGAGAACAGCCGAGAGCCTCGGTTATCCCCTTATCGCCCCACATTGTAGCAAGACAGCCGGCAAGGTGACCGCCCGCGCTTGCACCCCAGACGGCGATCTTGTCCTTGTCGATACCGAACTCGTCGGCTCTTGCGCGGATCTTGTAGAGCGCGTATGCGGCGTTGATGAACGCAGCGGGGTATTTTTTATTGCAGGTGTAATAAAGCACGAAAACGTTGTATCCCTCCGCGGCGTAGCGCATAGCGATAGGCTCGGCTTCACGCTCGGAGCAAAACTCATATCCGCCGCCGGGGAGAATAAGTATCGCAGGGCGCTTTTTGCACCATTCAAGGCTTTCTACCTGCCCGAGGAGATAAGCCCTCATGTAAACCGTTTTTTCGTTATTCAGATAAAAGGTTTTGATATTCATGGCTTTTTCCTTTCAAAAAATGCATATTCCAAAATTATTATACTATATTATTCCGTTTTTTTCAACAAAATTTGAAAAATAGCGGAAAAATTTTAAAAACCCCTTTTCTTTTTAGGGAATATGTTATATAATAAAGTATAAAATGAGTTATTACGTCCAAACGGACGTGCAATTTCAAGGAAGGAATGGTCAGGCGCATGGACAAGCTAAGGGTACAGGTCAACGGACGCGGCTACTACCTAAAAACCGACAAGCCGGAGGAAGTACTTTCGTTTGCGAAAAAATTTGAAGATGAAATTTTATATATAACCACAAAAATGCCGGGTATAAGCGAGGCGGAGGCGACCGCGCTTTCCGCTCTGCTGATCATGGGCGATTCGCTCAAAAAAGAGAGGAGCGACGAGGATTCGGCGCTTATCGAGGAGCTTACCGGCAAGGCTGAGGTGCTTGAGGAGCGCATCGAAACGCTCTCAAAGGAGCTGCTCGTACACAACGAAACGGAAGCGCAGCTTAACGCGGAGATCGCTCAGCTTAAAGAAAGCGGCGACGCTCTCGCTCAGCAGCTTTCCGGCGCGCAGGAGCAGGGGCGGGCGCTCAGCGAGCAGTGCAGCGATAACGAAACGACTATCGCCGACGTAAAATCCGCGCTTTCCTCCGCGAACAAGATAATCGCTCAGCTAAACACAGAAAAACTCACCGAGGTAGCCGCGAACGAGGCGCTCAGAAACGAGCTTGAGGCTGCACAGGGGCGGCTTGAAAATGCGACAAAGACGATCGCGGAGCTTAACGGCAGACTTACGAAAATGGAAATACATACCTCGGTGAACGACGACGGAACGCCTATTCCCGAGGAGCTGAAAAAGCTGCGGCAGGAAAAAGAGGAGCTTGAAAT
>ERZ870021.137-NODE-137-length-9991-cov-5.418196_pt1 | contig 9991 bp, 7 predicted proteins | sample MGYA00520890_ERZ870021 | MGnify/ENA primary metagenome ERZ870021 (study PRJEB32232, sample SAMN07284987) | human gut metagenome | biome: human-associated habitat; material: feces | host: Homo sapiens | place: Tanzania | collected 2014-08-14 ...
ATCCCTTTACTTAAACGATAAAGACGACTTACAGAAGGTTTTCGACGAAGTAGAACCATTTACCGAAATTTACCTTGAAAAAGGCAGATACGAGGGTAAATTCAAACTGTCCGTCCCTTCCGTTACCGTTATCGGTTGCGGTTTCGACACCGTGCTGATAAATAACGATTACGCGAAAAAGTTGAACGGGGAAGGCGTCGAAATAGGCACCTTTCAAACCTATACGTTAGCGGTAACCTCCGATAACGTTACCCTGAAAAATCTGACGGTGGAAAACAGCGCGGGAAGCCCTGAAGTTTTAGGGCAAGAAGTCGCTTTATCCGTTTACGGGAATCGTTTTACCGCAGAAAACTGCAAGTTTTCTTCCACTCAGGATACTTTGTTTTTAGGACCGCTTCCCGACGATCTGGTTGTACGATACGACGGGTTTTTACCCGACTTTTTAAGATACTACGAAGGTGAAAAATACCAAAAATTCGTAAACTGCCGTATAGAAGGCACGGTTGATTTTATTTTCGGTACGGGAAACGCCTTGTTCGATAAGTGCGACGTAGTGTCTTTAAACGATAACCGCAAGATAGGTTACGTAGCGGCGCCCGCTCATCCGTTGTCGTGCGATATCGGTTTCGTTTTCAATAATTGCCGTCTTTTATCCGAAAACGCTCCAACCGTTTATCTTGCAAGGGCTTGGCGCGATTTCGGCAAGGCGACCTTTATAAACTGCACGTACGACGATCACGTTCCCGAGGTCGGCTTTATAAACTGGAACGACACTTACCGTGAAAAAACTTCGAGGTTTTACGAGTATTCGCCTGTTTTTTACGACCGCGCAAAATGGGCAGGAAAACTTTCTTTAAAGGAGGCGGAAGAATTTTTACTCCGCGCGCTTGACAAGTTTGATTTTTAATCGTCAATATATCCCGTCAAATCGGTATATCCCGTCAAGGAGGCTTTTGCCTCCTTTTTTATTATAAAGTCGGTCTATAAGCCCGTTTACGCGCTTTTTAGTTTTTAGAAAAATATTTTACGGCGTTGTTATAGCAAACGTCTTTTACTATCTCGCCGACAAATTCGACTTCGTAAGGATATTCTCCGTTTTCGATAAGATTACCTAATTTATTACAGAGTATTCTTCTGAAATACTCGTGGCGGGTATAAGAGAGAAAACTTCTGCTGTCGGTAAGCATGCCGACGAATTTGCTTATAAGCCCTACTTGCATCAGGGCTTCCATCTGACGCGACATTCCGTCTTTCTGATCGTTAAACCACCACGCTGAACCGAATTGCATTTTACCGGGGACTCCGCTTTGCTGGAAACAGTTGATTATCGTCGCTAAAACTTCGTTATCGCGCGGATTCAAACAATACAATACGGTTTTGGGAAGGTTGTCGCCTTCGTCCAAAGCGTTTAATATCCGTGATAATTTTTTTGCGAAAGGCTGATCTTCCGTAGCGTCGAAGCCGGTGTCAGGTCCTAATAAATTCATATAGCGGGAGGAGTTGTTTCTGAGCGCCCCTATATGGTATTGCTGAACCCACTTTCTGGCGTGATACTGTTTTCCTAAAAATACGAGGATGTATCCCTTGTACTGCTCGACTTCGGTTTTGGTAAGAGTTTCGCCTTTCAGGACTTTTTTAACTATTTTATCGACGGCGTCTTTCGTCGCCTCTTCAAACATAACCACGTCGAGAGCGTGGTCGGAACATACGCAACCGAATTCGTCGAAATATTCTATTCTTTTAATCAAAGCGTTTTCGAGAGCGTCTATTCCGTCGATTTTCACGCCTGCGGATTCGCCGAGTTTTTCAAGATATTCTTTGTAACCTTTAAGTTCGATATTTATCGCCTTATCCGGTCTGAACGCCGTGGAAACGACGACGCCGAAAGTTTCGTCTTTTTTCAACAGTTTGTGCCATTTAAGGTCGTCCGTCGGGTCTTCCGTCGTGAAAAGAGTTTTTACGTTACTTCTTTTTATAAGTTCTCTCGCCGACAGAGTTTTTAACTTTTCGTTGGCTTCTTTGTAAATTTTATCGGCGGTTTCGAGAGATAAAATATCGTAAATACCGAAAAACCGTCTGAGTTCAAGATGGGTCCAGTGATAGATAGGGTTACCTATCGTGTAAGGCATTACTTCGGCGTATTTTTTAAATTTTTCTTTATCGGATTTGTCGCCCGTTATATAACTTTCGTCAACGCCGTATTCTCTTAACAACCGCCATTTATAATGATCGCCGCCGAGCCACGCTTCCGTTATAGAACGGAATTTTTTGTCTTCGTAAATTTCACGACAACTTAAGTGACAATGAAAATCGAATATGGGCATTTTTTCGGCATAATCGTGATACAGTATTTTTGCGGTTTCTGTTTCGAGTAAAAAATCTTCGTTTAAAAATTCTTTCATATTTCCTTCTTATAAGGTTACGCCCGTTTTAAAGATAGCGATTTCCCTCGTGTTATTGATTTCGTTTTTCGTTTTTTTGCCGTCCGATACGTCGCAGATAAGCCCGATGAGTTCGTCGAGTTTTTCACCGAAAGTGGCGCCTTCGGTAAGATCCCCCGCGTTAAAGTCTATCCAGTTTCTTTTGAAATCGAACAACTCCGTATTAGTGGAAATTTTTATCGTCGGAACTATTCCGCCGAAAGGAGTTCCTCTGCCCGTCGTAAACAATATAATCTGACAACCCGCCGCCGCTAAATTCGTACAGGCGACCATGTCGTTTCCGGGACCGTTCAAAAGATTCAAGCCGTTTGTTTCTATGTTTTCTCCGTCAAAAACAACCCCGCAAACGGTACTATAGCCCGACTTTTGCGTGCATCCGAGCGATTTATCTTCAAGCGTGGTTATGCCCCCTTGCTTGTTTCCTGGGGACGGGTTTTCATAGCAAGGCTGACCGTTTTTTTCATAATAAGCCTTGAAGTCGTTTATAAGTTTAACTATATCCGAATAGACTTTTTCGTCTTTCGCCCTTGACATAAGCAAGGTTTCGGCTCCGAACATTTCCGGCACTTCGGTTAAAACGGTCGTTCCGTTTACGGCAGCCATATAATCGGAAAGCCTTCCGAGTAAAGGGTTTGCCGTGATGCCCGAAAGCCCGTCCGAACCGCCGCATTTCAGTCCTATTTTTATTTCCGACAAAAACGCGTCTTCTCTGCGGTCGTTTTCAAGACGGCGGTAAAGTTTTTCAAGTCTTTTAAAGCCTTCGTCGATTTCGTCGTTAACCTGTTGGGCTATCAAAAATTCGACTCTTTTTTCATCGAAATCGCCAAGTGTTTCGATAAACGCGTCCATGCGATTGTTTTCACATCCGAGCCCGAGTACCAAAACCCCGCCGGCGTTAGGGTGTTTTACTATTTGTTGAAGTATTCTTTTCGTTCTTTCATGGTCGGCGCCCACCTGCGAACACCCGTAAGGGTGAGTAAAAGCAACCGCTCCGTCGAAAAAATCGTTCGCCCTGTATTTTAAATTGAAAAGATTCGCTATTTCTTTCGCCTGAGCGTTGACGCAACCTACCGTCGGAACCACCCAAAGTTCGTTTCTGATTCCGATTTTGCCGTTTTTGCGTCTGTACGCTTTAATCTTTTTATCGTCTGCATTTTTTAAATTTTCAACGATAACGGGCTTATAGGCGTACTTTAATTGTCCGCTCAAATCGGTTTTCATGTTATGAACGTGAACGTGTTCGCCCAAAGAAATATCGGACGTGGCGGTGCCTATAACGTTTCCGTACTTGATGACTTTTTCACCGCTTTTTATGGGACGAACGCAAAATTTATGTCCGCGTTTTATATCTTCCTTTAAAACGACGTCTTCAACCCTCTCCCCTTTTAATAAATCGGTAAGCGCGACTGACACGTTGTCTTTATCGGAAATATGAATCGACTTCATCATTATTTTCTGTTCTTTTCGGATAAATATTTTTGTAAAGCCTTTCTCATGCCGAAATCAAGTATATCCTTTATAAAGCCGGCAACCGTCTTCACGTTTTCGTCGGTATCGAGTTTTATTTGCCATATACTCTCGTTTGATAACGCTTTCAGGGCAACCTTTTCGCAGTCGGATTCAGCCCATACTTCTTTCCAGAATTCTATATATTCGGGATTATCGTTCAATTTTATATCTTCTTCGCCGCGCTTACCTTTGTAGAAAACCGCCATTGCGGCAAAGGAAAACAAAATATCGCGGGGACATGAGCCGAACTTTAAAAGATAATCGCCGTAAGCTCCGAGTAATCTCGTTCTGAATTTCGTGGTGGCGTTAAGCGCGATTGACATAAGTTCGTGTCTGATAAAAGGATTTTCAAACCTTTCCAGAACGCTGTCGGCGAATTTTTTACATTCGTTTTCGGGTAATTTTACCGTCGGCGCTATCGTGTCGTACATAAGAGATTTTACGAATTTTCTCACGTCCGTATCGGTAACGGCTTCTCTTACCGTATCGATCCCGCACATGTAAGCGACAGGGACCATTCCCGTATGCGCGCCGTTTAAAAGTTTTACCTTTCTTTCTTTATAAGGCTTTATATCGGGTACGAATAAAACGTTAAGCCCGGTTTTGTCGGCGGGTAATTTTTCATGAACGAAAGGTTCGTCTTTCAAAACCCACAGATGGAAGGCTTCGGCTTTTACCACGTTATTATCTGTAAAGCCCGTTTCTTGCCATATTTTTTCGACGGTATCTTTCGGAAATCCCGGAACTATTCTGTCAACGAGAGTATCGGTATAATGATTGGCGTTTTCGAGCCATTCGGTAAAGTTTTCGTCTTTATATATAAGTTTTGCAAGTTGTAAAAGAACCTTTTTCAGTTCTTCGCCGTTGTTGTCGATAAGTTCGCACGGAACTATTGCAAGCCCTCTGGATTTATCTCCGTGGAAGAAATCGTATCTTCTTTTTAACAGCGCGAGAAGTTTTGCCGGAAAACTTTTCGGGCAAACCGACTGATCCGTATCGGTCTCGTCAAAAGCAATACCCGCCTCGGTGGTGTTTGACACAATCACTTCGAGGTCTTCGCTTTCGCCGTACTTCAAAAAGGCTTCGTAATCGGTAAACGGATTTATAAAATCGCTAAGCAGGTCGATTATCTGCCTTGTTTTGACTTCTTTGCCGTTACTTATGCCTTCCAGACAAACGGTATAAAGACCGTCCTGTTTTCTTAACTCTTCCACCCTGCCGAAAGGCATCGGCTGAACGACGACGACGTCGGACAAAATTGCCTTTTTGTCGTTTAAATCCTGCAAAATCCATTCTACGAAAGCCCTTAAAAAGTTGCCTTCGCCAAACTGCATTATTTTAATCGGTCTTTTCGGTTTATTATAATTTTGAGCGTTAAGTTGCAACATAACCCGCCTCTTTAAATTTATTTTGTTTGTATAACGTTTTCCGTTTCTTTATCGAATATATATACGCTTTTATAGGGAACGGCGAAAGTAAATTCGGAATCGATTGCGGGCGTGTAGTGCGGATCTATTTTTAATATGGTCTTTACCCCGTCCGTGTCGGCGTAAACGTTGGTGTTGTCACCTAAAAGTTCGGTAAGTTCAACCTTGGAAGTTATCACGTAACAGTTATTCGTATCGTCAACGCCGCAAATTTTAACAGACTCCGGTCTGAAACCGAAAACGACTTCTTTTCCCTGATACTTTTCTATCGTTTGTTCGTCGAGGACGTGTCCGATATCGAGTTTGTCGCCGTTTACTTCAAAGTCGTTACCCTTTATTATTCCTTCGACGAAATTCATGGGAGGTTCTCCGATGAATCCCGCGACGAACATGTTCACCGGTTTAAAATACAGTTCGTAAGGCGTTCCTACCTGATGAATATACCCGTCTTTCATTACTACGATTCTGTCCGCCATTGTCATGGCTTCGGTCTGATCGTGCGTAACGTAAACGGTGGTAGCGCCCGTTTCGCGGTGAATCTGCGTGATTTCCGACCTCATGGTAACGCGTTGTTTGGCGTCGAGGTTAGATAAAGGTTCGTCCATTAAAAACACACCCGCTTTACGGATTATCGCCCTGCCTACGGCAACCCTCTGTCGTTGTCCGCCCGAAAGCGCGCGCGGTTTTCTGTCGAGATATTCGCTAAGACCGAGAATTTTTGCCGTGGCGAGAACTCTTTCTTCTATTACTTCTTCGTCCACCCCCTGAAGAGTAAGACTGAAAGCAAGATTATCGTAAACGGACATGTGAGGATACAAAGCGTAACTTTGGAAAACCATGGCAACCTCGCGTTCTCTCGGTCCCAGATCGTTACACCTTTTATCGTTCATGTAAAAATCGCCTTTTGAAATGTTTTCAAGCCCCGCTATCATACGAAGCGTAGTTGACTTTCCGCATCCGGAAGGTCCTACCAAAACGATAAATTCACCCTTTTCTATTTCAAGATTGAAATTATGTACGGCATGAAAGCCGTTAGGGTATATTTTGTTGATATCCTTTAAGACAAGATATGACATGATTACTTCTCGCTTTATAGAGTTTTCATTCGGGTTTTATTTGATAATTGATTATTTAAGTTCGGAGTTTTTAATTCCGTCCATATCGGTAAAGGTCTGATTTTCTCCGCACATACCCCATATAAAGATATATCCCCGCGTGCCGACGCCGCTGTGTATCGACCAACTCGGAGAAATAACCGCCTGTTCGTTACGCATGATGATATGACGGGTTTCCTGTTTTTGCCCCATAAGGTGAACGACAAAATCTTCCGGTTCCAGATTGAAGTAAAAATATACTTCCATACGCCTTTCGTGGGTATGACACGGCATCGTATTCCAGACGCTTGTGGGAGCAAGTTCGGTCATACCCATGACGAGTTGACAGGACTTACACACGGCGGGGTGAACGTATTGATTTATAACTCTCTTATTGAGGTTGATATCCTCGCCGCACGGAACGTGTTTTGCTTTTTCCTTGGTGATAATCACCGTTTCGTACGTTTTATGCGCAGGCGCCGAGTTTATATAAAATTTGGCTGGTGAGTTTTCGTCAACGGAGGAAAAAACGACTTCTTTCGTTCCCATTCCGACGTATAAGCCGTCGGTTCTGCCAAGAAGGTAAGTTTTTCCGTCCAAAGTAACTTCGCCTTCGCCTCCGATATTGATTATTCCCATTTCCCTTCTTTCAAGAAAGTATTCCGAGCCGAGTTCCTTCGTCGCTTCGAGTGAAAGTTTTTCACGGACGGGCATCGCTCCGCCGAAAATTATTCTGTCCTGATGAGAATACGTCAATAATATTTCGTCTTCCGAAAAAACTTTTTCGACAAGATATTTTTCTCTTAACTCCTCCGTCCCGTAGCGTTTGCTGTCGTCGGGATGATTTGCATATCTTACGTCTAACTTCATAGCGAGCTCCTTTTTTGTCACAAACTTTTGATTTTTTGATTTATATAATTTACGGAAAACGCGACGTCTTCTTCCGCGGTGCCTTCAAAAACGAGTTTTGCGTTTATATCGTAACGCGCTATTGTCTCTAATATTCTGTCGTAATCGAAAACGCCCCCGCCGACTTTGCGCTGACAAAGTTTTCCGTTTTCTAAAACGCAGTCTTTTAAATGAAACACGCAAATTTTGTCTTTAAAGGTTTTCAGCCCGTGCGATAATATTTCGTAACGGTCCGAAAAATTCGACGCGTCCAGATAGTTGTACAGATCGAAGATGATTTTTACGTTATCCGCGCCGATTTTTTTTACGGCAAAGTCAAGCCTGTCAACGTCGTACATGACGTGCCCGAAAGCGCCTTCAATCCCGACGTAAGCGCCGTAATTATAAGCGACTTTCGATAAACGAGAGAAAGTTTCAACCACTCTGTTAAAAGCCTCGTCGGTACGGTTAACGGAATTATAGGTCCACTTATCGTCGTTATAAGAACCCGTTTCGGAACCGACGATATTGCATCCGAACGTATTCGATAGTCTAAGATAATCCTCGAAAATTTTTATGCCGTTTTCTACTTTTTCGGCGTTTGAGTGAACGGGATTAAAGTAAGCGCCGATAAGCGCGACTTTTTTACCGTATCCTGAAAAAATATCGGAAAATTTCTTTGCTCGCTCCTTCGTTATCGCGCCGGGCGCGTATCGGACGTCGTCAAGGCATTTATAGGCGACGAGTTGCACTCCCGCAAGCGAAAAATCGTCGAGTTTTTTACAGATTTCGGTTTCGTTTTTCGTTTTCAGATCGTGCGCTCTTATATATAATTCCATTTTTTTATCTTTGAACTCTTCCGGAAGCGTCGCCTTTTATAAGGGTTTCGACTTCCTCTTCGCTCATCAGATTGAAATCACCGGGAACGGTGTGCTTTAAAGCGCTTGCGCCGACGGCAAATTCCAACGCCTTTTTAAAATCGTCGTATTTTAACAGTCCGTGGATAAACCCTGCGGAAAAACTGTCCCCGCCGCCCACTCTGTCAACGATACGCACCTGATATTTTTTAGAACGGTAAAATTCCTTTCCGTCGTAAGCCAAAGCGCTCCAACCGTTGTCGCTTGCGGAATAAGATTCTCTTAAACTCGTTGCGATGTATTTAAACCCGAAAACGTCGCGCATTTTCGTAAAGATATCTTTATATCCTTCAAGTTCGAGATCCCCCGAAGTAACGTCGGTTTTTCCCGGCTTGAATCCGAGACATTTTTCGGCGTCTTCCTCGTTGCCGATGCAAACGTCAACGTATTTCATAAGTTTGGTCATACAATCCTGAGCCTCTTTCGGCGTCCAGAGTTTTTTACGATAATTAAGATCGCACGAAACCGTAACGCCATGGCTCTTTGCCGCGATAAGCGCGGCTTCGGTAAGTTTTTGAGCGTTTGCGCCGAGCGCGGGAGTTATCCCGGTAAAGTGGAACCAATCGGCTCCTTCAAAAATCTTATCGAAATCGAATTCTTCGGCAGTCGCCTCCGAAACGGCGCTGTTTTTTCTGTCGTATATAACTTTGGAAGGACGCATGGAAGCGCCGGTTTCCAAAAAATATATTCCGACGCGGTCGCCGCCTCTTACGATATAATCGGTACGGACGCCGAGCGCGCGCAAACTGTTTACCGCCGAACTTCCTATTTCGTGTTTCGGAAGTTTCGTAACAAAGTAGGCTTCTTCACCATAGTTTGCAAGCGATACCGCAACGTTGGCTTCGCCTCCGCCGTAACAGACGTCGAAATTGTCCGACTGTACGAATCTTTTATATCCGTTTGTGGAAAGGCGAAGCATTATTTCGCCCATTGTAATTATCTTAGCCATAATAATTCCTCTATTTATTATTTTAACGTTACCGAAATCGGGTAAGTAACGCCCGTTTCTCTATCTGCCATAAGACTGCTTTCCGAAACGAAAAATCCGCAGTTTTACGCAAAAATAAGAGCGAGTCGTTTTTGCTTGTTTTTTATAAATTTTGTTCTGAAAGTTTTGTTTTTTTTCGTCCGGTTACTTTGCCTGAACGAGGTGGACGGCAAATCCTCCGAAATCCCCGTCGAGGTATATAAGCGTCATTCTTCCCTTTTCGTCGTATTTTGCGGAAGAGTAATCAAACGCGACGCCGCCAAACTCAAGATTTTTCACGGCGCGGTTTACGTTCGGCGTGGAAATCGCTATATGTCCGCGTTTACCTCTGCCGGACGACTTCATTACTTCTATAACGTTACCGGCAAAAACGCTTGAATTGCCTTCTTTTTTGGTAAATCCGAAAACGTTTTCAAAAAGCGACGCCGTTTTTAAAGCGTCTTCGGCGCCGTCCGCGTTGATACCGACGTGCGCGATTTTAAAATCGAGCATTTTGGTAACGGCTGTTCTGCATAATTCGGTGATACCTTTAAAATCTCTGCTTTTGACCGATTTGTCGGGAACTATCCAACTTCCGCCGCAACAAACGATTTTGGGATTGGAAAGGTACAAGTTAAGATTGTTTTCGTTTATTCCTCCGGTCGGCATAAAACGTATCTGACCATAAGGTGCTGCCATAGCTTTAATCGCTTTCAATCCTCCTGCTGCCTCTGCCGGGAAGAATTTC
>ERZ870021.138-NODE-138-length-9948-cov-4.624557_pt1 | contig 9948 bp, 8 predicted proteins | sample MGYA00520890_ERZ870021 | MGnify/ENA primary metagenome ERZ870021 (study PRJEB32232, sample SAMN07284987) | human gut metagenome | biome: human-associated habitat; material: feces | host: Homo sapiens | place: Tanzania | collected 2014-08-14 ...
CTTTAGATAAAATTTCTTTAGTAGGTCATATAGATATGAATATTGATTTTTATTCATATTTTAATGAATTGTTATTTTCTAATTTATTTTTTTCTATTTACTCGGTTTATTTTATTAAGTTTTTAATGCGTAAATTTTTCGGCTTTTAAGTCAGGTTTCGTTTTTGTTTTCGGTTTGCGTTTGTTGGTGCAGTTCGACTATCCTTGAAAATATACTTTCAAAGAAAGTTCGTTTTTCGCCGTCGGTCAACGCCTCGATATTCGGCTCGCCGACGGCTACGACTTTCAACTCGGTTTGCAGCATTTTTTCGTCCTCCTTTTTTTGAAATAAATTTTATTACCCGAAGTCGCAAGTTTTCTGCGACTTCGAGAAAATAATAAGGTTTCAATATGCAAATTCTTTGCACGTTGAAAATAATATCTCGCAAATACGACGGGTTTTGTCGTGTTCACAGAAAAAAGGAATAGAAAAAGGACGTAATACGACCGTAAAATTTCGTACTTCGCCCTTAAAATGCTGCCTCTGACCCTGTTTTCACGGGTGTAATGCTTTTCGCTATCTGTCCTTACGCCGTTTGATAGTTAGTTCGCTCCTGACTTAAAAACTCGGCTTGCTATTTTTGCTATACGCCTTTGACTATTCGATTGCGTTACAACTATACCACGGGAATTTGGCAAAAACAAGGACATCTATGTGACCGAAATGTACCAAAATGTGACCTCGTTGTAACGTCTACGATTATACTATACGTCAATGAAAAAGCGTGAATGGGTTGAAATAGGTTTTGCGTGGATTTTTGACGTTTTCGGGGAGTAAAGTCATACTCGAATAGGACTGAAAAATGGTTTTTTCGGCAGTAAAGAAGGACGGCGCAGGAAAACGCCGCCCGAAACAAAACGCAATCGAAAACACTCGGAAGAAAGAAAAGGCACAAAAACTCAAAATTTAGCCGACGAGCGAAGAATTACGGGGCGATTCGCCAAGCGGTTTAGCGGCGAACGCCCCGTTTCGCTCAGGCTCCAAAGTTGACCTTTTTATCCGAGTTTAGTGAGTTGTTTGGCGGGTGCTTGACCGCACCGCGAAGCGGTGCGCTTGTATAGTCTGTGACACATTTCTATGGACGTTATTTGTTTGCCGTCCGATTTATCGCCTTTCGGACTACGTTTGTAGCACAGTGAAAAGCGAAAGTCAACGGCAAAAATTTTTACCGAAAACTTTAAAATTGCCGATTATAACGTAAAATTTTTTGCTGGTCGTTGACTTTCGTCATTGCGACTTTAACTCACATTGTAATTGCGACTTTTCCCGGTGCTACCCCCGTTTTCGCCGAAAGGCGAAGTAAATCGGAGGTAAAATACAATGAAAGAAGTAAACAAAGGCATTTTGGATAACGATATGGTTATCTCGGCAGAAAACGTACAGAAAATGGGCGAAATAATCGCTTTGACCTGTATCAAAACAGTAATTGTTCGCGCGGGCAAAGAGTTGAATCATCTTTACGTCAGACTTATAGACGACATCAATCACAGCAAAAACAGCACAAGACCGTTTTCGGATGCATACGACATTGCTCAAGAGGCAATGTTATTTTTATGTGAACATATAGGCAAGAAACTCGGCGACGATTATACAACAAAATACGGAAAGACGATAACAATCAGAAGTGCTTGTTTCCGCCATACGGACAGATACTTGGATAAACAATACACTGCGCATATAACCCACACAATAATCCTTGACGAGCGAATTACGGCTGAACCCGAAACAATACTTGACGACGAGCAGAAAAACGATTATACAGCCGTTGACGGGCTTATATCAAAGATGAAATTGACCGCTGCGGAATACGAAACGTTATGTGCCTATATGGCAGGGCTTACATATCTCGAAGTAACACGTCTTTTGAATGTAAATCGGACGACGATTTGGCGCAGAAGAATGAGCCTGCAACGAAAATATGCGCTTGTAACAAATAGCCTTTAATATAAAACTTCAGACGGATAAATCACCAAAATTTGCCCGTCTGTTTTATGCTGTTTTTACGCTTTAATTTTACCTTCAAACTCGCAAGGATTTTGCGACGTTGGCAATTAGGCGTGTGCTTGTCTTGATACAAGTCGGCTCGCTACGCTCGCCGAAGACAAGCCACGCCTAAACTTAACCGAACCGACCGAAATAACGGAAAACGGAAGCGTAACGAAAGCGGTGTTCGCCGCTAAGCCGCTTGGCGAATCACCGCTATTCTTCGTTTACGGCATTTTCCGTTTTTTGTCCGTATTTTGAGGTGCGGATTTTCGCTTTAAGTTTTCGGATATGGCTGCTTTATTCTCGGCATAATTGCTATTATGAGAAGTATTCGGACGGAAGTGTAAAAAACATATCGGATGAGATACCTTTTGACCTGCCCGAAGGTTGGGCTTGGAGTAGATTAAAAACTCTTAGTGAGTCCATTCAATATGGCGTTAATGATTCCGCGAAAACAAGCGGTTCTCACCGTTTGTTGCGTATAACAGATATTCAAAACGGGAGCGTTAATTGGAATACTGTTCCTTACACGACTGTAAACGATACCAAGTATAGTTTATCAATAAATGATATTGTTTTTGCTCGAACAGGAGCGACTGTCGGAAAATCTTTTTTGATTAAAGAAGTCCCAGCATTAGCCGTATATGCTTCATACTTGATTAGAATTAGGTTAGTCGAACCACGGTGTGCAAATTATATATATAAATTCTTTAATAGTAGCAACTACTGGACGCAAATAACAGATAAATCTATTGGCGTGGGACAACCGAATTGTAATGGAACATCGCTAAGCCAACTTTTTATTCCAGTACCGCCAATGAATGAGCAAGCAAGCATTCTGACAATTGTCGAAAATATATTATCCTTAATTGAATGCATAGATGTTAATAAATGCGAAATTGAGGAATGCTCACGTCAAATTAAATCCAAAATTCTTAAACTTGCGATACAAGGGAAACTTGTGCCACAAGATAAAAATGACGAGCCGGCGAGCGCATTATTAGAGCGTATCCGTGCCGAACGTAAAGCAAAATTAGGCAAAAAATATGTTGAAAGTTACATCTATAAGGGAGATGATAACTGTTATTATGAGAACAATGTAAACAATCCCGTTGAAAGCCCATTTGTTTTGCCTAAAAATTGGGCATTTTCTCGGCTTGCCGATATTGCTTGGTTGGAGGATGGCATAAAAATCGACGGCGAGCAATTGCCTTATTTGGATGCTAAAACCATACGTGGCAAGCAAACGGCATCTATGTTATCTTGCGGGAAAATAATTGAAAAAGGAATGCAAGTCATATTAGTGGACGGCGAAAACTCTGGGGAGGTATTTGAAGTTCCTTGCCGCGGATATATTGGTAGCACTTTTAAGGTCTTACAAGTTTCATCCGAAATTGAAAAATCATATGTGAAACTAATACTTGATTTCTATAAAAACCTATTCAAAGACAATAAAACAGGTTCGGCTATTCCGCATTTGAATAAGAAAATCTTCAAATCTTTAATCGTTGCCATTCCCCCAATTAGCGAACAAAAGTTAATTGTCGAGAAGGTAAATTTAATAGCAGTCATATTAAAAGACGGATTGCACTCATTGAAAAATGTATCGGAGAAACCACCTTAAAAGACAGCAGTTATAAATCGCGAATTAAATTTCCGTATGCAACGAATGCGATATGTAAAATATATTCCTGTACAAGTAAAGACGGAAACGTTTTAACATATCCCGAGGCTTATGCCTTTACTTATTATTTAATAGAAAAGTATGGGTTCAGTAACGTCCTGAAATGCTGTATTAACTATAATTTTAACGGCGTTTTCGGCTCAAATTACGCTGTTATAATGGACGAGTTTATAAAAAGTATCGCTTAATCGAGGTTATAAAGTAAATAATTCGATTTACGTTACTAACGCTCCGCCAAGAGGGAATAATCCGAACCAGAACAAGCTTTCTGGCTCGGGTTATTTTTTTGTTTTTTATCGGCAATGACGCAACCATTTAATATGGATAATAAAGGTGCGCCGATTATGATAATCGACGCACTTTTTATAATAATTTTCCGATACGATTCATCATTTCAATTTTATGCTCCATTAGAGAATGCGCATACCGGTTTAACGTGACAGTTGAGTTCTTGTGACCGAGAATTTCGGCAAGTGTTTTAATATCCATTCCGCATTCAATCGCTCGGGTTGCAAATGTGTGTCGCAAAGCGTGAAATCCTCGCTTTTTTAGTTTCAAGCGTTTTTGTAACAATTCAAAACTTCGCTGATAGGATCTAACAGCAATCGGGTTTCCGTTTTCTGAAACAACATATTGCGAATTATTACTTTTCTTCAATTGCTTTAATAACGGAATCATCTGTTTTGGTAGTGGAATATTACGGATTGAATGACTGGTTTTAGGCGTATCTGTAAAACGTTTGTAGTCACCGTTTTCATCGTGCCCATAATGACAAGACTTTGATATTGAAATAATCCCTTTGGTAAAATCAATATCTTTCCATTCAAGTGCAAGCAATTCGCCAATTCTAAGACCGGTGTACAAGCAAATAATAACGCCAATCATTTTTGACTTTTTACCATTCAAAATAGCCGTTTCGATTGTTTTTTGTTCTGATAGAGAAAAACATTCAATCGCTTTTTCTGTCACGGTCGGACGTTTAATTTTATCTCCGACATATACATCTGTAAGACCTATTGTAAATGCTGTTTTTAACGAATTTTGCAATACGGTGATAATCGCATTTACAGTATTCGGAGACAATGGAGCACCTGTCTTGATGTTGCCTTTTTCTGAAATCTCAGTAATGAATTTTTGCAAAATGAATGGGGAAAGTTCGTTGATTTCAAAATTTCCCAAATGTTTGCTTATATGTATTGATAATCCGCAATATCTTTCGTAGGTTCTTATTTTTGATACAGGCTTGATATAATGTTCAAGCCACTCATTGAGCCAGTGTTTGTATGTCATATATCACTCTCCTTGGATTATAAATTTTTAGATTTTTTGATTATAAAATTAAATTTTGGCACCGGTGCGTGGGCTTGTCTTGATACGAGAGCGGCGTCGCTTCGCTCCGCCGCAGACAAGCCCATGCACAGACCAAAACCAGCCGACTAAACCAAATTTGACTGAACTTCGGCTTGCTAATTGACCGCCTCAAAAATGCCGCCAAATTAAACGCAATCGTTCGTATAGGCAAATGAAAGCGCGGACGGAAGGCGAGCCCGCCGCTAAACCGCTTGGCGTTCTTCGCCTTTTACCGTCGCGCGACTTTTTCATTTTTGTGCTATTCGGAGCAAGATTGCGCCTTTTAATTTGCTTTCGGCATTTGCGCTATCACTTCTGGGCTTACTTGTCCTATAAGGCATCCTTCGTCCCAACAGTTGAAGTTGTCAAAGAGTAGTAGTTTTTTATCTTCTTGCCCTATGGTGCAGGCGACATCGTCGTCCATAATGTCGGATATGAAATATTGTGGCAAACCTCTTGAATAGACGATTTTGCCGCCGTCTTTTTCGAGATACTTCATAATGTATCTCACGGCTTCGCTTAAAACGTGTTCGTTTACTTCCTTGAAGTCCGATCTGCCGAATCTTTCATTGAAATAGGTATTCTGATACGTCGTTTGCACTTTTTCTTTGACGGGTGAGTAGTCTTTTACTTCGACGAGTTCACCGACCATTGTGTCGGGCGGAATATAAAACAGTCCGTGAAAATGCAATCGCTTCTTATCTGGGGAACGTTCCCACACACCGACGTATTTCCATTTGCGGCGGTAGCACATTTTCTTGAATGTATCGGAAAGTTTCTTTCTGAACGATTCTTCCGAGTGTTTCTTTCCGTCGTAGGTGAAAGTGCAAAAATAGTTGAATGTTTGCAGGTTTACTTTGCGCACAAGTCTGACACGCTTTGCAATAGCGTTGCGTTTCAGTCTGTCGAACTGACCGTCAACGTATTGTTTTGCGGCTTCGGCGTTAGTGAAATACTGTTTCATACGGTCGTAGATATACTTTTTACGCTCACGCTTTTTGAGACTTTTACACTCTTCATACAGTTCGTCGAATAGCTGCCTTCGTGTCATCTTTCGTGTCGTTGTAGGCGTTGAAATTTCGCCCGTGGACGAGTTCTCAACTGATTCCGAACATTCTCCCGAATCAACCGCGTTAGTGTCGTTAAATGTCATTAAAACCGTTTCTACGTTACACTTATCCGTATTTAATTGCGGTTGTTGCGATGTATTGTCAACGACTTCGATTACTTCTTCGGGGTGGTAGCGTTTCGGCACGGCAGGTCTTGTCGTGTGCGGAATTGCTATGAAATGACTTCCGTCGTTGTATATTTTACACTTTTGAAATGGCATAATTTTTACCTCCTTTCCACGCATAGAACGTGGGTATTTTTTTATTAAATCAACGGGAAACGATTGAACGAAAATACTACTTCGTTTCCGTCGGTGGGGGCCTTTGGGAGTTCATAATTTCCGCAAGTTGTTTTTCATACCTGCGCATCATAATTTCCGTAACCTTATGGATAATTTCCTCTCTGGACTCGTCCATTTCCTTTTTGTCTACTTCGTCGAGTTTTACATAGAGCGGAATGTTGGCCGTATATTCGCCCTTTTTATTTCTAAGCCCTATGTACGCGACTTTTTGGTATTGTTCGTTCATTTAATCGTCTCCCGTTTGTTTTTATGGTTTTAGTTTACTTCGCTCACGTTGCAGGTTTTGCAACAATTAAAAATTTATCTTACAAAAAGTGTAAGCTCCTTATGGGACACCTTTTGTCCCAATTAAAAATCTTTTTGTAGTCGTATGCTAGCAGTCAAACTGGAAGGTTTTCTTCCTATTTGAAAATTTTCTTGTTGAAATTTTAATTCCGTAATACGACACCTTTTGTCGTGATTAAAAAACTTTTCAACAACTCTTGCATTTATTCTAAAAGTCAAACTCGCAAAATCTTTGCGACATCGAAAAAGTTTTTACGATAAAATTTTACACCGTGATTTTACCGATTACCAGAACATCGGTGTGACGGAAATGTTCCTATTTGTGACTTTGCGTAACCTTGACGTAGCCAAAATGTAACAGCCGCGTAACTTCGATGTGATGTTTCTCGTTGTGCAGAAACAGCATACACAAAGAAAAATTAAATGTAACAGACTTTACCAAGCACTTAGGGTTGCGACCGTGAACTTTTAGATATATACCGCAAACAACCCATACAAACCGAATAAAAACCACGACAAAAAAAGCCGCTCGGTTTCGACAAGAAAAACCAAACGGCTGAATGAAATAACGAAAAATATTTGCAATATGCTATTTCTTAATATTGACTTTTTACGAAATAACGGCTATAATAATAGCAGAATAATTTCAAGGAGTGCTTTATGAACAGAGCAGGACAATATATTACTGCACTCGGCGGTATTGCCGGTTACAAAGCGTATAGACCTAATCCATTGCCGCCGTTTCCCGAAATCGAAATGGACGCTGAAATGGTCGCGTTGCTTTCTAAGGCGCATAACTATCTCGGCAAGTTGGATATGACGTCGGAACTTATTCCCGATATGAATCTGTTTTTGAGCGCATACGTCCGTAAAGAGGCTCTGCTCAGCAGTCAGATCGAAGGAACGCAGGCAACTTTGGAAGACGTGCTTAATCCTAACTTTGACGTGGCGGTCAATCTCGAAGTAAACGACGTAGTTAATTATGTAAACGCACTCAACTATGCTATTAAAAGAATGAAAAAATTGCCTGTGTGCAACCGCCTTTTGTGCGATACTCATAAGGTTTTAATGCAAGGCGTTCGCGGACAAGAAAAAAATCCCGGAGAATTTCGTCGCAGTCAGAACTGGATAGGTTCGTCCAACAGCAATTTGCAGACTGCAAGATACGTTCCGCCAACGGTTGAAGATATGCAAACGGCAATGAGCGACCTTGAAAAGTTTATAAACGACTACGATATGGATATTTTGCTGAAAACGGCGCTCGTGCATTATCAATTTGAAACCGTTCACCCGTTTTTGGACGGCAACGGTCGCGTCGGAAGAATGCTTATCACGCTGATGTTGCTTGCAGACGGAATACTTCGTCGCCCCGTATTGTATTTGTCGCTGTATCTTAAAACAAATCGTATCGAATACTACGACAGATTGAGCGAAATCCGCACCAAAGGCAATTACGAACAGTGGATAAAATTCTTTTTACACGGAATTATCGAAACTTGCGACGACGGTATCAAGACAATCGAAAGCATAAATTCGCTTATCAAGTCGGACGAAGAAAAACTTGTCAAGAAAACCGAAACGGTTTCAAAGGTTTTCGATTATATCAAGGAACATCCTATTATTTCAATCGGCGGTGCGGCAAATGCACTCGGTTTGTCGTATAACGGCGTATCAGGTGCAGTCAAAAAAATGGTTGAAGTCGGTATAATGAACGAAACGACTACAAAGGCGCGCGACAGGGTTTTCGAGTATTCGGGATATATCGATATCTTGAAATCGGGCACTTAAAGATATTGTTCAAAGGGGGGAAAATGGAAAGTTTATATTTAAAAAACCTAAAATCTGCTGTATTAAAGTATTCCGATTCGTCTAATTGGAATGCCGCGGTATACGAATGGGAAATTTATGATGTAGACGAGGACGATACTCTAAGCGAATCATGTGTATGCGGTAAAGAGAATTTAAGATATCTGTTTACTATAAAAAATAAAATAAACGGAAACATATTGTATCCAATAGGTAGTTCATGCATTCATAAATTTGAACGAAAAGAGCTTAATGATTTGGCAACGATTAAGGAGCAATTATTTAAGTTGCTCCACGCTGTTGAATCAAACGCGTTTATTGAATTAACATCTGAATATTTCACGAGAAAACTTTTGAGATATTTATATGACAACGATGCTTTTGAGCCAAATCAATATAACGGATTTGATGCGTATAAAGATTATCAATTCTTGATAGATATGTTCAATAAAAGGAATAGGACGTATAAACAAAATCAAAAAGCAACAGCGATCATCCTTAATTCAATAAAACCGTATCTGGAAAAATTACTAAAGGATAAAATTAAAAGATAGTATTTTATTTTTCGGCATTATGGTATCGGAAAAAGTCGGCTCCGTCAAGGGTATAAAATATACTCCGCTATGCTCCGTGGCGTTCGCCGACAAGTCGGCTCGGCTGAGGGCTGAAAACTATGAGTTAATCGACTTATACGGCAATATTTTCTACTTATTCCTTGACTGTTCCGCCATTTCCCGATAGTTCGTTTGCCGAAAAAACAAATTTCTTCTCGGAGGAAAAACAATGGACAACGGAGTTATCTACGCCAGATTCAGTTCTCAAAGTCAAAACGAGCAAAGTATCGAGGCGCAGGTTCGTATATGCAAAGAATTTGCCGAAGGTAAAGATATCAACATAGTGAATATTTATTCGGATAAGGCGCGAACGGGAACGAATGACGCAAGACCTGCCTTTCAGCGTATGATCGCCGACGCAAAAAGCGGAGCGTTTCAGTATATCGTCGTGTACATGTTTGACCGCTTTGCGAGAAATCGTCGCGACAGCATTATGTATAAAGAAATGCTGAAAGAAGAAGGTATAAAAGTATTGTCCGCTCTTGAACCGATTGCGGAAGACGAAGGCGGCGAATTCTACGAAATGTTTTTGGAATGGAACGCCGAGAAATACAGTAAACGACTTTCCAAACGTGTCCGCGACGGACTTGATATAAGCGCGGCAAACGGCTCATATTGCGGCGGAACGCTTATCTTCGGATATAAACTCGAAAACGAGCCGATTCCCGGTAAACCGAATAAGTTTTACAAAAAAGTCGTAATAAACGAAGAAGAGGCTGAACTTGTAAGGCTTGCATTTAACTATTACAATAAGGGTTACACAAAAAAGCAAA
>ERZ870021.140-NODE-140-length-9843-cov-2.870469_pt1 | contig 9843 bp, 8 predicted proteins | sample MGYA00520890_ERZ870021 | MGnify/ENA primary metagenome ERZ870021 (study PRJEB32232, sample SAMN07284987) | human gut metagenome | biome: human-associated habitat; material: feces | host: Homo sapiens | place: Tanzania | collected 2014-08-14 ...
TTCTTGAATTTCATAAGACCCACGGAAAAACTGCGACTCTTACTGCGGTAATGATTGAACAGCAAAAGGGCGTTCTTGATATCGGCGGAGACAATGCCGTTCACTCTTTCAGAGAAAAGGCTGCGGGGGACGGCGCTCCAATAAATGCGGGATATATGGTTCTTGAGCCCGAGATATTTGACTATATCGATGGAGATTACACGGTGTTTGAGAAAAAACCGCTTGAAATGCTGGCGGCAAAGGGCGAACTTATGAGTTATATGCACAGGGGATTTTGGCAGTGTATGGACACCAAGCGTGAAATGGACATGTTGGAAAAAATGCTTGATACGGGAAATGCTCCGTGGAAAAAATGGAACGACTGAAATAGGAGATAATCTGAATGGACATCAGAAAATTCTATGAGGGAAAAAGAGTGCTTGTCACAGGTCATACGGGCTTTAAGGGCTGCTGGCTTTGTAGGATACTTTCCCTGTTTGGTGCGGAGGTAACGGGATATTCCCTTAAGCCGCCTACCGAACCTTCACTTTTTAAGCTCACCGAAGCTGAAAAGGGTATCACGTCCGTTATCGGCGATATCAGAGACTATCAAAAGCTCAAAGCTGTTTTTGATGAAAAAAAGCCCGAGATAGTTTTTCATCTTGCAGCGCAGCCCATTGTAAGGGAAAGCTACAAAAATCCCCTTGATACTTACGAAACTAACGTTATGGGAACTGCCAATATCTTGGAGTGTGTCCGCCTTTCTGCCTGTGTGAAGTCCTTTCTCAACGTGACCACGGACAAAGTGTACCTTAACCGTGAGTGGGAATGGGGCTACAGGGAAACGGACGAGCTTGACGGCTATGACCCATATTCCAACTCAAAATCCTGCTCCGAGCTTGTTACTCATTCGTATAAGAACAGCTTCTTTGCGGACGGCAGAACAGCAATATCAACGGCTCGTGCGGGAAATGTCATAGGCGGCGGTGACTTTGCGTCAGACAGAATAATCCCTGACTGCATAAGGGCTGCTGAAAAGAACGAGGACATTATTGTCAGAAATCCTTTCTCCACACGCCCATATCAGCACGTTCTTGAGCCGCTTTTTGCATATCTGATGATAGCGGCGGAGCAGTATGGGGATATATCATATTCGGGATATTATAATGTTGGTCCAGATGATAACGGTTGCTTTGAAACGGGCAGGCTTGTGGATATGTTTGTAAGCAAATGGGGAGACGGTCTTAAATGGATAAACAAATATGACGGCGGTCCTCATGAAGCAAGTTTTTTAAAGCTTGACTGTGCCAAAATAAAGTTGAAATTCGGCTGGAGACCCACTTGGGAGCTTGACACGGTTATGGACAGGATAATCGAATGGACGCGCCTGTATATAAACGGAGCATCGGCTGATGAGCTGAGAGACTGTATGGACAGGCAGATAAGCGAGTTTATGTCGCAGATGAAATTTGAAAGGGAATAAATGAAAATGAACAGTTGGAAAAATGAAGCCGAAGCCCGTGAGCAGATAAAGGCTCTAGTCTCGGAATACTATCACGATTTCAAGGAAAACAAGGATCCTTTCGAAAAAGGAAACAGGATAAGCTATGCTTCAAGAGTGTTCGATGAAAAGGAAATGTGCGCTCTTACCGATGCTATGCTTGATTTCTGGCTCACCACAGGCAGATTTGCTGAGGAGTTTGAAAAGAAATTTGCCAAGTGGATAGGCGTTAAGCACGCATATCTTGTAAACAGCGGCTCTTCCGCAAACCTTATAGCATTTATGTCACTTACCTCTCCTGAGCTTGGTGACAGGCAGATAAAAAGAGGGGATGAGGTGATAACCGTTGCCTGTGGTTTTCCAACTACCGTCACACCGATCCTTCAGTACGGAGCAGTGCCTGTTTTTGTAGATGTTTCCGTTCCTCAGTATAATATTGATGTAAACGCCCTTGAAGCAGCTCTCAGCGACAGGACAAAGGCAGTTGTGATAGCTCATACACTTGGAAATCCCTTTGATCTTAAGGCTGTAAAGTCATTCTGTGACAAACACGGCTTATGGCTCATCGAGGATAACTGCGATGCTCTTGGTTCACAGTACACCATTGACGGCGAAACAAGATTTACAGGAACATGGGGTGATATCGGCACATCAAGCTTCTATCCTCCCCATCATATGACAATGGGCGAGGGCGGTTGCGTTTATACAAATGACCCCAAGCTTTCCCGCCTTATCCTTTCATTCCGTGATTGGGGCAGAGACTGCATCTGTCCTTCGGGAAGAGACAATTTCTGTGGTCACCGCTTTGACGGTCAGTACGGCGAGCTTCCTCGGGGTTATGATCACAAGTATGTTTACAGCCATTTCGGCTATAACCTTAAGGTAACTGATATGCAGGCCGCTATTGGATGCGAACAGCTGGAAAAATTCCCTTCGTTCATTGAGCGGAGACGGCACAATCATGAGAGGCTTTACAAGGCTCTCGAATGTGTGAACGACAGGCTTATCCTTCCCCTTCCCGCTGAAAACAGCCGTCCCTCATGGTTCGGCTTCCTCATTTCCGTAAGACCCGAAGCGGGTCTTGACAGAAATGCAGTGACAAAATACATCGAAAGCAAAAACATTCAGACAAGACTGCTTTTCAGCGGCAATCTCATCAAGCATCCCTGCTTTGACCAAATAAGGGAAACTGACGCTTACAGAGTCTCGGGCAGCCTTGAAAACACCGATTTCATTATGAACAATACCTTCTGGGTAGGCGTTTACCCCGGTATGAGCGATGAGATGATTGATTATATGGCTGAGGTTATTATTGAGGCTGTGAAGTAAGGAAAGGATCTGTTATGAATACAAATATTCAGCTTCTCGATTGCACCCTCAGGGACGGTGGATATACCAATGACTGGGAATTCGGGCACAATAATATTATAAGCATTATTGATCGCCTTGAACAGGCAGGCACTGACATCATTGAGATAGGATTTCTCGATGAAAGGCGCCCTTTTGACATAAACAGGACTATTATGCCCGATACTGCTTCCGCGGAAAAGATATTGGGAAAGAAAAATCACGGTGCAATGCTTGTGGGTATGATAGACTACGGCACCTGCGGCATTGACATGCTCTCTCCTGCTTCCGAATCCGTTCTTGACGGTATCAGAGTCATCTTCAAAAAGCACCTTATGCACGAGGCTATGGATTTTTGTGCCAAGGTAAAGGCTCTGGGCTACAAGGTGTTTTCCCAGCTTGTATCCATTACCAGCTACAATGACAAAGAGCTAGCAGAACTTGTGAGCCTTGTAAACAAGGTAAAGCCATATGCTGTTTCGATGGTCGATACCTATGGGCTGCTGCACCCCGATGATATGCAGAAATACTATGAGCAGCTTGATAACACTGTTGCCCCAGAGGTACAGATAGGCTTCCACGCACATAACAATTTCCAGCTTGCTTATGCAAATGACATAGCATTTCTTAATAAGCCTGCAAAGCACGATATAGTTGTTGATGCCACACTTTACGGTATGGGCAAAAGTGCGGGTAATTCCCAGACGGAGCTTGTGTCAATGTATCTCAATGACAGATTCGGCAAGGATTACAGGATAAACTACTATCTTGAAAGCATTGAAGAGACCATTATGGATTTCTACAAAAAGACTCCATGGGGTTATAAGATGTTCTTCTATCTCTGTGCCAAAAACCGTTGTCACCCTAATTATGTCACCACGCTGCTCAAAAAAGATGAACTTTCCGTTTCCTCGCTTGACAAGGCTCTGGGAATGATAGAGCCTGAGTCCAAGAAGCTTCTTTATGATAAGGACATTGCAGAAAATGTATTTGATGAGATAAAGGCTGATGACTCAGCTGATTATGACAGACTTTCAACGGACTTGTCAGGCAGAAATATTCTTATCATTGGTCCCGGAAAGAATGTTCAGCTGCAAGAGAGGGCAATCAGAGAATATATTTCCGTCAATAACCCTCTTATCATTTCGGTAAATTATATTTCCGATGCTTTCAGACCCGATTTTGTCTTTGTTACCAACAGAAAAAGGCACAGACAGATGACCGACAGTCTTAACGCTGCTGAAAATACAGGTGCAAAGCTTATAGCCACATCAAACCTTACTGCGGGCAAGACCAAATTTTCATATACCCTGGGTCTTTCCGAGCTTCTTGTCCACGATGACGGGCAGTTCAGAGACAACTCTTTCCTTATGCTGATAAAGGTTCTGAGAAGATGCGGCATAAGCGAGATAAACTGTGTAGGTTTTGATGGCTATTCCAACAAAGAGGACAATTATGCTGACCCTCAAATGGAATATGCTTTTGTTAAGTCAAGTGCAGAGTATCTTAACAAAAGGATAAGAGCAGAGCTTTTTGAAAAGTACAGGGATATGAAGTTCAATTTTATCACCTATTCTAAGTATACCGAGACGGAGGACTGCTTTGATGCCGCATTTTGATCTTGCTGTCTTTGATGTTGACGGAACTCTTCTCGATACTACAGAAGGCGTGCTTTCATCAGTAAAATATACAGTTGAACATTTCGGATTTAAGCCTCTCAGTGAGCAGAGACTAAAAAAATTTATAGGTCCGCCTATTCAGAATTCTTTTGCTGATGCATACGGACTGTCAGGAAACATACTTCAGGAAGTAGCTGGAGTTTTCAGAAACAGGTACAAGAATTTTGACTTGCTGAAAGCTAGGCCCTATGACGGGATTTACGAAACTATGGACAGTCTTGTTAAGAATGGCGTCAGGATAGCTGTTGCTACCTACAAGCGGCAGGATTATGCCGAAATGATACTTCGTCATTTCGGTTTTGAGCGCTACACCGACATTACGTACGGCGCCGACCACGAAAACAGGCTGAAAAAGCGTGATATAATCGAAAAATGCATAAACGATTTTGGTGTTTTTGATTATTCATCAGTCGTTATGATAGGCGATAGTGATAATGATGCTATCGGTGCAAAGAACATTGGTATCAGCTTTATTGCTGTTACCTATGGCTTCGGTTTTGAAAATGCTGAGAACGCTATGGAATTTCCCAATGTGGGAATTGCTGGAACGCCTGCTGATATAGCAAATTTTTTCTGATATTAAGGGGATTTTACAAATGAAAATAAAGCTTGCTAAATACATCGCCGAATTTATGGTGAATAACGGAATAAAGGATGTTTTTACCGTAACTGGCGGCGGAGCTATGCACCTTAACGACGCCTTTGGTCATCAGGAGGGTTTGAGATCCGTGTACAATCATCACGAACAGGCCTGTGCTATTGCCGCTGAGGGTTATGCCCGCATCAGCAACGAAATAGCTCTGGTATGCGTTACCAGCGGCCCCGGCGGAACAAATGCCATTACAGGCGTTTTGGGCGGCTGGCTTGATTCTATCCCTATGTTCATAATTTCAGGACAGGTAAAGCGTGAGACTACCCTCTGGAGCACCGATCTTCCTCTGAGACAGCTGGGCGATCAGGAATATAACATCATAGACTCCGTTAAGCCTATGACAAAATATGCCGTTATGGTCACAGATTCCGCAAGCATAAGATATCATCTTGAAAAGGCCCTTTTCCTTGCAAAGAACGGTCGACCTGGTCCTGTATGGCTAGATATTCCTCTTGATATTCAGGCTGCTGTGATTGAAACTGATGACCTTAAGGCATTTGACAGTACAGAAGCATCTGTTATGGAAAATCCTGTTTACAGCGAGGAACTTACCCCTTCTATACTTGAAAAGATAAAGGCTGCCAAACGCCCTGTAATCCTTGCGGGTACAGGTGTCCATCTCGCGAATGCCCTTCCAGATTTTCTCAAATGCGTTGACAAGCTGAAAATACCTGTTGTAACAGCTTGGAACAATCACGATCTTATCCCCTCAGACCATCCTTGCTTCTGCGGAAAGCCTGGCACTGTCGGAACAAGAGGCGGCAATTTCGTTGTTCAGAACTGCGATTTTTTACTTATCCTCGGTTGCAGAATGAACATTAGAATAATCAGTTACAACAAGCTTGATTTTGCCAAGGATGCATATAAAATTATGGTGGACATTGACGAGAACGAGATGAAGAAGCCCACACTTAAAATAGATATGCCCATTCACGCAAACGTAAAGGATGTTTTAAGATCTATAAATGCTTCCGATTATTCCAATGATAATGTCGAACACAAAAAATGGCTGGAATGGTGCAGAAAGACAGATGCACGTTATCCTGCAGCGCGTCCCGAATTTTATGCTCCCTCTGAATATATGAATCCATATGCCTTTATGGCAGAGGCATTCAAAGCATTTGATGAGGGTGAAAAGATTGTTTGCGGAAACGGTTCTGCTTGTGTTATTACTTTTCAGGCGGCTCAGACCAAAAAGGGACAGAGACTTTTCACAAACTCAGGATGTGCCGCTATGGGATACGGTTTCCCTGCTGCAATAGGCGTTTGTGTTCAGCAGAACGGAAATAGAGTTGTATGTATTGACGGTGATGGTAGCTTCCAGATGAATATACAGGAGCTTCAGACAGTTGTGTATAATCGTCTCAATATGAAGATAATTTATCTTAACAATAACGGATATCATTCTATCAGGCAGACACAGTCCAATCTTTTCAAGGGTCGTCCTATGGTGGGCGTCTGCGACGGAAATGGTCTCAGCTTCCCCAATGCTGAAAAGATCGCTACTGCTTACGGTATCCCATATATGCGTATTAACGACATAATCAAGGCTGAAGCTCAGATCAGACAGCTTCTTGAAACAAACGGTCCCGTTCTTTGCGAAGCTGTTGTTGATCCCGCTCAGAATTTTGAACCTAAGCTTTCCTCAAAGGTTCTTGATGATGGAAGGATAGTTTCCTCCGAACTTGACGATATGTTTCCATTCCTGCCAAAGGAAGAGTACGAACAGAATAAAAATATTGATCTTATCTGACGGAGAACATATATGAATACAGCAGTAATAACAGGGTCTACAGGCGCTGTGGGAACAGCCCTCTGCAAAAAGCTCTTAAAGGAGAACGTGAGGGTATTGGCTGTCTGCCGTAAAAATTCGGTCAGGGCTGACAGAATACCTGCGGGAGCCGAAAAAATTTTCTGCGACCTGAGTGAACTCTCACAGCTTGCCGAAATCGTGGGGGAAGCCGATGTTTTCTATCATTTTGCTTGGGCGGATACCATAGGCGCGGGCAGAAATGATATGTATTCCCAGACCGCAAACATCAGATACACACTTGATGCTGTCAGAGCTGCAAAAGCTATGGGATGCGAATGCTTCATCGGTGCGGGAAGTCAGGCAGAATACGGACGACACAATGAGCTTCTTAACCCCGACACTCCTTGCTTTCCCGAAAACGGCTACGGTATGGCAAAGCTCTGTGCAGGACAGATGAGCAGAAAAATGTGTGCCGATATGGGCATACGTCACATATGGCCCCGTATTCTTAGTGTTTATGGACCTTATGACGGTGAAAGGACGATGATATCCTCTGTGATATCATCTCTTCTCGAAAAAAGGGAGCCCGAACTTACTGCAGGTACTCAGATGTGGGATTACCTTTTCTCCTATGATGCTGCCGATGCCCTCTATCTTATGTGGAAAAAGGGCAGGGACGGTGCGATATATCCACTCGGAAGCGGCAAGGTGCGCCCTCTTCGCGAATACATTGAAATGCTCAGAGACTGCATTAATCCGGATCTCTCTTTAGGTTTTGGGAAAATACCATTTGGTCAAGCTCAGATAATGTTCCTTGGTGCAGATATCTCCGCATTGAAAAATGACTTAGGCTTTGCGCCGTCATACGATTTTGCCGAAGGAATAAAGCTTACCGCAGAGCATTATAAAAACAAATAAACCCCAAAAAGGATCGGTCACGAAATGAAAAAGATAAGTGTAATGGTACCCACATACAATGAGGAAGAAAATGTGGTTCCTCTGTCAGAGTCTATAATCGCAGAGCTTGAAAAGCTCCCTCAGTATGATTATGAACTGCTGTTCATTGATAATGACTCAAAGGATTCCACTCGTGAAAAGCTGGAAATGCTTTGCAATAAAAATCATAAGATAAAGGCAATTTTTAATGCAAAAAATTTTGGCCAGTTTAATTCACCTTTTTATGGAATGCTCCAGACCACAGGCGATTGTACAATCTGTATGTGTGCCGATTTTCAGGATCCTGTAGAAATGATACCTAAATTTATTCACGAATGGGAACAGGGCTACAAGATAGTTTCTGCAATTAAAACAAGTAGCAGAGAAAATCCAATTATGAGATTTCTGCGCACATGCTATTATAAGCTTATCAAGAAAATGTCCAATGTTGAACAGATAGAGCACTTTACAGGCTTCGGGCTTTATGATAAATCATTTATCAACGTTCTTAGAGAACTTGATGACCCTATGCCATTCCTTCGTGGAATAGTAGCGGAATTGGGTTTCAGACGCAAGGATATTTCTTATGAGCAGCAGCAGCGACGTGCAGGCAAGACAAGCAACAACTGGTATAGTCTATATGATGCCGCTATGCTAAGTTTCACATCATATACAAAAATAGGAATGCGTATCGCAACAATAATTGGTTTTTTTATATCCTTTATAAGCATTGCTATAGGATTTGTATATTTGATATTGAAGCTTTTGCATTGGGATAGTTTTGCAATGGGAGACGCACCTATGCTTATTGGTATGTTTGTGCTTGGAGGAATACAATTGTTCTTTATCGGCTTGTTAGGCGAATATATACTTAATATAAATTCAAGAATAATGAAGCGACCGCTTGTAATAGAAGAATGTAGATTGAATTTTGACGAAAGAGAAGAACTGGTTGTCAAAGAAAAGCAAATATAACAGAAATGATTTGGTTAGCAAAAAGAATTGTTGCTGTTAACGAAAGAAAATTGAAACTGTTCGAAAATCTTCAGTTCTAAAAAGGTGATGAGCATTGTGAGACTGCAAGGAGAAATCCTGTCTTGATTTCGGAATCTCAAAAGTACAGCAGCGAATGACAGATTCTTAACTTGGGTCTTTCCAAGGGGTTCAAACAGGCTATAATAAAAACACATCATTTTTAATAGGGAGAATAGTTGATGCAGTCGTTAAAGCAATTTATAAAATTCGGGTTAGTGGGGTTATCCAATACCCTTATCTCTCAGATTGTTTATATGGCAACTGTTGCGTTGGGCGCTCATTATATTGTTGCAAGCGTAATTGCATTTGTTATAAGTGTCTTAAATGCTTTTTTTTGGCAGAACAAATTTGTTTTTAAGCAAGAACCGGACAAGAAGCAGAGGGTTTGGTGGAAAGTTTTACTGAAAACATATGCGGCATATGCTTTTACTGGTCTTATTTTAAATAATTTGTTGTTGATAATGTGGATAGATATCATGAAGATTGCTCGTTTTACTCCTAAAATAACTGAGATAGTAAATAATTTTGGTGTTGCTATAGATAATGATGAACTTGCTATTGATATTGCACCTATCTTAAATATTGTAATAAATATCCCTATTAATTTTGTAATAAATAAATTTTGGGCATATCGACAAAAGAAAAACACCTAAACATTTTTGCAAAGCAATTTATTGAAGAATAAAAACAGAAATTATACGAGTCTGTTTGTTCTCGTATAATTTTCCTGCTGTCATTTCATTGATACTACACCTTCTTTCGTTCTTTCATATGCGGTTTTGTCTTTATCTGCACTATCTCATTTATTATATTCCATTTATGCATGGACTTCTTTATATTTACATAGTTTGTTTGATGTACTATAATAAAGCTGTAACGCGCTCCCAAAAAGTGATATAATAACCACAGATCTGCAAATAAAAGTCAATAGGTAAAATGAAATTTTTTAAAAAAATTTCAG
>ERZ870021.143-NODE-143-length-9798-cov-4.970476_pt1 | contig 9798 bp, 6 predicted proteins | sample MGYA00520890_ERZ870021 | MGnify/ENA primary metagenome ERZ870021 (study PRJEB32232, sample SAMN07284987) | human gut metagenome | biome: human-associated habitat; material: feces | host: Homo sapiens | place: Tanzania | collected 2014-08-14 ...
TTTACATAAAAAAACGAACCGTTACTCTTTAAAAAACGCCCCTATAAGCCCGTTATCGGCAATTTTTAATAAAACGTGCGTTTGTTTTTTAAAAAAAGAACGATAAGTCGGGCTATAAGCCCGTTTTTAAGTGAAAACCATAAAAACCCGCCCGAGGAAGAAACCTCGGGCGGGGAGTGTGAGTTTTTGCGAAAAAATCTTTTCGTTTTTACGATAAGTATCGTTTTTATGAAAAATATCTTTTCCGTTTTTTACAGCAAATGATTAAGTTGCGATTTTACGATAAATATTGTTTTACGATATTAAAAACGATTTTAAGCCGTTAACAAATAGTTTATCGTATAGCCGTGTAAATTACGACTAAAACTACGGCGACGACTATAAAGAACGCGCCGGCTATAAAGTAGTGAGCGATACCGCTCTTTTTCTTTCTTTCCACGGCTTTTCTTTCTTTATAATCGGCAAAGTTTTCTCTTTCTTTAAATCTGCGTTTGGGGGATAAATTTCTGACGACCAACACGCTTTCGACCGAGTAGCCGAGAGCGTCGAAAGTCCCTTTTCTTTCCGCAAACGCTATACCTCCGATGCCGAACAGCATTATTCCCGAAACGGCGAAGGCGTCGGACAGCGCGCCTAAAACCGCCGTTATGTCGTCAAACCGCGCGTTGGAATCCGCAAAAACGACGATTAAAAATACCGCCGCGGACAACGCCAAGCCTACCGCAAAAGTAATTATATACGGCAACGGTTTTACCTTACTCATTATTAAGTTCCTTTTTATACCTTTCTTCTTCCGCGTCGTTACAATAGACGAAGTGATCCGGTCTTATTTCTCTCATCGAAGGTAAATCGACGGAATAATCGTGTTCTTTTAACGCGTTATAAGTTATCCTTTTACGACGTTTTTCGTAATAAGGATCGGGAAGCGGAATCGCCGACAAAAGAGATTTCGTATAAGGATGCATGGGATGCGCGAAAAGTTCCTCCGCCGAAGCGAGTTCTACCATATTGCCGTAATACATTACGCCGATTCTGTCGGAAAAATATTTTACAACAGACAAATCGTGCGCTATAAACAGTATAGTAAGCCCTAAACTATCTCTCAGATCGTTCAAAAGGTTTATAACCTGCGCCTGTATGGATACGTCGAGCGCGGAAATCGGCTCGTCCGCGATAATAAAATCCGGATTAAGAATAAGCGCCCTTGCTATACCGATACGTTGACGTTGTCCGCCCGAAAACTCGTGAGGATATCTTCCCGCGTGTTCGGGAAGAAGCCCTACGAGGTCGAGCATCTTCATTACTTTTTCGTTAATGACGGCTTTATTTTTTTCGCCGTGAATAACGAGTCCTTCCGAAATTATATCCCTGACCGTCATACGAGGATCGAGCGACGCAATGGGATCCTGAAAAATCATCTGAATTTTCGTAACGAGTCTTTCTTTTTTCGCTTTTTTTAAAAGTTCGTCGCGTTCTTTTATGAGAGCGGGTTTTTCCGCTTCGTCGGCGGCGTCGAGTTTTTCAGCGTAATCACGGGTGATTTCTTCGACGCGTCTTTTAGCGTAATCCTTATCGCAATACTTATGATCGCGCCGGGCTTTTTTAATTTCGGCTTTCTGTATTTCTATATAGTCTTCGGCATTTTTTATAAGTTCGGCTTTTTTCGCTTCGTAATCGTCTGAATCCGAAAATTTTCCGAGCGCGTCCAAAGCGTTTTTAAGTTCGGCTTTTTTAGCGGATATGTTATCTTTATAAGATTTTATGCCGGCAACGATTCTTTCGCCTTTAAAATAAACGTTACCGCTTGTGGCGTCGTAAAGTTTTATAATAGTTCTGCCCGTGGTGGTTTTTCCGCAACCGGATTCCCCTACAAGCCCGAAAACCTCGCCTTTTTTGATTTCAAAACTGACGTTTTCCACGGCTCTGAGTTCGCTTCTTCCGAATTTGAAATATTGACAAAGATTTTCTACTTTCAGTAACGTTTCGGCATTCTCGAATTTATTCATTATAAAGCCTCCCGTTGTTGTCTTTTCATTTTTTCTATACGTTCTTTAACCTGCTTCGGCGGTTCCACTTTAGGCGCCGACGGATGAAGCAACCATGTTGCCGCGTAATGGGTATCGGAAATTTTAAACATAGGCGGTTCTTCTTCAAAATCGATTTCGAGCGCGTATTTGTTTCTTTCCGCAAAAGCGTCGCCTTTGGGCGGGTAAATCATGTTCGGCGGGGTTCCGGGGATAGCCTCGAGTTTATCTTTGGTGTCAAGATCGGGCATGGAGGATAAAAGCGCCCACGTATATGGATGAGCGGGAGCGTAAAAAACGTCCTCCGCGGTGCCGATTTCGACAATCTTACCCGCATACATAACGGCAACCCTGTCCGCCATGTTGGCTACTACGCCCAAATCGTGCGTAATGAATATTACGGTAAGGTTGCGTTCTTTTTTAACGTTGTTTATAAGTTCCAGAATCTGCGACTGAATGGTAACGTCCAAAGCGGTGGTAGGCTCGTCGCAAATAAGTATGTCGGGGTTAAGCGAAAGCGCTATCGCTATGACGATACGCTGACGCATACCGCCGGAAAGTTCAAACGGATATTGACGGAAACGCTTACGGGGTTCGGGAATACCGACCTCCTCTAAAAGTTTCAAAGCGCGGTTTTTGGCGATTGATTTCGTAACTCTGAAAACGACCGCCGAAGCCTTTTCTTTGAAAAAGTCAATCAAGCCGACTACCTTTTTTTCAAAGTCGATTTTGTCGTTAAATTCCACGTCGCGTTGCATTTTTTCCTTTACGTGCAGGATATACGCGTAAACGTCGGCTTTTGCCGATTCGAGATCGACCAGATCTTTTTCGGCGACCGTATAGTCGGGCGCTTTTCCTTTTTCGACGAGGCTTTCGTAGTGTTTAATCTGCTTTTCGTAACGTTTCTCTTCGGATTCGTTGTGTAAAATTCCGTTATAATACATATCGAGAGCGGTTCTCATTCCCGATTTGAAGGTATATAAAACGTTGTCTTTCACGACGTCGAGAAGATCTATCGATTTTTCGACCGCGTCTGCTATTACTTTTGCTTTTTCAAACGCCGATTTTTTATCGCAATCGAGCGTTTTGAAAAATTCTTCGTTTTCTTCTATAAGTTTGACAGCCGCCTTTTTATTTTCTACGGAACGCGCGTTGGAATACAAAACGCCTTTTTTTGCTTCCTCGATAAAGTAAAGCATAAAATTGTCGTCGAGATACTTCCTCAAAAATGCGTTAAGTTCGTCGATTTCCATATCGGGAAGCGGATCTAAGGAAAAAGTAACGTAATAGCCCATTGCGAAAAAGTTCGGCTTTATATACGACGAGGCTTCTTTTAAAATATCGGATACCGTCGAAAGTTTCTGATATATCGCTTCCCAGTCGGCGTCTTCTTCGGTGTCCTTTTTTTCGCTTTTGTTGAACATAAAGCGGGTTAAGGAATTAAGTTTTTCGCCGAAAGATATTTTTACGAGCGACTTTATCTCGGAAAGGTTCTTTTTAAGTTCTTCCGCGCGGGAATACACGACGTATCTTTCTACCGATTTTTCCGCCGTTTTGATAATTTCAAGCAGTTCCTTCCGCACGCTTTGGTAAGCCTTCTTTTCTATACGGAACATTACGTCCGTAATATCCGAAAGAGCGTTATCCGCCGCTTCCTTCGCCTTATTGTACGAATACTCCAGAGCAAGATGCTTATACTCGAATTTATCGAAATTCGAGCATAGTTCTTTATTTTCGGCTTTCTTTGACGCGTCCGCGTTCATGGCTTCGTCCATACTGCGGTTCAGCGTCGAAAGCATATCGTTAAAAGCCTTTCTCGATTCTCTTTGGCTGACTTTACCTTTGATAAGGGAAGCCTCCGTCATTTGCTTACCGATTCTCATAATCGGGTTGAGACTCGACATGGGATCCTGGAAAATCATTGCGATTTTATCTCCCCGCAATTTGTGAAATTCTTCTTCGGGGATTTTCATAAGATCTCTGCCGTCGTAAATGATTTCGCCGCCTTCTTTGATGGCGTTGCCCGCTAAAATGCCCATTATGGCGCGGTTCGTAACGGATTTTCCCGAACCGCTTTCGCCTACGATCGCAAGAGTTTCGCCTTTATAAAGGTCGAAATCGATGCCTCTTACGGCTTGCACGATGCCCGCGTCGGTACGGAAGGATATTTTTAAGTTGTTTACCGATAATTTAACCTGTTTCATATCTTTATTCCTCCGAACCGCGCAACGACGGGTTGAAAGCATCTCTTAATCCGTTACCGAAAAGGTTAAACGATAACATCATAAGAACTAAGAAAATCGACGGGAAAAGCGCAACGAAAGGCGTTGTTGCAAGCGTTGCCTGTCCTGCCGCTATAAGCGTGCCTACGCTTGTAATATTGCCCGTTTCGAGATTGATAATTCCCAAATAAGAAAGGTTGGTTTCGGAATATATCATCGAGGGAATAACAAGAGCGCAAGCCGTTACTAAAGTACCGATGGCGTTCGGGAATATGTGCTTGAACATAAGCCTGAAATCGTTTGCGCCGAGCGTCCTTGCCGCCAGAACGTATTCTTGCTTTTTATAACGGTAAAACTGCATACGCGTCGTACCTGCCATACCTATCCAACCCGTTAAGAAAAACGACAGGAATAATACGAGAGCATGACTCGACGCACCCATGTGAAGTTTCAAAAGGGTAATGACAATCATCATGGGAATAGCACCCAAAACGTCGGTGATTCTTTCCATGATAAGGTCGGTTTTCCCGCCGAAGTAACCGGCGACAGATCCCCATATAGCCCCGATAATAAGATTGACCGCCGCAACTACCGTGGCGAATAAAAACGAAAACCTTGCGCCGGAAGCAAGACAGGTCAATATGTCTTTTCCCGCGCCCGTCGTTCCGAATAAAAAACTCGGTTCGGTTATTCCGTCTTTCAACACTTGCGTGTGGTAGTAACGATAGTATTCATAGTAGTTTATACGACATTCGAATCCGCTTGACGTCTTGCGTGCGTAAGCGTAATAATAGGTTTTTCCTTCCTTCGTATATCCGTCGCCTGCGATTCTTGACGAATAGTAAAAATCTTTCGGATCTTCAAAGTCCCCCGACGCTTCGTCTTTAACGTAAGCCCAATAAACGGGGATAACCTTACCGTCTTCGTAAACTATTTGCGTCTTAGATTCGCCTTTTGTTTTATAATAATAGTTTGCGTCGGTGGAGTCCTGTTCCGCTTTCGGTCTGTCTGACAATTTTAAAGTCGGATATATAACTTGTTTTCCGGTTTGATTTTGATATTCCTGAATGGCTTTGTACTCGTTTTCTTCGAAGTTCTTGTAAATCATACCGATTTGATGATAGGTATCGAGCCTATACTTATACAAACCTTCGTCGTTAACCGAGTAGGACTGATTTTTAACTGCATTGTGTCCGGTTTCTTCGCCCATCGCGTAATAATACATAAAACTCAGTTTGCCCGTTTCTTTTTCAACACAGCCGTCCCAGAACGAAGTGTTTTTAAACCATGAGTTTTTAGGCCGCGTGGAAGAATAGTAAGTATCGTTGTAAGAAACGCTGTACGGCGTGCAGAAAGGAACGATTATGGCAAACAAAATCAATAAGATAATGATTCCGGAAGCAACAACCGCGCCTTTATTTTTACTGAATCTGCGTAAAGCGTCCTGAAAGTAGCCGACGGGTTTTGTCTGCAACTTTTTTTCGTGAGAAAAGTCGGTTTTTTCGGCAAATCTGAATTTTTCCGCGGGGATATTGTTTAAATTGATATCTTTCATATTATTTAGCCCCCATTCTTATTCTCGGGTCGATAAATCCGTAACTTATGTCTATAACTATTCCCGCAAGCAAACTTACCAGAGTATAAAAGCCGGAAAGCAACATAAAAAAGTCGTAATCTTTATAGGTTATCGAATCAAGATATAGTCTTCCCACTCCCGGTACGGAGAACATGGACTCGATAATAAGCGAACCCGATAATACGGCGATGAATTCGCTTAAAATAGACGGAAAGATTACTACCATGGAGTTTCTCATGGCGTGGCGGAAAGTCGCCTGCCCCCTTGTTAAGCCTTTGGTCCTTGCAAGCAACATGAATTCGTTGGTCAAAACTTCGGAAAGTTCTGCCCGCGTGTATCTTGCGTAGCCCGCAATAGAGCCGAGACACAACGCCAAAACCGGCGGCATCATCGACTTAAACATGGCAAAACTAAAATAGTCGTAACCTACTTTCATCGTTTGGGGGAACCAATTCCATTTAAAACACATGAAATACTGTATAAGCACGCCCAAAACTATCGATGGCAACGATATAAGCAGTATAATAAATATGTTTATCACCTGATCCTGCCATTTGTTCTTTTTAAGCGCGGCTAAAATACCGAGCCCTAATCCGATAGGCACGCCTATTATGGTCGAATAAAGGTTAATAAGAATCGTCGGCGGTAATTTTTCGGCAAAAACTTCCGCTACCGGATATCCGCGATAAGACGGCAAAGAAACGCCTACGCCGAAATCGCCGTTTGTGAATATACGTTTTAAATAGTTACCGAGTTGTATCAACACGGGAACTCTGTCGTAACTCCATGTGCCGTTAGCGTTTTTAACGGCATTTTGTATATATCCGCGCCCTACCAGCCGATTAATTATAACGTTGGCGTCCTGTCCCTGTTGAACGGTAATAACTATCGGCAACATTTTGATAAGCACGAAACACATCAGCATTATTATGCAAAACGTCATGACCATAAGACCAAGTCTTTTCATCACGTATTTAAACATGTACATAATAAATGGCTCCTTTTTTTCGTTAACATTCTTAAATACGCAAACTGACGGCGGGCAAAAAAACTTCCGTCCGCCGTCGATTTTACGTTTTATCTTAGTTTTTTAACTATGCGTTGCTGTCGGGATTTTTTATGTTAAAAAATTCCTGACAGCCACAATCTGAAACTATTCGCTCTTTTTGTATTCGGTTTCGAGGTTGTTGTTGTTTGCGGAAACGTATGCTCTCCACTCTGCATCGTCATACTTCGGTTGCAGATATCTTATTCCGCCAAATGCCATAAATACGTTATGTTCATCCGAAATCGCGGCAAACTTGGCGCTTGTAACGGTCGCCGAGAATTGCGAAGTCGTCATAATCGAAAAATATTTACTTAAAACAACTTCTTCGATCTTGGATAACAAAGCCATTCTCGCGGTTTCGGGAATAAAGCCCGAACCCCAATTGTAAGACTTAGGCTGATTTTTGCTTACCGCAATACCGTTTAAGCAGCAATACCAGTTGAAAACGCTCATCGTAATGGCTTCGCCGGCTCCTTCGTAATCGCCTTCCGGCATAGTGTAAGTAAGAGCCTCTTTCGAAGTATCCCACCAGGTTGAGTACATCAATCCCGCTTCGGGATCGACATAGCATTGTAAGAACCCGAACGGATCGAACGCGCCGCCCCGGAAACCTGTTCCTGTGGCAATATCGTACGAACCCGATTTGAAATCTTTTGCCCAGTTTTCACCGAAACTTGAATCGAAGGTTATATCGAGTTTACCTTCCAAAGAAGTACCTGCAACCATTTCTTCGAAAGTCTTTTTCATATAATCGTAATGACGACGAGTATTTGCGTTATCTTCCGAGGTACCGAATTTCAATTCGATTTTCTTGGTTGCGTCATAACCATACTTTTCGGCGTTTGCGGTAAGTTCCGCATAAGCCGCTTCCACGAGTTGTTTCGAAAGCGGTCTGTTCATACCGTTCATTGCATCGTACGCCTTTTGGTAATCGGTGTAAGTGGTTGTACCGTCTGTCCAGGTACCGTCTTCTTTTTGGGTAAAGCCGTAAACGCGTAGCAAGCCTTCTTTGGCTATTTGCGTGTCACGATATACGCCGCCGTTTTCTATATCGTAGTAATAAGAAGGACCGAGTAACCCGAAGCAAGCCTTGTGCGAAGTAAAACACGTAGCGTTGTAATCGGCTCTGTCAAGGTAGAGAGAGAATGCTTTTCTGAAGTCTTCTATTGCTAAAATACCGTTGTTTCTGCCCGCGGTTTTTAGCACGTCCAGATTTGCATATAAGTTCGTACCATAAGTACCGGTTCCGGGAGCGTATTGAGTGTATTTCGAGTTTCTGTAGTCGTCTTTATGCGCTACGTCAAGACCGATTTCATCGATTTCACCCGCTAAGAACTTAGTCCATTGAGTATTTACTTCGGAAACTTGTTCGCAGAATATCTCATCGATCTTGTACTGATTTTTGTAAAGTTCCATGTTATAGCCGTACCAGTTATCGTTTCTCGATAAAGTATAAGCCTTGCCTTTCTGGAATTGCGTTAATTTATAGGGCCCCCAACTTGCGGTGGTATCTTTATCCGAATTATAAACGGACGTATAAAGAGTTGCTCCTTCTGCGGGTTCTCTTTTACATTTTTCATAAAGATCTCTTTTTACAAGAGGCAAACTGGAAAGAGAATACGCCGCTTCGTAAGAAAGTTCACCGTTTTCCTTTTTACACTTGATGGGCGCTTCAAGACAAAGGACGATTTCGTATTTAGACGGAGCATACAAACCTACTTTTTCGAAAGAAAGTTCGGGATAAGTATATTCCACGACAAAGAAATCCAATTCTTCGTTAGGTTCGGTCTTCCAACTGTCTATTAACTTAGTCCACGTTGCGTTTAATGCTTCATCGGCAACGATTTGCGCATAGGTTTTTCCTTCAAGCGCAAGTAATTCTTCTACCGTTGCGTCAATGGGTTTATTGATTCCGTTCGCTACAAGATAGGCTGCAACTTTAGCCGCCGTCCATGCGTCAGGGAAACCGAAAGCACCACGCATACTGCATACCGCGCCACCGCGTTCTTCCTTATTTTCTTCGGAAGATGCAAGGCTGAATACGATTCTGTCGTATAATGCTTCCTCGAAAACGGTGTATGGACCATCCGCGGGGAACCAGCCGCTTTGACCTTGGTAAACGTAACTACGCGCGTTTTTAACCTGAATATTAGCGTAGTAAGTAGATGCGCGCATATTCTGGAATTTCGGATCGAGTTGCTGTTGCATCGTGTAAACGAAATCCGTTGCGTCGATAGGCGTTCCGTCGTGCCACTTCAAGTCTTGTCTTAAAGTGATCTTCCAGGCGTAACTGCCGTCGGCTTTCTGTTTATCGGTGTATCCCCATTCTTCACCGACGGTACTCGTTACGTCTTCCAGATTCGTAGCCGCCGAATAGTTAACGGTATATCCGCCCGACACGATTGCATCCGCATTGACTTCTCCGCTTGCGGTGTACTTTTTATCGCCTTCAAATTTGTAATCGTATTCGAAGAACGACGATACCAGATAATCTAAAATTTGTGTATCGTTGTTATCTTCGTAAGTAAGTTCGTTCCAGTTGCTGGGCATCGTCACCGTATAACTTCTATATGTGTTTACGCCTTTTCCTTCATTGTTCGGTTTACAAGCGGTAAACACGCCGACGGAAACGGCAAGAACCAGCAAAACTGCCAATAGTTTTTTCATTTTTTTAAAAACCTCCGTTTTAATTTTTTATTTTTAACGCTATCAAACGCGACTTGTTTTTTTAATTTCGAACGCAAACGGTGATATCTCCGTCCTGAAAAATAAACAAGGCGCGCTTTTTAACGATTTTTTAGCCCTTCGGTTAGGGATTCCAATCATTATCACTAATTATTTTTGCGGGAATAAATCGGTTTTTGCTGTGTTAAACTCCCATCACCGTACGTATAGTACGCTTTCGGTCGTTTGCCTTGCAAAAACTTA
>ERZ870021.149-NODE-149-length-9711-cov-3.855200_pt1 | contig 9711 bp, 7 predicted proteins | sample MGYA00520890_ERZ870021 | MGnify/ENA primary metagenome ERZ870021 (study PRJEB32232, sample SAMN07284987) | human gut metagenome | biome: human-associated habitat; material: feces | host: Homo sapiens | place: Tanzania | collected 2014-08-14 ...
ATCATAATCTCCTTCACAGGATAGTTGATAGGATACTTCTTCTGACCCACGAAGTAGGAGAGAATCATCGCTGTTCCATAGCCTGCGAAACCAGCCCAGGCACAGGCGATGTAACCATAGATAGGTACGAAGATAACGTTGATGGCTATCAATACCAGGCAGCCGATGCCCGAGAAGTAAGCACCCCAGATGGTCTTGTCGATGAGCTTGTACCAGAAACTGAGGTTGAAGTAAACTCCCATCATGATTTCGGCAGCCATTACGATAGGCACTACCTTCAAACCATCCCAGTAGTCGCGGCCGATGATGTGGCGAAGCAAATCCATATATCCTACCACCACAAGGAAAGCCAGGAGGGTGAAGATAACGAAATACTTCATTGCCGAAGCATACATCTTTTTATTGTCTTTCTCTTTTGCATTGCCAAATACGAAAGGTTCGTAGGCAAAGCGGAATGCCTGAGTAATCATTGCCATGATCATCGCAATCTTCGATGCTGCGCCATAGATGCCGAGCTGGGTGTGAGCATCGCCCTTCTCATAGATGTATGGGAAGAGAATCTTGTCGGCAGTCTGGTTCAATATACCTGCAATACCGAGTACGAGGATTGGCCAACTGTAGCTAAGCATCTTCTTGATGAGCACCTTGGTTTCTGCCCAGGAAGCGTAAGGACCGGAAAAACCTTCCTTCAGTTCCTTGAAGAAGAAGATGGTCATGGTAGAGGTGCAGATTATGTTGATGTAAAAAGCATACTCTACGTCGCTTCCGCCCATAAAACCGAAGTAGGCGATATTCATGGTCATGTTGCCGATAATGAAAAGCATCTTCAAGGCCGCAAACTTCAGCGGGCGCTTCTTGTATCTGAGATAAGCGAATGGGATGCACTGGAAAGCATCAATAGCCACGGTAACGAACATCGTCCAGACATAAGCCGGATGATCAGCGTAGCCCATCGCATCGCTCAAAGGCGTGATGAAGAGGAATACCAGGGCGATGAAGAGTAGGGAGGTGAAGCCCACCATGCTCAAAACCGTGGTATAAACTTTATGAGCATCTTCTCCCTCCTTATTGACGAAACGGAAGAAGGTGGTCTCCATTCCGTAGGTCAGGATAACGAGAAGTAACGCCGTATAGGCGTACATGTTGGTGATGACACCATAACCACCACTGGCGGCACTGATCTTAGCCGTATAGAGTGGTACAAGCAGATAGTTCAGAAATCTGCCGATGATACTGCTCAAACCATAGATGGCGGTATCCTTTGCGAGTGATTTTAAACTTGCCATATGTTTAAAAGTAAAAGGGTAAAAAGGTAAAAAGGTAAAAGGAAGCTGGATCCTCTGCCTTTTCGCTTTTTACTTTTGTTTATTGATTATTTTTTTGTTTCAATTTATTGATGATATTTACGAGAGTTCCCATGATTGTCTTAACATCATTGGATATTGATTCATATTGCTCTGTTGTTATATAATTGCTTTCTTGAAGTAAGTCCAGCCAATATAAAGTTTCACTTGCTTCTTTTAGGGAGATGCTAAGTTTGCTTATATAATCTGGTGTACTTTGAGCATAGGTGCTTTCTGCAATGTTTGCTCCAATGCTTGTGCCACATCTGTATATTTGTTTAGACATAACGAATTCATGTTTCTCTTCTTTGAGGAAAACATAAAGCTTGATTATTCGTATGGCAAACTTTTTACTTAATTCATAAATGACATTATTGCCCATATTTTCATTTTTTAGATGAATATATAATCTAAGTCCTTTTTACCTTTTTACTTTTAAAAGAATAGGTATGCTACAGCAATTGCAGCGATGACTCCTGCCAAATCGGCGAGCAAGCCGCAAGCCACGGCGTGGCGGGTATTCCTGATGCTTACGCTTCCGAAATATACTGCCAATATATAGAAGGTGGTGTCGGTGGAACCCTGGAAGATGCAGCTCAATCTGCCCACAAACGAATCAGGACCATAGTTTTTCATCGCCTCCAGCATCATGCCTCGTGCGCCACTTCCCGACAGCGGTTTCATGATGGCGGTAGGCAGGGCACCTACGAAATCGGCATTCAATCCGCATTGTTCTACCGACCATGAAATGCCTTGAATCACCATATCCATCGCTCCCGAAGCACGGAACACGCCGATGCCCACGAGAATCGCCACGAGATAAGGAATAATCTTCACCGCAGTAGTAAAACCTTCCTTCGCTCCCTCGATAAATGCATCATATACATTCACCTTCTTCCAGAAACCAGCCAGGATGAAGCAGAGGATGATGCCCAGGAGAATCATGTTAGAAGCCAGGGTGGTAACCGTGTTCATCGTATCCTTATCCATCTGTCCGAATCCCCAGATGATGATACCTACGAAGGCGCACATTCCCAACAGAGTTGCGAGCAATACCGGCTGTAGGATGTTGATGCGTTGCCAGAGCGAAGTGATGATGATTCCGGCAAGCGTAGCCACGAGCGTAGCCATCAGGATAGGGATGAAGACATCCGTAGGCTGGGCTGCTCCATAGGAGGCACGGAAGGCGAGGATGGTGGTAGGGATGATGGTGAGTCCTGAGGTGTTCAGAACCAGGAACATGATCATCGGGTTCGTCGCCGTATCCTTCTTCGTGTTGAGCTCCTGCATCTGCTGCATCGCCTTCAATCCTGTAGGTGTTGCCGCATTATCGAGTCCCAGCATATTCGAAGCGATATTCATGAAGATGCTTCCCATCACCGGATGGTTCTTCGGAATATCAGGGAAGAGACGAGTGAAGACCGGGCTGAGCGCTCGGGCCAACACATTCACTACTCCCGCCTTCTCTCCAATCTTCATGATGCCAAGCCAGAGGGCGAGCACGCCCGTAAGTCCGAGAGAAATCTCGAAGGCATTCTTGGATGAGTCGAAGGTGGAATCTACAATCTTCTGGAAGATAGTCGTATCTCCCATTGCCAATCCGATGAGTGCGAAGATGAACGCAATCACGAAAAATGCTATCCAAATGTAATTTAAAACCATATAATCTGAATAATCTGATGCTGCGACCTGAGAATCGCACATTCCTTATTAATTAATGTATTGTTTCTAAAACGGCTGCAAAATTACAATAATTTTCTTGCATAGCGATGCTTTTATACTTTTTTAATCTCCCTTTTTATCTGCTTTCGGAAAATGGCATTATCTTTGCGGCTCAAATTCTAAAAACAGTAAGGTAGATTCATACAAAAACATGATTTGGGAAGCAAAGGACTTCCGTTGGATTTTATAAAATGGAAAAGAATGAGAAAATAAATAGCGAGCAAGAGATGCCCGCTGAAGCGAATAAGGTAAATTCCGCTGATGCGGATAGAGTAAAGGAAGTATATAAGGTGACGATAGCGGGAAGCATCATCAATGTGGCGCTGCTCGTACTGAAGTTTGCTGCGGGTATCCTCGGACATTCGGCAGCAATGATAGCGGATGCTATCCACTCGCTTACCGATTTCGCCACAGATGTGGTGGTACTGGTATTCGTAAAACTGGGCAATAAGCCTATGGACAAGGACCATGATTATGGTCATGGCAAATACGAGACGCTTGCCACAGCCATCATCGGTATCTCGCTCTTCGTAGTGGGTGTGATGATCTGCTATTCGGGCGTTACCAAGACCTATCGTGCCATTTGCGGCGAGACACTCCAGCAACCGGGTATTGTAGCCTTGATTGCTGCTATCGTAAGTATCGTGATGAAGGAGTGGGCTTATCAGTTTACGGTAAAAGCCGGAAAGAAATATCATTCCGAGGCTGTAGTGGCGAATGCCTGGCATCATCGCAGCGATGCCTTGTCGAGCATCGGAACGATGTTCGGTATAGGTGGTGCCATCATTCTGGGAGATAAATGGGCGGTGCTCGATCCGCTTGCAGCCATCATCGTGAGTGCCTTCATCATCAAGGCCGCCTGGGGACTGGTGATGCAGTCTGTGAAAGAACTGACGGATGCCAGTCTTCCGGAAATGGAGGAAGATGAAATCCTGAAGATTGCGAACGAAGAGCAGGGAGTGGGAGAGATTCATAACCTGCGTACCCGTCGCATAGGAAACAAGATTGCGATAGAAATGCACGTCCGCATGCCGGGTTCGCTTTCGCTTTATGAGGCACATGAGCATGCTACTCATATCGAAAGAAGATTGAAGCAGCACTTCGGCGCAGATACCCATGTTGGAATCCATCTCGAACCGATTAAAGTGAACGGAAAATATCAGAAACCGGAATAATTGAAATAAAAGTAAACGAGCCTTGACGGTAGGATAAATCCTCCATCAAGGCTCGTTTTATTTTGTTATTTGATATCCGGTCGGATTACCAGCCGAGATTTACGCTGGCTCCTGCCATAATCCACAAACCTGGCTGCTTAACGGCAGTGAGGTCGTAGTAGCGGTGGCAAGTGATATTATCTGCTTTCACGAAGATATTGTAATTCTTCTCGTCCCACATCAACTTGCAATCTACCTTGGTATATGGATGATAGCCATTCATTCTCTGCTGCCATCTTACGCTCCACGAAGCTGAAAGCTTGCTCCAGATCTGATGATCCAGGCCGAATACTGCCTTGTGCTTCAGATACTCCAATGCATAGAGCGATTTCAGAATGTTGGTCTCGGTCTTATGATCCTGATAGATGTAAGCATAACCCAACTTGATGCGGGTGATGAAACTGTTTGGTATCAATTCTCTCATGTAGATAGTAGCATCTACATTGTAGCCCATGTTGTTGAGCTTTCCGATGTTCATTACGTGATACTTGCTGTCAGCCAATTCCGTTTCTGAAGTCTGAACCCAGTCAATCATGTTGGTGCCGTGTGCGTAGAATCCACTAACGGTTGCTGCAAAACCGGTCTGACGATACTGGGTTCCTACCTTGAAGGTTGAGTTCTTCTCCGGGTTCAGGGTGAGGTCGCCTTGCTGTACCGCATTACTCATGTATAAGTCGGTGTAGGTAGGCATTCTCAAAGCCTTGTTCCAGGAAGCGTAGAACTTCCAGTTGTCGTTAGGACGATAACTCATATCCACACCAGGATAGAAGCGGAAGTCGTTGTCCAAACCGGTATTCTTGTTGGCCAAGACACCTGCCGACAAGGTGAAACCGCCAAAGATGAAGTTGTGCTCCAGCATGATGTTGGTATTGGTGCGCTCACCTTTTCGGGTATATTGACGATCAGAACCCGAGATATCCTTATAGTCTTTCTCTGCGAGTTCCTCGCCCAATGCAGTAGAGTAGATGCTCTCCTTGCTGATGTCGAAAACAACCGCAGTCTTACCCAAAGCCCAAGCCACGTTGGCATTCAGTCCACCACCATAAACATCGAGGTCGTGATAGTTTTCGCCTATCTGAGTTCCACGAATCAACTGATAGTGATCCTTGAATTTGTTATAATAGAATTGAGGCGCAATCTCCCAGGTCTTCTCCTGGTTGTGCAGACTCAGATTGAGCGAAGCCAGACCGTGGTCTGTCTTCTCATATTGATTGTTATATTTGGCGCTGTAGAAAGTATTGGCACCATAGCTCTGGCTAGCAATACCCAACTGGGCGATGATGTCAAAACGCTGGTCGTAAGAGAAAGAGAGATTGCCGTAGCCCTGTCCTTTCTCGAAGTCGCTGTTGTCTGTGCCACCATCCGAGCGCTTGTAGCCTCCGCTTACAGAATAAGCATGAGTCCACTTGCCTGTCTCAAAAGCCGTCTGCACACGTCCCTGTGCTCCGAAACTTCCAAAGCTTCCGCCTTCTACACTTGCAGATACTCCATCATTCTGTGCCTTCTTGGTCACGATGTTGATGGCACCATTAAAGGCTGAAGTTCCGAATATGCGCGATGCTGCCCCCTCGAGCACTTCGATGTGGTCGATGTCAGCAAGAGCTACAGGAAAATCAGAAGCATTGTGACCAGTCTGGGGATTGGAAATGTTGACACCATTCAGGAGAATGGTAATCTGGTCGAAGGTTCCACCATTGATGGAAATATCCGTCTGAACACCAAAGCCACCACGCTGACGGACATCCACGCCGGTAGCTAATTTCAATACATCGTTGATAGTCTGCGCAGCCGCACGATGAATATCGTCGCGGGTAATGACAGACACAATCTTAGGTGACTGCTCTACAGTCATCGGCGCACGAGATCCGGTAACGCTCACCGCATCTAGCTCGTAAGCCTTTCCGCCCTTGTAGAGGGTAGAATCAACCTTGGCTCCCTCTGTGCTTACGCCTGCTGCCTTAGCATGGCTCAGGGTAGCAACGCTGAGTGCACCAACAAGTACCTCTCTTCCCAAAACAGCGAAGAGTGAGTAATTCTTGTTAGAGAATCGGTTGAACTTCAAGCTGTTGCGCTTGTTGAAAATTGTTTTGTACATTAAATAAAATGTTTATAAATGAATAATAAATCGAAGCCGCAAGCCTGCTCGGTTTTCGGCATTCGGGGTGCAAAGGTACGGTCTTTCCTCGAAATGACAAAGCAAAATGTGATTTATTTTTATTCTGCATGTAAAGATTTAATTTAAATCAAGAGTATTTGGCTTGTTATACTTGGAGGAAAAGGGGGTAAAAAAGGCGTTTTCCGCCAATTATAAGCGTATACTTGGCGGAATGTGGGTTAAAAAATGTATTTTCCGCCAATTATACCGATAGTTTAGTCTGTTTTTCGGGTGTTGTAGTCAATACGTATTCTTGCCAGATGAAAGATAATGCTGTTTAGTGAATAATTGTAAAAATGGGCGTTTTTTTACCCATATCTCATAAAAAAACGTAGATATGGGTAAAAAATCGCCCATTTTCTTGTTTTATTGGGAAAAAGATATCTTGATTCTCTACTAATATTTTCTGCGATTTCGATATTTTCTGATAGAAACATTCGCTTTTTCAGATTATTCTTGTATCTTTGCAGGTGATATGCGGTGTTAGGCGATGAATTGGCATGGCTTTTGTTGAATGCTGCATTATTTCATTAATTAAAATATACAGAGAAAGGAAAAGATAAAATGGAGAAAATCAACGTAAAAGAACTGAATGATAATGTCTTCGAGACTATTGGTAAGGAGTGGATGCTGGTTTGCGCCGGCAATAAGGATAAGTTCAATATGATGACTGCTTCCTGGGGATGCCTGGGATGGCTATGGAACAAGCCGGTGGCTGTGGTATTTATCCGCCCGGAACGCTACACCCACGGCATCATCGAGGAGAATGAATTCATGACCCTCTCTTTCCTCGGCAACAGCGAGGAGGCTCGAAAGATCTATAACTTTTGCGGTTCCAAGAGCGGACGTGATTTCGATAAGGCGAAGGAAACAGGACTGATTCCTGTGGAAACCGATAACGGCTGCATTGGCTTCGAGCAGTCACGACTCACCCTGGAATGCCGCAAACTTTATAAGGACAGTATGACCGCCGAGAAGTTCCTCGACAAGGACTTGCTGCAGTGGTATGGTGCAAAGGGTGGATTCCACGATGTTTATGTTGTGGAAATTACGAATGCTTATACAAAGTAATCAATAATAGATATGGCTCAAGAACAGACTGCAATTCGTGAACGCCAGAAGACTAAGCTCAAGGAGCCGGGGCGTTACGTGGTGGTGATGTTTAATGATGACTTCACACCGATGGAATTCGTGGTGGAAATCCTCGAAACCATCTTCTTCAAATCGCAGGCAGAGGCTGAGGCGATCATGCTCAAGGTTCACCACGAGGAGAAAGCCGTGGTGGGCATCTACAGCTACGACATTGCCAAGAGCAAAGTGGAAAAAGCGATGGAGAAAGCCCGTACGCAGAAGTATCCGCTGAAGCTCACTTATATGCCAGAATAAAGAAAGGAAAATATAGAATGGATAGTATGGGATTAACCCGATATATGAGTGTCTTGATGGACGATGCCATGAAGCAGGCTCGGTTTTTCGACCATGAGTTCGTTATGCCCGAGCACATGCTTCTGTCATTGCTCCGCCAATATGCCTTTTGCCAGGCTTTGCAGGAGGAAGGCGTGGATAGCATCAAGATGCATGAAGACTTGGTGGGATGGCTCGCCAAGCAGGAACGTGTGCCTGAAAACATCAAGTTCCTGCCAGAACCGTCATCACTCTTCAAGACTATGTTTGGAACGGCGTGCGCCCTGGCTGCTGCCGCTGATAGAAAACTCGTGAATGTGCCCCATTTCGTGCAGGCGATGTTTGGCTTGCAGAACTCAGAAGCTGCTTTCCTGTTGTGTAAGAATGTAGGCGACCGGCAGGGCGAGTTCCTGGCGAGCGTGGATAGCTATTATCCGCTCGAAAATGAACCGGGAGACGAAACGTTGCTGATGGGCGATGGATATGATGAGGACGACTATGATAACGATTATGATGAAGACGAAGAGGAGGGCAGAAGCCGACAGCCTCAGGATTGGCATCAGTTGGTTACCTGCATCTCTGATCAGGTAGAGGAGCATAATCCGCTCATCGGACGAGAACAGGAACTGGATAGAACCATCCAGGTGCTCTGCCGTGCAGAGAAGAACAATCCGCTTCATATCGGAGAACCGGGTGTAGGTAAAACCGCCCTGGTTTATGGTCTCGCCAAGCTCATCAACGAGAATCAGGTACCCGATCGCCTTAAGGGAGCACGCATCTATGGTATGGATATGGGACAGATGCTTGCCGGCGCCCAGTATCGTGGCGATTTCGAAAAGCGTATCAAGATGGTGATGGAGGGAGCCGCTAAGGAAGGCAACACCATCATCTATATCGATGAGATTCATAATATGATAGGTGCAGGTCGTGGCTCAGATGGCGGACCGGATGCTTCCAATATGCTGAAGCGATACCTGGAGGCTGGTGATATCCGATTCATCGGTTCCACCACCTACGAGGAGTTCAACCGTTACATGGCTCAGAGCAAGGGCATCGTGCGCCGGTTCCAGCAGATAGATATCAAGGAACCTACCGAGGAGGAAGCTATCAGAATCCTGGAGGGCTTGCAGTATAAATACAATAAGTTCCACAACGTAACTTATCGCAAGGATGCCCTGGAGTATGCTGTTCGTGCCAGTGCCAAATACATCAGTAACCGCTGTCTGCCTGACAAGGCCATCGACCTGATGGATGAGGCGGGTGCTTATCTGGAGGTGCATCCTGTGGAATACCGCCAGCGTTCTTACGTTACCAAGGCGATTATCCAGCAGATTCTCACCAAGGTCTGCAAGATAGATGCGGCTGCCATCAAGGATGAAAACAACGATGCTTTGGCTACGCTCCGCCAGCGCATGCTCGACAAAATCTATGGTCAGGACAAGGCGGTAGATAAGGTGGTTGAGGCTGTGATGATGGCGAAGGCTGGACTGGTGGATGATGATAAACCGATGGCTTCGCTGCTCTTCGTGGGTCCTACGGGAGTGGGTAAAACCGAGGTGGTTCGTGTGCTGGCAAAGGAACTCGGCATCGAACTGGTACGCTTCGATATGAGTGAATATACCGAGAAGCATACCGTGGCAAAACTCATCGGCTCGCCAGCCGGATACGTGGGTTATGAAGATGGAGGTCTCCTGACTGATGCCATCCGCAAAACGCCTAACTGTGTGCTTCTACTCGATGAGATAGAGAAAGCGCATAGTGATATCTACAACATCTTGCTTCAGGTGATGGATTATGCGCGATTGACCGATAATAAGGGTCAGAAGGCTGATTTCCGTAATGTGATTCTCATCATGACCTCAAATGCCGGAGC
>ERZ870021.150-NODE-150-length-9674-cov-4.473064_pt1 | contig 9674 bp, 5 predicted proteins | sample MGYA00520890_ERZ870021 | MGnify/ENA primary metagenome ERZ870021 (study PRJEB32232, sample SAMN07284987) | human gut metagenome | biome: human-associated habitat; material: feces | host: Homo sapiens | place: Tanzania | collected 2014-08-14 ...
CTTCCCAAGGTAAGATGGCTTGACGGAACGAGGACGACCGCGCAGTTAATGATTATTTTAATCAACCTGTGGGTGGGCGTTCCGTACACCGTGTTAACCTGTACAGGCATTTTGCTGAACATTCCGTCCGATCTTTACGAGGCGGCGAAAATCGACGGGGCAAACCCGTTCACGATGTTCGCAAAAATTACCTTCCCGTATATGATGTTCATTTTAGGACCGAGTACGCTTACGGCGTTTACGGGCAATATCAACAACTTTAACATAATCTTCCTTCTGACGGGAGGAAGCGCAAAAACGAGCGAATATACTTCGGCGGGGCTTGTTTCGAGCGCGGGCGATCTGGACCTTCTGATTACCTGGCTGTATCGTATGACGGTAGATAAGTCTGCTTACAACTTAGCCTCGGTTATCGGTATTTTGCTGTTCATCGTAATTGCTTTCTTCTCCCTTGTCGTATATTCCAGAATAGGATCTGTCAAAAACGAGGAGGATTTCCAATGACGAACGGTTTAATAGGTAAAAAAATAAAAAACGGCGTGATAAATACCTTTTTATACGTTTTACTTATCGTTATTTCGATAGTATGGGTTTTTCCTTTCGTATATCTCGTTTTATCCGCGCTACGCGGTGAAAGCACCACGATAGTTCAGTATTTATTTCCAAAACAATGGACGTTCGATAATTTTATATGGCTGTTTACGGGTAAAGGTTCATACTTCGTCAACTGGTACGTGAACACTCTGATAATATCTTTAGTGGTATCCGTCGTAAACACGCTTATAACTTTATTGACGGCTTACGCGCTTTCCCGTATGCGTTTCAAGGGCAGAAAAGCCCTTATGAAGTTTATGCTTATCCTTGGTATGTTCCCCGGATTTTTAAGCATGATTTGTATTTATTATCTGCTGAACACTTTAGGGCTTGTAGCAAGTTCGACTTCCATATTCGGGCTTATGCTCGTTTATACTTCGGGTTCGATGATGGGCTATATGGTTGCGAAAGGCTTTTTCGACACCATACCCAAGTCTTTGGACGAGGCAGCAATGATAGACGGCGCAAGTCGCGGTAAAATTTTCTGGTCGATAACGCTTCCTTTAAGTAAGCCTATAATTATCCAGACTCTTTTAGGCGCTTTCGTCGGTCCGTGGGGCGACTTTATGATGGCAAGTTACATAGTAGGCGGCAGTAAAGGTCCGCAGTATCAGACGGTTGCGGTAGGTCTGCAAAGTTGGATTTCAAATCAGGCAATGTATTCGTTGCACTTTACACACTTCTGCGCGGGCGGCGTCGTCGTTTCGATAATACCCATCATATTGTTCTTTTTGATGCAACGCTTCTACGTAGAAGGCGTAACCGGCGGTTCGGTAAAGGGATAAGATTATGAAAAAGTTTAAAATTTTATCGGTTTTATTGACGATTTGTCTTTTATTCGTATCGCTTACGGCGTGCGCGGATAAAGGCGATATCGTCCCTTCGGTACAAAAAACGACCGACAAATACCGCACGTATTACGAAATTTTTCCGTATAGTTTTGCCGACAGTAACGGCGACGGTACGGGGGATTTACAAGGTATCATAGATAAACTCGACTATATTGACGGTCTTAATTACGACGGATTGTGGCTTACCCCCGTCCATCAATCTACCACTTACCATAAATACGACGTTATCGATTATTGCTCCATCGACAGGGTTTTCGGAACTCTTGCCGATTACGACAATCTCGTAAAAGCCTGCCACGACAGGGGCATGACCATTCTTCTCGACCTGGTATTTAACCATACTTCGTCAAAACACGAATGGTTCGAGCGTTGTATTTCTGCGCACAGCATAAATCTTACTACCAACAAGTACTATAATTATTACAACATAAGACCGGTTTCCTATCCCATACCTTCGGGCTGGGCGGTTCACCCGCAGGAAACTTCTTTGATGTACGAATGTAAGTTCTGGTCGGAAATGCCCGATCTCAATTTACAAAACGTTCTGGACGAACCCGACGGATATTTAGCGACCGATTTAAAAAACGTAATGAAGTTCTGGCTGGTCGATCATAAAGTTGACGGTTTCAGACTCGATGCGGTAAGCGAATATTTCAATCAGAATCACAACCTTAACAAGAGATTTTTAAAATGGCTTAACGATACGGCAAAAGAACTCAAATCCGATTGCTACATAGTGGGCGAAGGTACCTGGGGCAACCCCGGCGCCAACCAGACTTATTACGAATCGGGCATAGACGGAGTTTTCGCTTTCCAAAACGGCTATACGGCAAACGGCAATTTATCTTACGCGGTAAGACTCGAAAAAGCAGGTTATCTCAGCCTTATCGATACCGACACCGCTAAATCGTCCGCGCCGGGGATTCCGGCAAACTTCATTGCAAACCACGACACGGGGCGCGCCTACGGCATATCTTTGGCAGGAGCAAATCCCGAAAACCTCAAAGAAATTCACGGGCTTTTAGCCATGACTTACGGCGTTACGTTCTCGTATTACGGCGACGAAGCGGGTATGACCGTCCTTGCCCAGAAAGGTTCCAAAGACAGTTATAAGGACGAAGATAAGCGTCAACCCATGCCTTGGGGCGACAAGTATCAATGTAAACCCGTTGCGGGTTCCACAAAGGGAGAGGACAGCGAAAAATATCTGTACGGGAAAGTGAGCGATCAGTTAAAGGACGCAAATTCGCTTCCTAACTACGTTAAAAGAGCCAACGCCATAAGAAGGGCTTTCCCGCAGATAGCGAGAAACGTTGCCGAACAGATTTACGTTAACCGTAACCGCGATTTGTGCGTAGTGAAAAAAGGTAGCGGTAAAGATGCCGTTTATATCGTGTGGAACGCATCGAAAACGCTTACCCAAACTTACGACGCGTCAAGCCTCGGCAAGGTAAAATTATCGGCGACTTTATCGGCAGATATATCGAAAATTCCTTCGATACAAGGTTCCGTGCTTACCCTGCCGCCGGCAACGTTTGCAGTACTTCAATAACGATCAGGAGGGAAATATGTCAAACTTAAGTTTAAGACACTTATATAAGGTTTACCCCAACGGGGTAAAGGCAGTAAACGATTTCAATATGGAAATCGAAGACAGAGAATTTATAGTTTTCGTCGGTCCTTCGGGTTGCGGTAAATCAACTACCCTCCGTATGATTGCGGGGTTAGAGGAAATTACCGCCGGCGAATTATACATAGGCGATACTTTTTCCAACCACGTGGAACCTAAAGACAGGGATATCGCCATGGTTTTCCAGAACTACGCTTTATATCCGCACATGACGGTTTACGAAAATCTGGCGTTCGGGTTAAGGCTAAGACACGTTCCGCAAGCGGAAATTCATAAAAAAGTTTTGTGGGCGGCAAAAATACTTAAACTCGAAGAATACCTCGAACGTAAACCTAAGGCGCTTTCGGGCGGTCAACGCCAACGCGTAAGTTTAGGAAGAGCCATTTTGCGTACCCCCAAGGTTTTCCTTCTCGACGAACCTTTATCCAACCTCGACGCCAAACTTCGTACCGAAATGCGCGCCGAAATAGCGAAACTTCATCAGGAAATAGCAACTACCTTCATTTACGTTACGCACGATCAGGTCGAAGCCATGACCATGGGTACGAGAATAGTCGTTATGTCCATGGGTTACGTTCAGCAAATCGACACGCCTCAAAATCTTTACAACTATCCCGAAAACAAATTCGTTGCGGGCTTTATAGGAACGCCTCAGATGAATTTCTTCAAGGCGACCTTGCTCAGAAAAGACGACAAGGTGGAAGTACGCTTCGAGGGCATAGAAAAACCTCTGACGATTCCTTACGAGCAAATGCTGAAAGTCCGCCCCGAATATCTTAACGGCGACAGGAAAGTCATAATAGGGCTTCGTTGCGAACATTTATCCGCCGACGAAAGCGTTATAGAAAAATCGGACAACGTTCTTAAAATGAAAATTTCTCACTTTGAAGAACTCGGTAACGAAACGCTTATTTACGGCGACTTCAACCTCGACGTACACGGCTTAGGCGACAGCGACACCGCCGTTATAGTAAAACAGTACGGCGGAACGCATACCTCTAAAATAGGGGACGTGATCGACGTTGCGGTCAATATGGAAAAAGCCCATTTCTTCGACGGAAAAACCGAACAGACCATTGCTCCGCGTATTCCCAAAGAAAACGTTTTCGACGTAACGATAGAAGGCGATAAACTCAAATTGTTAGGTCAGACGATAACTCTGCCCGTCGCGGTTATGGAACAACTTTCTTCGGTTGTGTTTGAAAACAGACAGAACGTACTTATTCCCACCGACGCTCTGATAGAAGGCGGAAAAGACTTTACGGCTACCGTCGTAAACGAAGAAGTTATCAATAAAACGATAGTTACCCATTTAAAATCGGGCGACAGAACCTTCTTTATGATATCCGACCGCAAACACGCGCCGGGTGAAAAACTCGACCTCGGTATAGACTTTAAGAGTATTTCCGTCCTCGACGGACAAAAAGAAGTCGTAACCGCTCTTCCCGCATCCGATACTTTCGTAGGTTCGTATTTCGATCGTCTGAACGCGAAACGTTCGTCAAGACAACTTGTCAGACATTTTGAAACTCTTAAAAAACAAGAAATTTCCGATATCGACAAAAAGATGAACCAAGAACTCGCGCATATAGTGATGACGGACGCTTTACTTAAAGAATTTAAAGCGGAATATCTTGCAAAACGCGTAAAAATTCAGGAAGATATGTCCTATTCGCTCGGTCTCGACGGCGCTAAAAAAGAGGCTCGCAGAAAAATCAAACAAAAAGCCGACGCCGAACTCGTCGCGTTAAAGAAGGATTACGACGAAAAAGTGGCTTCCTTTAAAAAGGCTAAATCGGATTTTGCCTTATTACCCGAAGCCGAAAAGGCGGAAAGGCTGGAAAAAGAGAGAAGAATACGCGAAGATTACGAAGCGCAAAAATCTTCCGTTGCGGCGCGTTACGACGAGATGATTAAAGTCGTAAACGACAATCTCGGAAAGGTCGAAGATACTCTTCTTCCCGTCGAAAAGCAAAAACAAGAGGAAACAAATCGGAAGATTACCGCTTGCAACGATAAGTACAAAGCGGAAAGAGAGGCTCTTATCCAAAACGAGGACGCTTCTATAAAGGAAGCCGAACAAAAAGTCGCAGCCGCTTCCGGTGAAGAAAAAGACGTCGCTATCGTCGCGCTGAAAGACGCGAAACGCTCCAAACTCGATAAAGTAAACGCGTTGCTCGCTTCTCATAACGCAGAAATCGACGATATCTTATTTGAATCCAAAGTTTTCGCCGCGTATATCGACGGCAGAATCTTTGTAACCAACCTCGATATCAATAAAAAGATAGTTAAAGGTCTCGGCGCACAACTTTTCCTCAGCCATTACCGCTTCGAAGCGGCGCACGACGCGTACGAAATAGAAGAAGGCGGTATCGAACTTACCGTAAAAGGCATGCTCGATTACGGTAAGGATAAATACGCCGTTTGCGAGGTTGACGGCAACGTAGTTTACGTTGAAACCACCCGCGATTATAAGGAAGGCGACGTTATTTCGGTTTCCATCGACGTAACCAAAGCAAAAATATTCGAAAACAAATTCGATATCAGATTATATTAAAATTTTCGTTACCGGAACGGCAATCTGCCGTTTCGGTAATCCGATAAGGAGGAAAAATGAAGAAAGTTTTAACAATGATTTTATTCGTCGTCATGGTTTTGTGCGTGACTTTGGTTGCTTGCAACAAAGGTCCTTCCATGACGGGAGAAGGCGAATTTGCTTATCAACCGTTCAGCGGTACGAATTCATTCAGTAACGAGAAAGTGCTTCCGACAGACCTGCCTGAAAATCTGACCGAGCCTACTTTGCAAATTCATTATTATCGTAAAAATTCGGCGGATTACAAAAAATGGGGCTTCTGGCTCTGGGCAAAGGGAGGCGAAGGCAAACTGTTCAACCTCAACTATCAGGACGATTTCGGCGGAATCGCTTTATACAAACTGTCCGAGATCGGTAGCGGAGCAGAACAAAAAGGCATTGGCGTCATTCCCAGGCTTCAGTCCGGCTGGACGAAGGACGGAGACGCCGACAGAGAAATCGATTTCAAACAACTCACTTTACAAAACAACTGCTATCACGTTTACGTCATTCAAGGAGATATCAACGTGTACACTACGCTTGACGATCAATTAAAACAAAGAGTCGTTGACTTAAAATACGGCGTCAACGCCGAATTTACAGACGAGCAGAATATTTCCATAAAAACGGAGACCCCCGTTAAAAAAGTGGAAATTTTGCACGGTCAGGACGTTTTAGGCGGTACCGATACCGAACTTACCGCTCTTATAACCTATAAATTCAAAAAGGGAAGCAAGGCGAAAATAGGCGACGAATATTTTGCGAGAGTTGTTTTTGAAGACGGAAAAACAGTAACTCAAAATATAGCGATTACTAATCTTTTCGGAACCGAATCTTTTGACCGGGCGTATTATTACGACGGTGAATTAGGCGCCTTGTACGAAAAAGAAGCAACTACTTTCCGCGTATGGTCGCCCGTTTCGACTAAAATAGTCCTTAATATTTACCAAAAAGGCGACGGCGCCGAAACGCCCGAAAAAACCGAGATGACAAAGGGAGAAAAAGGCGTTTTTGAAACCAGGTTAAGCGGTAACATGGCGGGTAAGTATTATACCTACACCGTTTATAACTCGGCTTATCCCGGCGGACGCGAAGTAGTGGATCCTTACGCTAAAAGCGCGGGCTTGAGCGGCGTAAGAGGTCAGATAGTCGATTTTTCGGATACTAATCCGGACGGATGGGACAAGATAAAACCGCACGCTTACAACAGAAAATCTCTCACCGTATGGGAAACTCACGTTTCCGATGTTACGAGTTCGCAAACGTGGAAGGGAACGGAAAAGAACCGTAAAAAATTCCTCGGCATGGCGGAAAGCGGTACTACTTATACGAAAGACGGCGTAACCGTTAAGACGGGCTTCGATCATATCAAGGAGTTAGGCGTCAACGCCGTACAACTCGTACCTGTATTCGATCAGGCGAACGACGAAAGCGTTATGAAGTTCAACTGGGGCTACAATCCGCTGAATTACAACGTTTTAGAGGGAAGTTATTCTTCCGATCCCACCGACGGCTACGTTCGTATAAGAGAATTTAAACAACTCGTCAAGGCTTATAACGAGGCGGGTATAAATATCATTATGGACGTCGTCTATAACCACGTTGCGGCGGCAAGCGGTTCTAACTTTGACGTTCTGATGCCCGGTTATTACTTCCGTTACACCAAAACGGGCGCGTTTTCCAACGGTTCAGGTTGCGGTAACGAAACGGCAAGCGACCACAGCATGTTCAGAAAGTTCATTATAGACTCGGTCTGCTTCTGGGCAAAAGAGTACAAACTCGGCGGATTCAGATTCGACCTTATGGGCGTACACGATATCGATACCATGAACAAGTTAAACGCCGAACTTAAAAAAATCAACTCCTCTATCGTCGTTTACGGCGAGCCTTGGGAAGGCGGTACCTGCGCGCTCGCGCAATCAAAACAAGCCGACCAGAGTAACGGGAATCTTCTCACCGTAGGTCAGTTCAGCGATCAGTTCCGCGACGCTTTGATAAAGGGCGGTATGAACGACAAAAAGAACCTCGGTTGGGTTACCAACATAGGCGCTGTCGATACGAACGACCTATCGAGAATAGTTGCCGGCTTAAAAGGTCAGATATATACCGGTTCACTTACGATAACCTCTCCCGACAAGGTCGTAAACTACGTTACCTGTCACGATAACTACACGCTTTACGACAGAATAGTCGCTACCGGCGAATACGAAACGATAAGCCATGCCGACATGATTAAAAAGATGGCGGTTCTTGCCGATGCTATGGTATTTACCGCAAACGGCACGTCGTTTATGCTCGCGGGCGATGAATTTTTGCGTACAAAAGGCGGCGATTCCAACTCTTACGAATCGAGTTACAAAGTCAACGAACTCGATTACTCTTTGAAAATAAAGCATTACGACGTTTTTGAAAATTTCAAAAAACTTATAGCCTTCAAACAGACCTGTAAAGCCCTTCAATATGACGAAAATCAGATATCGTTATATAAAGTTTCGACTATAAACGGCGGGGCTACCATTCAGATTACTTTTACCGTTGACGGAAAAAATTATAAAATCATTCACTCCAACAGCGCGGTAAAAGGTAAAAACTATACGGCGGATTTTGCAGGCTACACGCTATATCTCGATACGGTAGGCGACGGCGCTCTTTCAGCAAATACGCCCCTTCTGCCTTATCAGACGATTATCGCATATAAATAACCAAAAAAGTCTTTTAAGGGCAGTTTATTGCCCTTAAAAGATAAATAAACACCGTCTTTTAAGTGCAATTTTTTGCCCTTAAAAGATAAATAAAAAATCGGTGGATATTATGAAAAAAATCACTTATGTCGCGTTTTTGCTCATATTCTGTTTGTCTTTAATCGCAGGCTGTCAAAAGTCTTATAAACCCGATCCCGAAGTCGAAGAATACCTAAACGGCGATATTTCCGCCCAAAACGCGATGAACGCCGTAAAAACGGCAAACTATACCGTTAAAGAAACGAAAAGCAAATTCGACGGAACGGTTACAGGCACGAGCGTAACCGAAGTTTTTATCGATTTAACCGATAAAAATTCCCGCGTTGTCAGGATAAAGATAACGACCGACGGCGATTATTCGGACGGAAAAACCAAAGAAAGCCTCGTTACGATAAAAAGAGAAAACTCGGTTTACGTTCATCAAAAGACCGAAAACGGCAAAACCGAAACGAAGGAGGTTACGGAAGATTTCGCAACCGATTACGTTACAAAACTGTTTTTTACTTTTAACGACGCTTACTATGAAGGCGGATTATATTACGGCGATTATTTCAGACTGTATATATATAAATATCCTTCGCAGTTCTTTTTCGTCGATAAAGAAAACGATTTATGCGCTTTTCATCAGGCGCGCTTTGTCGAATATAAAGACGTCGGCAAAGTTACGTTCGTTCAGAAAACCAAAATTAACAGGCTCGGTCTTTTACGGTTTAACGAAGAAAGATACGAATCCGAAGAAAAGGATTTTTCTTTGGTTTCAACACTTAACGCCGATTACGTTTACTTTGAAACCAAGGCTTGACGCGTTATGAAGAAATTTAATAAAATTACCGTTTTCAGGCTTATATACCTACTTTTCACCGTTTTAACCTTCGGGTTTTCGGTGTTTTTGATGGTCAGGGATTTTGCTTACGGTCTTAAAAATCAAATAGATTTTAATTTGATAATCGATATGGTATCGGTGCTTTTTTGCGGACTTTTTGAAATATCCGTTGCGCTGTTTATCGTAAGATCGTTATCTTCAAGGCAAACTTTACTTATAAAAAACGTGGTTTTTAAACGCGACGGTTCGCCGTTTTTTGCAGGCGTGATTTTTACCGTCGTAAGCGGAACGCTTTTGACGGCGTTATCCGTTTTGATGGTTATTTCCGCTGCGGGAGCGAATATTTTTACAAAAATGATTATAGGCGCTCAATTGTTTATCGCCGACGTAACCGCTACGTTAGGCGTTAATTTATTATTTTGTTTTATATATTTTACTTTTGAAGAAAAAATATCTGGTA
>ERZ870021.154-NODE-154-length-9538-cov-4.293204_pt1 | contig 9538 bp, 18 predicted proteins | sample MGYA00520890_ERZ870021 | MGnify/ENA primary metagenome ERZ870021 (study PRJEB32232, sample SAMN07284987) | human gut metagenome | biome: human-associated habitat; material: feces | host: Homo sapiens | place: Tanzania | collected 2014-08-14 ...
GTCAGCTTGCAAAGCTGGCCGCAATAACGATATGCGTGACAATGCTGTACTTCCTGCACCTGATCATCTCATCAATCCACGCTTCAATATTGCCTTTTTGTGTAATAGCCTTGAAAATCCCGTCAAAGTTTGGGTTTCCGTCAAATTCAACGTCATCTATGTAAGGGGCAAAGCCCTCCTGATTCCAGCCTAAATGACTGACCGATTTTATTTTCTCGATAGAATCGTAATTTTCGTCAATAGCCTCGTTGATATAATCAACAAGGTTCTGAGCTTTCGTTCCCGAAGTCACCGATATTCCGATTTTACTCAAAGAAACGATATTGCGGGCATTTGCTATCGTGTCAAAATCCACGACGCAGGTTGTCCAGTATGGCGTATTTCCGCGCCTGTATTTTATTTTTACTTTCTGCTCTCCCGTATCAATATTGCGGAGAAGCTGACAGGGAAAGATAGGGTGTGCGCAGGCATATTCACGGTAATTGTCACGGCCGATACGCCATACGCCCGTTTCATCGGTGTTCCAGGTACGCAAAATGTACTCTTCCTCAAGCCCCTGAAAGTTTATGATATTTCCGCCGCTGTCAACAGCTGCAAGCGGCTGCTTTAAAGATTTGCGATACCCGGACAGCATTTTTCTGAAATGCTTATAGCCGAGTCCCTTTGCGTATTCCTCCAGTTCCTTTTCGGTGAGCTGCTTTGTAAACGGATTTTCAATTTTTTCAAGCTCCTCATAAGGAGTGACGGTATCAAAATCCGAAAGTTTGTATTTAAAATCCACAATGTTTACTCCTTAGGGATGTTTGTCCAGCCAATCATCAAGTACGGACAGTTTTATTTTCTCGTTTCGTGTAAGGGGCTGTGTTTTCTGCTTAGTCCACAACTCACAGTGCATACCGAGGTACCGCCGCCTAATTTCATTTATTTTAGCATCTTCCGCTTTCCTGCGCCGTCTTTCTTCATTTGCCCTGCGTATGCGTTCCAAATCCGTCTGACTAGGCTCTGCACCCAGATGAAGATTAAGGTCAAAATCGAAGTTTAGGCGAACGACGGCCGCCTTAAAATCGAGATTAAAGTAGCTTTTAACAAAATTTATAAGGTCACCGCCCGCACCACAGCCGAAGCAATAGAAATTATCTTCGTACACCTTGCACGAGGCTGTTTTTTCGCTGTGAAACGGGCAGGAGATAAACCCTGCCCTGCTCACAGTCAATCCGTAATATTCCAACGCCTGTCTCATCGGAACGGTATTACGGATAATTTCGCATATTTCCTGCGGTGTCATTACAGTGCCACTACAACCGTACCTTCGGCAATTTCGGCTTCAAACGCCTTTTCGAAATACTCCTTTACGGAATTTCTCGCCGCAAACTGCCACATACCGCCGTCTGCTTCGATAATGCCGACCTTGCAGCCGTCCTTGATTCTGATTAAGAAGCTGCTTTCGGGCTGTTCCACCTCAAGGAATGTGCGATAAGGCTTGAGAGAAACGATAGGACGAATATTTTCCCTGCCCGCAAGCGCAATGCCCTTCTTTACCTGTACCGACTGCGTCATACCGTTATCGTCGGAGGAAACGCTGTTTTCGTCAGTAATACGGGAGAGGAAGTCAAGGAGATACTCGGTACCGTCATTCTGCGCAAACTGGCTCTGAAGGACAATCATAGTTTCTTCGTGTTCAAACCAGTTCTGTCCTTTCCAGCTACGGTCAAGATCCTGACTGGCTGTGTATACTTTCGCCCTGCGATTATGCTCGTCAAGTCCCGTGAACACATCAACACGAGTGGGTGATACAATGCTTATGTATAACGCATCGCCGCTGTTTGTAGCAGTGAGAATATCAGTACGCTCCCTCTTGATAGTCTTAACAAGACTGTCCAGACTTGTAAATATAAGAGGGGCGGGCAGAGGCTTTCTATCGGGTAAAATTTCCTCGTATACATTGTTGCTGATAAGGTAGTGATGGTTGTTGATTTCTGCGATTTCGGAGCTGTTTCTTGTGAGCTCGCTGATTTCCTTGATTGCGTCCCTTAAAAATGTCTGTTCCATAATAAAATCCTCCGTTATGTCATTTAAATCATTCTGAGTTTTGCAGGCTCTTCCTGCTCATTTCCACCGATATTCATCTGTCCGGGAATCTGTGGCACCATTTCAACTGCGCCAAAGCCACCGTTCTGGTCCTTATCCAGATAAAGAGCGGTGACAATAGAGTTTGTGGGCTGCAGCTTTGAACTTGCAACGGTATCAACCTTGATAACCTTGCGCTTATCATCAGGGGTAAGCTTAACTTTTACCGTAAGTTCACGAACGCCTGTAGCTTTCGTGTTTTCATCAAGAATATTCTTAATGACTTTTGCCATTTCATAATCGACGCGCTCCATAATCGCACCGCGTCCCATTTCTAAAATGGACTTTGCTTTTTCTGAATTCTGCATTGTTTTTCTTCCTTTCGTTTTTTTTTTATCAGAACGGGTAATCGTCGTCCGTGTATTCCGTCGTCACTTCGCCCGTTTCGGTGTTTACGACGACATTTGCCCCAACGGGAACAGGCTCGCCCTCCTTAGGCTTGTACGGTCTGTCCTCGGGAATTTCAACGCCCTCGTTAATTGCTGCCACACTTCTGAATGCACAGCACTTAACCGACCACGCAAGTTTTCCCTTCTGCGTCACAAACTGTTCTCTGCGGAACACACCGCCTACGAGCTTACCTTTGAAGCATTCACAGAACTTGTTGCCCCAGAGCACCTTAAAGCTACTGCTGTTTGATTTTTCAACTGACGTAATAAACGTCTTAAAGCCGGGATTTGTGCCACCGTTCTGAACGTCCTCTGTAAGCTGATACACAATACAGGGCCACTTTTTCTCGGCACGTGTGTCATTGTCATAGCGCTGCTTGAAATACTGCGGTTGCTTATCGTTTTTGTCCGTATCAAGATAAATCATAAGCATAGGATTTCCGCTTTTCGAAACGGTTTCCTCAACCTTGACAATCTTCATAATGTGTCCGCCCGGTTCAAGCGGTTTGTTTTCTCCGTAAGCCTGTACGGAATCATAATCACTTGGTTTCCGCATTCGAATTATCCTCCTTGTTTTCGGTATTTAAGCCGTAATATTCTCTTATTGTGTTATCCACAAATTTAAGGTCATTGTCGATTTCGTTAGTTTCGAACATTCCGAGCGGCGTCTTTGCCACGTCAAGTCCGTCCGTCTGCGTTGCAAAAATATGTTTTCCGTCCTCAAATTTGCAATGCAGCACGATTGTGAAGAGCCCCTCTATGCAGACCTTTTCGTCGAGCATTTTACCGATTGTCTTCGGCTTTATATTTCCAGCGTCGTCTGTGTCTGTGTGCATCATAAAATATACGATCTTATCGTCGGTCAAACGTTTAGCCGTTTCAATAAGATTCCAGAAGCTGTCGCCAACGTCATTGTAAAAAGAATAGATTGCGTTTCCTGTGCCTTTGCTGCTATGTCCGCGCATAAACTGATTAGTCATTAAATAGCCTGCGTCATCAATTACTATCGACGTGGCTTTGCATTTAATCAGTCCTGCCGTGATCTGTTTGTAGTCATCCGTTATGAGTGTTTTGGGCGGGTTGCGAAACGGCAATGGTTTGCCGATTACGTTGAATACACCGAAGCCCTGGCAGTTACGCAGCGACGTTGATTTGCCGCTGCCCGACTTGCCTATGATAAGTACCGGAAGTCCCATTTCATTTTATTTGCAGGTTGTTTTTTACCAAGATTTCAGCGCCTGCAACCTCCTTTCCTTCCTTAATTGCCGCTTTGATAGCGGTCTTGTCCGCTGTAGGCTCTGAATATTTAAGAAATTCAGAGGGGAGCCGCGACATATCGATTACGTTGACGCTTTCACTCTTTTTGAAAAAACAATCAACCCTCGCGGTTTTGAACTTTTCACCGTTAAGGAATGTTGAAAGATATGTTTTAAGGCTTTCTGCCTTACGTTCTGCGCGCTTCTGTTTTTCCTCAAACGCTTGCTTTTCCGCCTTGTACATTGCCGCGTCAGCGTTGAGATTTTTAATCCAGAGCGCTATATTTTCGAGCTTTGTTTCGCGTTCAAGCGATAGCGCTTCAAACGCTTCAAAGTCGAGAATTTCGCCTGTTTCCTCGTCTATAAGAGCTGTTAAACTCTCATTTATTTCGTATAAATTAGCCATTTTTCTTGACAAACCTTTCCGACAGTGTTATACTGTCTTTGTAGAATTTTTCTTATTGCCTGTCCGATTTTTCGGCAGGATCTTTTTTTATCATGCGGCAAATATTCCGCAGTTCCCGCGCCACTCCCCACACCGCCACACCAACCGCAGGGGCCAGCCACTCCCCGCCGACGTTCCAGCCGCCGCGAGCTATGTACGCTTGTCCGACTATCCATGCCCACGCTGCTGCCGCCAGCACCAAAGCGGCGACAATCAGCGTTGCCTTTGTAAATCGTGTCATTCTTTTACCTCCTTATTTTATGTAAAATTTCTCAGATCCGGAAATGCTGCAAGTAGTTTATTGAAAATATCAGGATAATTATGCTGTAAAAATACTGCCGTTCCCTTATCAAGCAAATCCCTTGACGTGATATATCCCAAGCGAATAAATTTATCTTCGCCGTTAGCGTTTTTGCCTAAATCTAGCGGCTGTTTGGCATAAATCGGGTGTATCGGTATGTTGTATTTATACGTTGCGGCGGCAATATCTTCAAGTCTAAACCATAGCAGCGGGTAGCAACAATCAACGTGTCCCATGCTCTCAGATCGAAAGGTTTGCCCCTTGACTTTAGCAGCCTTCATGCGGCGTTTGCTCTCAAAAGCCCTTACGCCTGTAAAGTTCAAATCCTTATCTTTGGCGTATTCCCTCACGCTGTCAAAAAACGCGCCGTTCTTCCCAAACGCTCTTTTCTGTTTATCTGCTGCGATTTTCTCAAATGCAGAATACGGGCAGCGGTAAACGTCCAATTCAACGCTTACTGTTTTGCAAACTTCCCTAACGACTTCTTCTGTTCCGGGAAAAGAAGCGTCAGAAATGTGGCTCCATACTCTGAATTGTTTTCCAGCTAGGCGCGCTGCCTCCGCGACGAGATAAACAAGCACGTTGCTATCTTTTCCGCCGCTGCATGAAACATAGGCGTTTTCATGCGAAGCCAATTGCTCAGCGCTAAGCATTACTGCTTTATCCCACTTTTCTTTAAAGCGACGGCTCTCGGAATGGACCTTGCCTATTTCTATAAAATCTTCAATCAGCATTGACAATCACCTTTGGTATGTAACAGAGCGTGTGGTTACAGGCTTTCCATGCCGGCGGTCTTATCGCGCATTCTCCTATTGTATAAGTTCTTCCGTTAGCGTCGTACTCACTAACGGGCATAGGTCGCATTAGTCCATATTTGCCGTCTGTCGTCCAGTCTTCGGTAAATTCTTCAACAATCCATTCTGACACATTTCCCCAACCGGCGGCGTTCTTTTTCCCGACAGCTGGAATATATGTGAGCAGGTCGCGCACTTTACTTGCCGTGCCCAATGCATAAAATTCAATGTCACTAACAGTCCGAATTACTTGCGGAAAATGGTACGCCTTGTATTCGCCTTTTGTGGTGTCTATTTTTCCACCGCCGTCAAGATATATGGCGTTTCGTCCTGTGAAGTCGGGGCGTTTGTTCCAATGCTCAATTTGAAATCCATACTGTTCATAAAATCCGCAGCTTGCCGCATATCTTATCCCGCTTTCAGTCCGGAGCTGCCGCAAAGGCAAGCCGAAATTCATGTCGGTTTTTTCATGTGATACAAGACCTTGAAAAACTTTTGGTTCGTATTTCGCGAACCACGCGTGATATAAAATGCAGTCCAAAAAAAGCAACCCCGTTGCGCTGTTTATTCGGTGATCCGACAATCGGGCTGTTATTTTTAGCGGCTCGACCTTGCTTTTCACAGTGGCGCACCTCCGATGAATTTGATTATCTCATCTTTATTATCCGCAAGAAAATCATTATATTTGCTAAGTGCAGCGGACATTTCATGTGACAGCTCAATGCCATCATCAATTTTAACAGCGCGCTCGTTTTCTGAAAACATTTCCACGCTGCAAAGCCCGAAGCCTTTGCTAGACATTCCCCCAAGTACGGGATTTTCAGAAAATTCATAGAGTGCCGCTATCAATGCCCCAATTTCAATTTCAGTAGCGTCCGCGATTTCCATTGAATGGAAAAGCTGAGTTCCCGCCGCGTAGTATTCGACTTCATATCTCATCTGCTGAGGGTCTTTTTCTTCGTTTTCGTCCAGCTGCGCATATTTGTTAAGGTTGATGTTTTTGAGATCGTCGGTGCGGTTGAAAGATACCGTGCCCGTCATTTTGCGCCACGACATGGCGAAAAGTTCCGAATTGATACCCTCCGCGTCGCTGATGATGTGTCGCGTTTCTGCGCAAACAGGAAGCGCAAAGGTCTGCGATATTTTCCCCGCTAAGATCTGATTGCCGACACCAGCGCCAAAAAGTGAGATCATCGGGAGTAATTCGCGGTATTTCGTCGCCTGCTCTATGTCATTTGAAAGGCTTCCGCTTATGTTTCCTCCCGAAAATAAGATGTTGAACATCTGCTTTTTTACCTTGACTCCGAGAGATTTTAGCAGATAGCGTGCGGAACAGTCGCGAAGCGCGCCGCGAAGCGCGTTGCCGTTATACGCGAAGATGTCTTCTGTCTTGTTATCGGCATTCACGATTTTGATTGTGTTAAGAAAAACTGTAGCGCTCTCGCTGTCGCCTATGTGGGAAAGCGGCTGTTTTAGTGTGAATATTGAATTTAGTTTCATTTGCTCTTTTCCTCCTTGTTTTCAAGCGGCTTTTCGCGTTCAAGTCTGTCGCGAACCAAAAGAATGATGTTTTGTGTTTTGTTGTAAATACAATCTACAACATCCTTGCTCTGTGCCTCGTCCTCGAAAATTTCAAGCCCAAAGCCCCGATTCTCCGAAAAAGTAATAATCTCGCCGCTATCTTTTATGATAGCGTTTGCCGCTGCGACATCATCCCTCATCCAGTAAGGATTGATCGTGCCGCAAGCCATTTTGCGCTTGAACGAATTGATAAAATCGTCAATCCCGTCCGCGCGCTTTGCTGCGGCTTTTGCGAAACGCTCTATCTGCGCCCACATATCAAGCCCCTGCGGTCCTTTACCCTTGTCTCTGCTGCGATACACCACATAGATAAGCAAAGCAGCTTTCGCTTTTACTTCGTTTTCGGTTTGAAACCCAAATAACATATAGCTTCTACCTCCTCTTTTTTCTGTGCCAAGAATAAGGCAAGCTGAAACATTTCGGACTTTCTGCACTCCTCGATAACTTCAAGCGCTCGTTCCTGACTCTGAATGTCATAGTTTTTTATGAAAACGCCGCCTATTCTGCCAGCCTCTATATCCGTCTTAACAACTCCGACGCCTCTCAATGCTTCGATTTTACCTATTAAATCGACAAATTTAGCGTGATTCACGGAAACTGTTTGTTCTTCGAGATTGCAAAAGAAATCATCTCTCGAATAAGATATTTTTGACTTGCCAAAAAGGTGTTTTTTCTGAGAAACCGGTACAATTGCCACGAACGGCAGTTCGGGCGGATTTATTAGCGCGTCGCGCATTTGTGCTCTATTGTATAAATGCAGCGCTTTCCCGTCTGCAACAATGGCGTATCTAAATAGTGCTATTCGCCCTTCTGGGTTCATTGCTGCGCAAAAAGCACAGCTTTTGCAGATGTGCGTCCCCGCAGGATTTTTGTGGATTGCCCAATCCATGTAGGAGCTTCCCAGCAGCTTTTTAACGGGTATCCCCCCTTTAAAATGCTGACCGCATAGATTGCATTCACCCTCGCAGTTGTCGTCATAGCCGTTCAGTTGTAACGGGTCGGCAAAATTCACATTTTTTGTGAGTTTGTTTCCTTTTGCGTCAGCGGTTTCATAACTAAGCGGGTGCGGCGTGTTAAGCCATGAGGTGTAGATTATTTCTGAGCTAGTTAGCATACATCCTCCTACCCCTCAATACTGTGGTCCGTCACCAGCCACGCGAGCGAGCATTTAAGCTGTTCTGCGGCTCGAATAAACTCATCAAGCCGCCACAAACTGGGATCGTGCCTGCGCATTCGGAACGTCGATTCCTTTATACAAAGGCGCTTTGCGTAGCTCCCGTCCGATTTACAGCCGAAGTACGCCCCCCGCGCCAGGATATTTGCCGAAACCGTATCCATTTGCTGCCGCATTGGTGATTTCTTTAATTTTGGCATTTGGTTCATCTCCCTTGTTGATTTTTTCGTTAATTCATGATATAATCACCACGGAAGGGGGTGATTATATGGATATTAAAGATATTGCTTTAGCCTTTACGGCAAAAAATTCAAAGGCTGAAAGCGTTGTTGATTTTTATAAAGAATTTCAGATAAATCTTGAAAATTTGCAGAACTTCAAAAATCTGAACGCTCCTAAAATAAAAACAACAAGCAAAAATGAAGCGGGTATTTACTAAATCCCTGTGCTTTCGAGAAGCCACCTTTTGGCGTCGTCGAGAATTGCTAAAGCCGAATGTATCGAACATTCGGGCAAGCTCTTTTTTATAACTCCGACAACGCCAATAATCATTTCTTCTCGCCCCGCAAAATATTCCGACTGCTCGAAATCCACGGGCAGTCTTTCTTTTTCTTCCATCTTGTTCACCTCTCTTTCTACTTAAAGTAGAGTTGCAGATTAAAAAATAATCATATCCATAGGGATTCCAGTTTTTAAAGATATCTTTTTGCCTTCTGCAATCGAGAATTTCCCTGGGTCGCACTCTTTTGAAGAATAAGTGTCCTTGCAGATCCCGAGGAAATCGCTCATTTCTTTTTGAGTGTATCCCGCGTACATTCTCGCTTGTTTCGGGGTAAATGTGATAGTGGTCGGCATTTTGCTCCCCCCTTTCGTGCTTTCTGCTCTTATTATACTCTACTTTCGGTAGAATGTCAACCCCTTTTTGCAAATTTTCTTTTTTTTGCGGATTTTTTTCGCTTTGGTATTGACAAAATCCTACTCATAGTATATAATAATGATAACAAAGGAGGCGATTACTTGTCTATATCTGATAATATAAAAAGAATAAGAGAAGAGCATAAACTTACTCAAGAAGAATTTGGGAAAATTGCTGGCGTAACTGACAAAGCCGTTTCGACCTGGGAACTTGGAATAAAAGCCCCTAGAATGGGAACCGTGCAAAAAATTTCAGAATATTTTAATATCCCAAAATCTGCTATTCTCGACGATATTGCGAAAGAGGACACAAACCGGAAAACCGCCCCGCGCACCGCTCCCGCAACATATCTCGCGCCGCTAGAACAAGAGTTGATTAACGATTTCCGAAAACTGACGGACTACGGGAAAAAAGCGGCGGTTGAGCGTGTAAAAGAATTGACTGAGTTGTCCGCCTATACTATTGAAAAAAACGATACGGTTGATGCAGTCGACAGAATTGACACAGACAATACCGCTGATAGTAAGGAAAAGAAGGCTTGAATTTTCGGCGCTC
>ERZ870021.157-NODE-157-length-9482-cov-3.608506_pt1 | contig 9482 bp, 4 predicted proteins | sample MGYA00520890_ERZ870021 | MGnify/ENA primary metagenome ERZ870021 (study PRJEB32232, sample SAMN07284987) | human gut metagenome | biome: human-associated habitat; material: feces | host: Homo sapiens | place: Tanzania | collected 2014-08-14 ...
CGTTCTTTTTTTCGAGATGAACGTAGTACTCAAAGTTGTCGCATTACTGATGGTCTTTCATACTTGGTCCATTTTAAGTAACATGAAAAAAATAAGTTGCCTCAGATTAAGAGAATATTTTCGAGGATAGATCTATTTTCGAAGAAGGAGTGTGCCGGTGGCACATGACTGATGAGAAAAGAGATATAGACCGAAAAGATTCCTTAAGATGATGCAGGTTATTTTTTGAAGGTTACTTAAAAACTGTAGCCCAAAGAGAACGCCAAAATATTCAAAGATGAAGCTCTCTGGTAGGCGAAATCCACCCTCACTCCGTGGAATTTGCAACCAAGGCCGGCTGACACTCCGGACGCGATCACATCAGAACCGGACGCCCGATAGCCGACACGCGCGAACACCATGCCGTTGAATCCGTACTGAACTCCTCCGGAAACAGCGAACTTTCCGGCAAAAAAACAATCAGCGTCCATTCCGGCCTCAAGGGAATGTTTTTCCTCGAAAGTCTGGCCATAGCCAGCCGCCAGCCGCACTGACGAAGGTATATGATAAGACGATCCGGAGGCATCCTTGACAGAAGTGCCCACATTGGCAAGTCCGGCGCTGAAGCGAAGCATCCTCCAACGGTACAAAGCATACACATCTGACGCGAACACACCTTGGTTCGAGTCAGAGGCAAGCCTCTCGCCGGCATATTTCAGATTGATGCCAACACTCAGCGCGTCAATCACCTTCAGTCCCAAACCTGCGGAAAACATCATGGAAGATGTCTTGAACATACCGTTGCGGTTGCCAGAGTCGTCTATGACCTCATACTCACCGCGTGAATTGTAATTACCGGCGACAGAAAATCCCAGACGTTCTCCTGTCTTCATGCCTACGCCGACATCCAGCCCACCGGTTGTCATGTCACCAACAGCGGGTGAATATGCCGCTGTCACCGCAAAACGACTCTCCGAATATGGAATCACCGCAGGATTCCGGAACGCTGAAAACGAAATGTCTGAAGACGGAGCAAGAGAGACTCCGGCCATGGCCACTGAAACAGGGTCATTCCTCTGACACATCCAACCGAACGCCTCATCCTGGGCTTGCAAGTGGAACGCCGGCAAAAGAGCGGCGAAGGCCACGATCAATACTCTTTTCATTCTACCTCTTGACAATAACATAATCATACTTATCCGCACCCACAGTCAGCCCAAGTTTGTACTCTCCAGGAGCAAAGGCGCTCATGTCTATCCTGGCCGGATCGAACACATTGCACGAAACCTTCTTCTCAAGAATGACAGACCCGGATGTGGAGGCTATCTTCACCATGACATCAACAACCGCGGTGCTGCCTGGACGGACATTCAAGAAATCACGGACAGGGTTCGGATAGTAGTCAACAGCATAACTTTCATCACGTGCGACAATCTTGAAATCGGTTGAGATCTTAGCGCCAAGGCGATCCTTGGCTGTCACGGTGATCACCGCCAAGCCATTTTGCTTTTTGGCGACAACAAGCTTGCCGTCGCCACTGATCGAGACATCAGCGACACCGTCAGGAGAAATCTTCGCGGAATATTCCAGAGGCTCGTCGTCAGGATCCGAGAACACACCGTCCAGATAGGCAGACATCTTTCCGTCGCCGGAAAGGACAACGTCATTGATGGGCTCTGAGACAACCGGCGGATGGTTCTCAATCACCTGATAGGCAAATTCATATTCCGCCGTGCCGCCATAAACGTCAGTCGCTGTGATCTTTGCCTTCTTAGGTGTGAAATCGGAGACTAACTCGCACAGGATCTCAAAGTTGTAGACATCAGGATCCTTGGAACCGCGGACCAGTTTCGCCCTTCCCTCAAAATCTGTAGTGACCTCGACATTGTCGCCATCAGGATCCGACACGGTGAACGGAATCGACACGCTCTCCCACTGGCGGAATTTGAAATCACCCGTATAGGATGTCTCTATGACCGGGGGATTGTTATTCTCTCTCCCGTACTTGGAAAGGCCGTATCTCATCGAGCCCATAACATCGAGGTATGGGCCCATTGCCTTGCCATTGTAGTTTATCAGGCTCGCGTTTGCACCTTCAAGAAGGACTTCCTTCAGATTCTCGTTGGTGAACCCTTCTCCTCCGAATTGAGAGAGCAGCAAAGCCAAAGCTCCCGAGACATGAGGACAGGCCATCGAGGTTCCTTGGTAACGGTCGTAAGATCCTGAAGCCACACAACTGTAGATGCTCTCTCCAGGAGCGCAGATGTCCACCCAACTACCATAGTTGGAGAATGAGGACAGCCTGCCTGTCATTCCGGAAGCGCCAACCGCGATCACCGGCGCGTACGATGCCGGAACACCGTTTGCTATGCCATCATTTCCCGCCGCGAAGACTACCAGACCTCCTTTCATTGGAGAGTCCGGCTTTTGGTTGCCATCCTTGTCACACCCGGCATAAGCGATAAAATAATCAATCGCAGCCGCCATTGAAGAGGAAATCCTGTCCCGCAAGGCATAGTCCTTCTCATAGGCTGAAAGCACACCGTTACCATCGAAGTCATAGTCATTGCCCCAGCTGTTCTGGCTGATGACCGCTCCGTTGTCCGCACCCCAAACTATAGCATTTTGGAAACTTGAGGCAGTACTGTTTCCCTGGAAAACCTGAGCGCTCATCAAAGTCACGCCCTTTTTCCCGGCCGCATAGTCACCTCCAGCTATTCCCGCAAGTCCCTTTCCATTGTTTCTGACCCCTGCGATTGTGCCGGCGACATGACATCCATGGTCTTCAGGGATAATATTTGAGCTGTTTCTCACGAAATTCCAGTTGACACTGCCACAGTTCCAAGCCAGATCCTCATGCTTGAGGTTGAGCCCTCCGTCAACGACACAGACAACGACCGAAGGATCTCCGGTTGTGTACTTCCAGGCGTCCTCGACATTGATGCTGTAACGACCTGAATATTCCCAAAGGTAGGCGTAGCCAGGATCGTTGGTGGAAGCGGACCTGCAGATTATGTTACGTTTTTCAGAAGCCTCTACGCCGTCAAGTGATCCGAGAATCTCCTGAGCCTTGGCAAGAGGCAGAGCAGAATCGAAGTCCACGATGTAGTACTGATGGAGGCCACATTTTCTGTGAAGCGGTTCATATTCGCCGGCGTCAGGGAAAAGACGTTCGGCATGCTTGACACCAAGGCTCTCTGAGACAGAAGATAGCAAAGCACTCCCCTTCTCCATCGCATCCGCGGCTTCAGGCGTCAATTTCACGATCATTGATCCAGGAATATAAATTGCCTTATCAATCTCGTCTTGAGTATAGGGGCGTTGCTCTTGAAGACCGGAAGGCTTTGCATTCCCCCTGTCAGACGACAATACATGCTCCGATTTGGAACAGGAAAAGAACAAAAATGACGAGGCCGCGAGCAGAGCAGCCGCAGATAAGAGTGAACTTACTTTCATATTTTCGAAAAAAAGGGATCCGAACCGTACAATCCGGATCCCTTGAAAAATCAAAGGTATATAAATTATTTCAATTCAAGAAGCTTGGCGCGGCCGGATTTCGCGGTTCTCGCGTCCACTTTCTTGTCTTGAGCATCGCGTAACTTAGTGTCACGTGCAATGGTCATACTTGACGGAAGCGACTTGGTGTCAAAACGAACACTCTTGCCGGTCTTTGGAGCGGAGAGGCTCTTTACCGACTTGGAGGCGGCTGACGGAGTCAACGTCGCCGGATTTACTATGTAGTCAGCATCTGAGAAAGTGTACCATTGCTTAGTTGATGTGGACTGCCCCAGAACACCCCAGTACTTGGCATAGACCTCCGGCCTTTCTTCGGACAGCTTATACACCACGTTCTCGAACTTGATGGTCTTGTCCGCAGACTTGGTGACAGTGGCGATCTCTCCTGTGTCAGGATCACCGGTGCAGACATAATCGTCATTGGTGATTCCAGAGACATAGAAATTGTAGGATGAACTTGAAGAGAAGTTACCAAAGACCAGTGAGCACTTGTCGCCTTCCGCATCATAAATGAGAGGAATGCCATCGATTCCTATGCCATCCAAAGCGATCGTCTCGTCAGGAAGGGCTTCCCTAAGGACAACATTGTAGGTTGTGTCATTACCTGTCTTTATAGACTTTGTGCTGAGGGTGTAGCTTCCGAGCCAAGCTTTGTATGCAGACGAGGCCTCCTTGAGCTTTGTCATGTCCGAAATTGTCACCTCTGGCCAGAAATTGCCCTTGCCTGCGTTCTCTCCGGCCTGTATCTGCCAAGTCAGGCAGAATGAGAGGAATTTACCTTTCTCACAAGAACCGGCGTAAACGGTCATACCGCCTCCTTTTTCAAGGACGTAACCAGTAAGAATGACTGACGGATCTTCGGTGTACCATCCATAAGCGGCGTAAACCTTATAATTGTAGTTGAACTTTCCGGAAAGATAAATGTCACAGTCACCATATTTCGGATTGTTCCATGCCTCTGAAAGCTTCTGCTCCTTGAGGATGAACTTTCCGTCAGAGAACTCAGCCTCAACAGGCGCCAATCCGTTCTCGTCCTGGTTTGGAAGTCCGGTAACATTGTAAGTGCTGCCATTAACTTTCTCAGAGACGGTCAAGACGTTGTCACCCATTTTCCATCTTCCGATGAAGTCGGCATACGTAGCGACAGAGACAGGTTCCTTCTTTTCGAATTCAAAAGTCTTGTAGTCACCGGTAGGAGTTCCGTCAGCGGCGATTCCCGCGGCCACAGCCACATATTTGCCGAAGTCCTTCTCTCCGAAGCTGTCTGAACCGGTTGAGCCATCGGTGTGGACAAGCATATCATAGATTTCATCACGACCGTAGACATCGCCAAACAGATCGAAATAGTACAGCACGTCATCGCTGAGCAGCAAGGCGGCGTTCACAGGTGATCCGCCAAGTTTCGCATAATCCTCTTCAGAATAGAAGGTTAGGGTGTAAGGTACTGTTGAGCCACTCACAGTGTTGGTGATGACCTCAGGGTACTTCTTGTCTTCAGGATCAGTGTTGTATGAAAGCGTCCATGCGTTGTTCTCCTTGAATTCGATCGCGGAAACGGCGTTAAGGATCATAGAGCAAGTCTCAGCTTTCTCACCCTCCGGATAAACGGATGATGAGACATAGCCATAGACATTCACATATCCTCCTACCTTGGAAGCGAGATCGAACGACGCAAGCGGAGCTTCAAACACCACTTTCTGTCCCATCGGAGCCTTGATGAAATATGTGTCACCTTCCTTCTCAAGTTTGCCGGAAGTGATGACGTACGCAGGGAATTCAGTCACCCAGCCGAGATAGGAAGATGTCGGGGCGGTCACACTGGATGTCTCGGCCGTCACTTCGTATGAAGTGACCTCAACCGAAACGACCTCCGTCTCCTTATCAGTCTTCTCAGTCTTCTTCACACCGTTCAGAGTGATCACCTTGCCGACAGGAAGCGCGGAGGTGGCTCCTGTCACGTACAGGCAGCTTGTTCCATCGGAAACAACAGCAGAGTTATCAGAAGTGGCAAGGACGGTCTCCTTGTAAAGGGTGACCGGAGTATTGTCAGCCACATTGGCAAGGGAAGCGATGTCGGTGGCCACAGTCTCGGCAGGGTACTGGATGACATAGAAGACATTAGGAGTCTCACCCGTCACAGTGTTGATGACATCAACCTCCGCGGAACGGAACGAACTCGTCGTGTTTGCCTCGCAAACCAAGGTATAGACATCGACATGGGTTGCCTTTGTCTGAGGAGCCACGCTGATCCACTTCTGGGTTCTGTCGACATACAATTCATAGTCCATGTTGGTGGTCACGGAAACTTTGACCTCACCACCTGCCGCAGGGACAGGCTTGACGTCAGCCTCGGCGGTAAGCACACCGTCCTCAAAGACAAGAGATTTGATGTCGGTCTTTCCTCGGCCGTTGCTGGCATAGACAAAGACTTTTCCTGTTGCGTTCTCACTATGCTTCACTCCGATGTAGCCAGGCACCTCTCCTTTAGGAAGAGAGATCACCCTGGCCTCCCATCCAGAGGTGCAGTTGAGGATGTCAACCTCTACCTCATCTCCTTCTGAAACACCTTTGAGGGAATATGGGTAAGTATATTCGTCACCACCTACAGGAACACCGAGATCCTTGCGAGCGTCGAATACCAAATAGAAAGGAAGCTCCTTCTGGATGGTGTAGGCCTCGCCGTTGATGAAGAAAGTCACGGTTGTGTCTCCATCCTCGATCGAAATAGTGGAGCCACCAGGATTGCCAAGTACATCCACGTCGGCCCATGTCTCACCTTTGTCATAGGAGATCTGCCACTTGCCATCACGGATACGGAGCTGAGGGACAGCCGAATGGACAGGGATCTTGTTGCCGGCAGAGTCAAGAAGCGGCTTGCCGTCAACTGCCCAGTAGAACTCTCCGTCAGCCTCGACAACACCCACAACAGGAGTGTCGCCCTTGTCTCCCTTCTCTCCGTCCACACCGTCTGTGATGACAGCGGTGGTACCGTCAGAGAAAGTGATTGTGTAACCATTGTCACCAGGAGTGACAGAAGTGACGTAGATATTACCCTGGATTGCAGCCACAATCGACTGCATTCCAGGTATAGTTATCTTATTGATCTCGTTGACGGTTTTTTCAAGGGCGTCAACTCTCACAACAAGGTCATCAAACTTTTCGTAAAGATCATCGTTGTCAGCGCAACCGCCAGCAAGAGCCAATGTCGCGGTCATGGCGGCAGCCATCAAAGTTTTAATTGCCTTCATATTATGACTGTTTTATGGTTTTACTTTACTACAATTCTTTTTCCCAGCAAGTGAGAAACCTCAGGCAGAGCCTTATATGGGGTGCAGAACTCAAATGGTCCATTAGCGGATATGGTCCTGAAGCTGTTCCTGTCGACCTTGACCCAAGTGCCTTTGGTCTTGTCCAGACTCATAGTCTTGACAGAAGTGGTGCCGGACTTGACACCGGTAAGAGGGAACTCGTCAGGCTTGCTCTTGAAGGTATACACACCTCCGTCTGGATCAGAGATAGGCACAGCGATCAATTCCATACGGTTGTAGGTAAAGTCTCCGCCACCCTGAAGCTGGAATGAGTTTCCGGTGAACTTAACTGAACCATCGCTCTGCAATGTCCCGGTCGCCACATCGTAAGCGCCATTACCACCGGACGTGATGTAATATTCCTTACCGTCAGTGTGGATGAACTTACCTACGTAGTACAGATTGCAGGCACCCTCAGAAGCTCCGATGTCAACATTGTCCGCGATAGGCTCATCATCGTTGCCGTATAGCACGATGCTGCCTGACTCTGAGTCGAATGTAACCTCGGCAGGCTCGAAGAAATCCTGATCCATCTGCCAGCCCTTCATGTTGATGGTCTTGTCAGCCACCTTCTGAGTGAGGGCGATGTCGAATGCCCCGGCATTTATGCTCCAGTTCCCAAGCCATTTCTTGTAGGCGTCCGAGCCGCCACCGCCAGGATTGTCGCCACTGCCACCCTTCTTGGTGAGAGTCGTAGGCAGAGGTGTCTTGTCCTTACTGATAGTGAGATATTTGCCATCAGCTGTGGCAGCGACGAACTGGACTCTCTCAAGATCATAGCTTGATCCGTCGCTGAAGCTCACATGGCCTGCGGCAAGCTTGGCCGTGCTGCCTGAAATGGTTCCTGTGAAGATCACATACTTTCCGGTGGCGAAGCTGGATTCTCCCCATCCGCCGAAGAGACCGACGGTGCATTCACCATACTTTTGGGTCGATACGGTGCCGAGTCCATCCTGAGCGCGGACTTCAATACCCTTTGTGGCAGAGTCATAAGTGGCAGTGACAGGGAATGACTGTCCCTCGATGCCGGTGATGGTATAGCTGGTCCCCTTCTCAAGCGTGGAGATCTTCCAAGTGTCAGTCGCCGATCCTCTCGTGACTGTCCAGTCTCCAAGCCAAGCGTCATAGCCCTCTGCGGAGCCACCACCACCGCTGGTAACAGTGAAATCACTGTAGGCATAGTGACCAGTGGCGGCACCATCATCAGTGAATCCGATCGCAAACGCGATGTAGTCGCCGGCATCCATTGGATCAAACACCTCGTAATCGCTATCCTCGTAAAGGAAAGTGGAGAACTCCACCGGGTATCCGAACTGGTTGTAACGTTCAACAATATTCATTATCTCTTTCCTCACGGCATCAGCCACCTCAATTGCGAAATCATCCATTTCCAATCCACTTTCAGTGAATTCAGACTTGCTGACGTAGTAGATGCTGTACTTGCCTGACAGAGCCGGATCAGCCACATCATTGTAAATGTAAGCCGCTTGCTCGCCTTCATAATCCTTGATACCACCATAACGGACAGTCCAGTTGGCGTCAACACTCATGTAGGACAAGTTGTTTTGAACCACGGAAATCACACCGCTGTCATGGCCGAGCTTCCACTCGACATTTCCCGAACGCGACATATCAGCAGGTGTTCCCTTAATGGTGTTCTCTGCGATGGCGACGTTAAGGTTGTTCTCGGTGACAGTCACGGTGATCCAATCCACATCCGCACTCGCAGTAATGGTCTCATCATACTCGTAAGGGAAATCGAATGAGACAGCCTTGTGGGAAGCATTGATGCCAGAAGGATTGAAACCAGTGCTGTAGAAACCGAACTGCTGAACCGTGAAATCAGACTTAGCGTCACCCGACTTCACAGTGACAGTGGCATACCTGGACTCATAACTTTCATTCGCAGGAGCGGTGACAGTGGCCACATTGTCTTTCACAGAAACCTGGCACCAGTCCTTGTCAACCGTCACCTCGATAGGAGACTCGGTAACGAACTCGATTGTACCCTCGCCACCTTTGGCGGGAATCTTAAGATTGTTTTCCTTGACGGATATTGTCTGGGCCTCGCTCCCATCCACCTCCTGCTTGGAGCAGGAAGAGGATGCGATTATAGCCAAGGCCATGAATATTGCTGAAATTATCTTTTTCATGATAAAGCCTTTTCGTTATTTACGGACAAGGGTCTGAAGATAAGGGAACTGGTTGTCACCCCACCCTGTGAATTCACCGGCAGACTTGCCGCTTGCATCGGTCGCCCAAAGGATGAACGAGTCGATTACCATGTCAGTCTTGCCGTTGTCGACAAATATAAACTCTCCTTCTTGGGATCCACGGACAATCTCCATTCCGTATCCAGTGGTTGTGTCCCAAGTAAGGTTTCCGCCGCCGGAAAGGCTCCATGCGGCAAGCCATACAGTATTTGAGCCGTCAGCGCCCAGAGACTGGACATTCATGGTAAGACGGCCGCGCGCCCTATCGTAGCCAAGGTACACATTGTGATCGCCGGACACGAAGCCACTCATGAGAAAGCCGTTGCCTTCCTCGTCAGGCGTGAGTGTCACATCAAGTGTAATCCTTCCGTTGTACATAGAGAGTTTGAAGTCACCGGCGAAGTCACTGTACTGGGTGTAGTCCTCAGGAAGCTTGCCCTGGAAAACAATCGATCCGTTGGTAAGG
>ERZ870021.162-NODE-162-length-9345-cov-3.835132_pt1 | contig 9345 bp, 5 predicted proteins | sample MGYA00520890_ERZ870021 | MGnify/ENA primary metagenome ERZ870021 (study PRJEB32232, sample SAMN07284987) | human gut metagenome | biome: human-associated habitat; material: feces | host: Homo sapiens | place: Tanzania | collected 2014-08-14 ...
CAAAGGACATGAATCGTTTGACAACGTGATAGGTTCATTTTGTACAAACTTAATTAATATTGTAAACAATATCAAACCAGAAGAAATGACAGATGGCAAGGTGTTCTTATGTGCGATTTCACGTAAGACACCAAGATTGCTGGATATGGTGAAGCCACAGTTGTCGTCTATTTGGGATAAGTTGTACATATTTACAGAGATTGCACTTCCGTTTATAAAATGGTCTGACATAAAGACCATTATATTGATGGATGATGCTATCTATTTTGGTTCCACATTCAGTTATTATTATAATCTTATAAAATCGTATAATGATAATATCAACATCATTCCAATATGCTGTGTTAAAGCCTCAGAAGCATCCTTATCCTTTGAAAACAATTTAAAGGCAAGTATCCAACCAAGAGTATATGGTCATTATTTTGTTAAATCATTAGCAGAATGTTTTTGTGAAGAATATACACCCTTTGAGATAGAGTTTCCTGCATTGGAAATAGAACTTCCATATAACTCACCACAAGATATCAGTAATTTCTATGCCGAATTGTATAACAGGACGAAGAAAACATATAAAATTACGGCAATTGAGATAGATCAAGATGAACGAGGCTGTTTTGAGTTTGGTTGGAATATAGGATCAACTGGTGAATTAAGAAAAATACGTTTCTATATACGAGGTAATCGTTTAACTATATCCTCTATAACAGCTTATGATATTTCGCAAGAAGATTTAGATGGTACAATTGAGTGGAGAAATATCGGATGCCAGACAATATGGAATCTTGTTAAAAATGACATTTCCACTCTATATGATGACAGAGGAAAAGATAATGCATATTATAGAGTACTATGTATCTGGTATAATTATATATGCTCGGTTCTCGCTTTTTTGGAAAAGAGAAATATTCTAGATGATGCTTTAAATAAAATATTTGGAATGACAGAATTCTCTTTTTCTGTGAAACATAATACATTAGAACAAGTCATAGGAACAAAAAATGCAGCAGAAGCATATTCTATTATAAACAACATGCTATCTGAAGATATTGTTGAAAAGAAAGGTTCCTATTTCGTTTCTTCAGTCCATAAACTTAGAGAGCAAGAACTTTTGCCTTCCAAGTTTGAATATGAAGATTATTATTATGCTATGCAGAAAAAATATATTGCTCAATGCCAAGGCAATTTAGAGGAAGAACTTACCTGTTTAATTTATCTTCAATGTGTGATGATAGATAAAATGAACAGAGATTTCATCGTCTTGGACAACGAGAGATTGAAATATGGTCATACATTTTCTTCTATTAAGAATGTGCTAACTTTATATAGTAAAGCACCTCGCCAACAAGATTTTCTAAAAATTCATGCATGGGTTGACAGATACATCGATAGGGCCACGATAGTACCACAATATATTACTGTAAATACAGAAAATAATGGTAAAATATGGGTAAGAGCTATGCGCTCTGGAGAAAATGAACATGATTTCATTGGAAATTGGTGCAGATTTTACCTCTACTATCTCAATAAACTAACCATGCATATAGGTTACAACAAATTGGATAAAAGATTATTTGAGAATTTAATATCTTGGGTGTTTGATAAATACCAATTAAGCAACTATTGCGAAGAAAACATTTTTATCAAATATAAGGATTCCTCTTTTCAACTTTGTACAACAATAGATAATGAGGATGTTTCCATTACGGAGCGTATGGAAAAACTTTTCCTTATAAAAAATACAGATGACTATATTTCAACGAACAAGGAGTTGTTGGATCAAGAACTGAAAGAAGGTCTTGTATTACCAAACACCATAACCAATCAAATAACTCAAAGTCTAATTTCACTCGTAAATTGGAACAATAAATTTGAAGATAGTTTTCCAGCCTTTTTATTTTTAAATCTATATTTCAAAGAGCATGTGGATGCACCAAAAAGTAAACAAAAACAGAACAACATAAAATTGTCAGACAAAGTAAAGAAACTGATTTATTTTATGATAGAAGAAAAACTGGTGTTATCCGACAAGATAAGCCATATGATGGATAGCTTATATACATGTTATCTAAGAAATCAATATAACCAAATTAGTCTTCAGAAAAGCCTCCAAGAAATACCGAAAGAAGAAGATGCACTGAAAGCTGAAGTGCAAGACCACGATAGTAAACTATTAGCTTCTGACAGTATTGCCTTTCTTAATATGCTTTCAGAGATCATAGTTACAAAAGATTTGTCTAAAGCAAAAGAAGATATTGAGGGTAATCCACTATTGTCACCAATAAAGAAGATGATAGATGAATGTAAGGGAACTAAAAATGCAAAAGCGATAATGCTTTTGGACAAACTGTTAAATTCTGAAATTATATATGAGTTATTTGATAGATAAATATTTAAAGAGATTATCCGAAGAATACCATAATTCAAAGGAAGTTCTAGTATTCTGTCATTTAGTGCTAAAAGAAGGTCATTTTAATGCTACTCATTTTTATGAGAAATTACAAATGGGCAATTCTTCCAATAAACCTATTGATTGGAGCAGTAAGTTGGGAAGTTACAAAATATATAAGGATAATAGAATTAGAAATCTGACGATAAAAAACTTTCGCAAATATAAATCAGACCAAACACACCCCTATCTATTAGATATGACGTCTGGTAAACAAGGCAATTGCTCCTCTGTCTTCGTTGTTGGAAAAAATGGTACAGGAAAGACTAGCATCTTTACTGCTCTTGAATATATTTTCAATATATCCCCTATCAGTGCAATGGCTGTTAGAGGCATAACTAATGTGGAAAGCTATCTGCCATATGGAAATATGTCTATGACAGAAATTGATGTTCGAGCAGAACTAAATACACAAAAGAAAAATGGTGGGTATGTAAAAATTGCCACAAATAGCGCGCATCTGAAAAATAGTAGCATTGTTGATATGTCTTCTTTTTTCTGTAGTGAGAAGGATTTGAGAGAAATATGCATGCAACATGACTTGAAAAAGACATACATAAACAATATCGGTTTACATGAGGTAAAATCCTTGATAGATGAGTTGGAAGGTGAATTGAAAATTCAAATAGACAAAGATTTAGAATTGCCAACAATAGAACATGAAACGTACAATATTGAAACCCTGCAGAATGATATTCTGAGAATATCCTGCCAAGGATTTCTTAATTATACCAGATATTTGGGGCAAATAGGATTACTTCAAGAGTTTCTGGCAAAACATCCAATCAAGACAGATGAGAAAAGTGGAAAAATAGAAAATTTTTTAGCTAACAAAGAAACTATAATTCTGTTGGGGAGATTCTTTTCAGAAAACAAGTTCTTGATTACTTTAGACTATTTTGAGACCAACTTGTCACAAATTCAGAACTATGAGAAGTTTACCATGTTAAGCGGTACAAGACTGTTACGTGCTTTTAGTAATCTTGAAAGGATGACGGATATTGAGATACTTGTCAAAGAAATGCAGAACTATTTTAATGAGTTATTGTCACCTTTTCAATTAGCAAACGTTGGGGAAGCACACGCCTTGAACAAAGTAGCAAAGCGTACTTTAGAAAATATCATACGTCGTGCTGACTCTGAATTGAGACGAGAAATTTTGAGGAAAAATCAAACCTTTAAAGTTTTCATAACAGATACAAATATCCAGGAAATTGTTCGTAATTTTAAGAATTCATTGAAACAACAATACGAGCAGGATTGCAAAGAATATCTACATAAGTGCAATGATTTCGTGGTTCCTTTATTAAACACTTTCACGAAAATAAGCGGCAATAGTGTTAAGGAGGTTATAAGCATTGTAGAAAAAAACAATGGATTCTTTGCGGAAATAACATGCCCAGAAATTTCTGCCTTTTATAAAACAAGCCCGCATTTGTTTTACAACAGTTTTAGATATAAATTATTTGCCATATCTGTAAAAATATCATTGGCATTTATGATGATGAAAAAATACGACATGATTGCGCCTATAATAATTGATGACGTATTTACTGCTAGCGACTTTGACAACACTATCAATATTGACTTATTTTTTTCTCAAATGTTTAAATCGTTTGAAAAAGTCGTAGAAAAGAGCGTTGATAATCTACAAATCATTATGTTTACACATGATGAAGTTGTTTTAAATGGCTTAAAGGAAGTCTTTTTGGCAAAAGATGCGCCACATGTATCTTATATCATGGGAAGGCTTTTAGATACTAAAGAACTTTTGCCAGATGATTATAATGATACTTTAAAGGGGTATAAGCTAATAGAAAGATATAATTGACATGAAAGATTTTAAGAAACATATAGAAGGTTTAATAAAATATCATAGGGTGGGACATGGTATTGCTTTGGGAGTAGCAAGTTGCTTATTGTTTATTCTTGTTGCTACCATTTTAATCAAGTGCTCTAACACAGAGATTGATGTCAGCAAAAAAACTACCCCGTCTGATAGTCTTATTCAAGCGCAGCAGAAAATACCCCAGGCAAAGATTAATGTTTCAATGGTAGAAGGTATGCACTTTGACTCCGTTTCAGTGACAAACGCTATGAAAATGATGATTTTGAAAAATGATTCTTTATATGCTGCCGTAGATTACTATCAAAGGATGTTGACAAAAGTTGAGCGTGATCTTGAAGTAAGTCAAGGGGACATCAGGCAAGAAACAAACAATATCATAAACAAATTTAATGGAGCAATAAGTTTGTGGTTAGTAATATTAGGCCTACTTTGTGGTTTTACTCCAATCGTATTGGCGTGCTATAATTGGAAACATGATACTGAATTTCTAAAACAAATGTCATCAACACTAGAAAAGAACAGTATAGAGATTGATGGGAAAATAAGCGATATAGAGACTTTAAAAAAGGATGTCAAAAATTTAATAGAATCTGAACCTAAACGTGTTGATAATAAGATTAAGGAAGCTACAAATAAGTTGAATAAAGATCTTCAATATTTTAATATTCTGCAATTATACTTACACATAATGTCTGTTACAAAAATGTCACGTTTTCAAGGTTCAGTAAATAGAGATGCTATAACAGAAAGTCTTTTATTTTCTCTGACAACAGAAGCACACTCTTATTTAGAGCATCTTGAAGATGACATAACATTTAGCAGGCAGTTGATACAAAGTATTGATGCTATAGCCGAAGGGCTTAGATCTCTATTACCTTTTATGAACACGAATAGAAAAAGAACACGGTGTATGTCTAACGCAATAGATAAATTGCACGAAATACAAGAAAAAAGTTACAAAGGAACTCCTGTTCAATCTGATGATCTGAAAGAAATAAGAACTTTTTTGCGAGAGATTATTGTTACAATCGCTGCATTCAAGTAGAAGTTTTTAATAATAATATCCAATATGATACAAGCATTTGAAATATGGCTCAAACAGAATGAAGCATTGTTATACCCCGATGCCATAGGATTATTCAAGGATTCATTGAAGTGCTTCAAAAATGATATAGACAGGCCATCGTATCTGTTGGCTTATCAAGGAATGATGGTACAGATAAAGGAAACCATTAGACATAGCAAGATGCCGGAAGGATTTCCGTTGCAAGAATGGAAAGACTTGCTGAAGAATTTGAATGATCCAAATGATTGGGATAATACAAATTATACTGCTGTAGTTAGACAAAAACTACCATTAATACTGGTTATACCTGATAATGTAAGAAAAGAGTTTGAGCATTGGAGAAACTTACGAAATGTATGTGCTCATTACAAGGAATACTGTTTTGTAAAGGCTCACACGCTTACTCTTTATGCTTTCATAGTACAATATCTCTTAAATATCAGTGTAGAAGGAGGAATGAACACTTTAATAAAAGACTTTGAAGTGTATTTTGATCCGCAAAAAACATCACCCAATGATCCGATAGAACCTCATCTTGACAAAATCACCTCAATGGTGCAGCCAAAGGAAATGCTTTCGTTTATTACCGAGTTAAGAAAGGTGATGGGAAAAGCATATCGTTTCGATTTTTATGCGATTCTTAAAAAACTGTATGGCAGAACGGATGGAAATATTAAGGAGAGTGTTATTGAGTATCTACAACAAGACGAAGAACGAATTCAAGGATTCATAGATGAATACCCAGAAACTGTCGTAGAACTTGTTTCGCAAAAAGAGGCTTACTCTTTCGCAAAGAAAAACTTGCTAAGGATAAACAATTGGGGAGCGGTATGGGCAAACATGTTGGCAGGAGGAATGATAAAAGATAAAGACTTGGATGAACTGCAACGAAATCTGATGATTTATATGAAAGAACATAATAAAGGTCTCTACCATATATCAGAAAGCCAAATCGATTCTTTGTACAAACACGGGTATTTCAAGATGTTTATAAATGAATGCTTGGATTCTAATAAAACTCAAAAATATGAAGTGTATCAGGAGATTAACTACTCAATGTCCTTTTATTCTTCTCATTTTTACAACATTCCTATAGATAAGGAGTTTGTTCAAGCTGTCATTGATGTATTTAGCAATTCAAAACATCCTATAGCTCTTCTAAATTTTGTTTCAGATGAGTATTTTAAAGAAAAGGATATAAAAGATAAATTCATGCTGGTGCTAAAAGAATTAGGCGAAGAATTGCCAAAATCATTAAAATAAAAATGATGGAACTCTATAATATCCAACACAAATCCTTTTTCAGGCACCTTATCTCCCATTGCGTTCTTCACCCTGCATCAGGGAGAGAGCAGCATGTTTCCGACTATCTTCTCACTGGCATTGAGGGATGCGGGGACAAAGACCAAGCTTGCCTCTTCATTGCTCATCATGACGATAGTGGGTGGAGCGATTGCTCCGGTAATCATGGGGTATATTGCGGATACGACTGGCAGCATGGCTATTGCCTTTTTCATGCCGTTGGTATGTTATGGGGTGATTGGAGGGTATGCTGCAATGCTTAGATACTCTTCGACTGATGTCAAAAGGGCCTAAATGAGTGATGAATTTCGGGAAATGCTCTTCTACCCTATAATGAGTTTGTTGTATGGGATGGGGCTTAGTAGCCAGTTTCTGTAAATATACAGTGGAGTACTAAGTAACGTACAAGATATTTGATTGAATTATAGCAGATCCTTTTAAATGTGATAAATATGAAGAATTTTGATAGTAGAACTTATAGTATAAGTGATTTTTTGGAATGGTATTCTAATGGTCAATTGGAGTTGAATCCAAAATTTCAACGTCGATCGGTATGGGATGATAATGCCCGTTCTTATTTAATGGATACCATCATCAGGGGATTCCCGATTCCAAAAGTTTTCATTCGCCAAAAATTAAATGTAACAACAAGAAATAATATAAGAGAAGTTGTTGATGGGCAACAACGCTTACGTACAATACTTTCTTTTTTGCAAGATGGTTTTATGTTATCTCCTAAGCATAACTCAAAGTATGGGGGCTTGTACTTTTCACAGTTAGACCAAATAGATGATGAAGTCCAAAGCAATATTTTGAGTTATGAAATCTCTGTAGACTTATTGGTTAACATGCCAGATCCAAAGGTGTTAGATATTTTTAGTAGACTTAATTCTTATTCTGTTGTATTGAATGACCAAGAAAAAATCAATGCAAATCATTTTGGACCATTCAAACTCTTAGCAGATCAGATTTCTAAAGAGTATTTTACTTTTTGGATAGAAAATAAGATCTTAACAGAAAAGAAAATCTTAAGAATGGAAGATGTAAGTCTTACGGCAGATTTGTTGATTGCGATGTGTGTTGGAATCAAAGAAAAGAAAAAAATCAAATATTATTATGACTTATTTGAGCGTAATTTTGACTCTGATATTGTCATTTTAGGAGATCGCTTTAAATTTATTATTGATACGATTAACCAAATTTTTAAGGAAGGACTTATTTCTACAGAATTTAAAAGAGTACCTCTTTTTTATACCCTGTTTACATCTATTTATCATCTTTATTTCGGGTTAGAAGGTTTAGATTTGGAAGTCCCGAATATTTTGGAAAATGAAAGAAATTTTCCTTTGGTATGTCAACGATTAGAACGGGTAAATTATCTCTACGAAATGGCAACTTCAGAAAATGTTATAGGAATGACTAATGAAGAGCGACAATTCATAGATAATTGCAGAAGAGCAACTACAGACGCAAGTAAACGTGAAGCAAGAACACGCTTTATTATAAATCTCATGGTAAATGGAAATCAGTGAAATCTTAACAAATTATAGGGCATCAGTATCTGCTACTAAACAATACGCATGTGATGCATTTAGACAAGATGAGACTGGACAATACATTTATGATGAATATCATCGAGGTTTTATCATAGATGCTGCCGCAATAAAATTCCAAGTTGCATGGGAGACATTTTTGGAATCAATATGTGTCGCATATATTATGCACAAAGCAACATTGACTGGTAGTTATGTTCGAACATTTGTTTCAGCTTCGGACGAAGAGCATGCGCATAAATTGTTAATTGGTTGCAATAAATATTTTGATTGGGCTAATCCCCAAACGGTAAAACAGATGTCAATACTATTCTTTGGAGTTGCAAACCCTATAGCCCAAAATATAGACGCAATATATACTGAGTTATTTGATTATCGAACTATACGAAATGCCGCAGCACACCTTACAACAACTACGCAAAAGCCATTGGAAGCATTAGCACAAAGAAACTCTGGTAGAATGATGAATGGTATAACTCCGTCTAAATTATTGTTTTCTCCTTTTCCAAATGAAGATAATGATTATTGGACGCATTATCAAAATTTGTTTGATATAGCAGCTGAGCATATAGCACAAGGTATATGTTAATATACCTATTTGAAGTTGTATTGATTGTTATTAAGTAACAGATGAAGATACACGAAGAGGTTTCGGAATCACGCCCTTAACTTTGAGTCGGTATATCAGATAAGAATGTAGTGGAAGACTGCATGATTAATATGAATAGGTGGTTGAAAAGTTTCGGATTAGAAGATGCGGACTGGGAAAAATACAAGCCAATTTTCTGTTATAAAGAATTGTAATTATGAAAGACGAAAAGAAAAATAAGTGCAAATCCGCACTATATGGAAATTGCATATTAGCTTGTTGTGGGTTCGTTTGTATAGTTGTGGTCTTCTTGGCTTTGTATAATCAAGGGAAAAGCAACGAGCATAAACAGGAGCAAAACAAATTAGATTCAATATCATCCATACAAGATTCTATAAAACTTGAAATAGATAAAGATAAGGTCTTGAAACTTCAAACAATGAATCAGCAGCTTGAAAAACAAACAGATACTTTGTCTTCTCAGTTATCTGCATTGACTATAGAAATTAAGTCAATAAAAAGACTTTTAAAAACTTTTAT
>ERZ870021.163-NODE-163-length-9344-cov-4.049315_pt1 | contig 9344 bp, 7 predicted proteins | sample MGYA00520890_ERZ870021 | MGnify/ENA primary metagenome ERZ870021 (study PRJEB32232, sample SAMN07284987) | human gut metagenome | biome: human-associated habitat; material: feces | host: Homo sapiens | place: Tanzania | collected 2014-08-14 ...
CATCAACCGGCCTGCAATCGAGATAATCGCCGAAGAAGCCGCCGAAAGCGGTCTCGAAGAAATCGTTTTCGTTGTCGGTCATAAAAAGGAAATTATCGAAGACCATTTCAGACCTTGTCCCGCGTTGGAAGAAGTTTTGAAAAAGGGAAACAAAACGGATTATCTGAACGCTATAAAATATCCCGAAAAGATTGCCAAAGTACATTTTGTCGTACAAAAAGCGCAACGCGGAACCGCAGACGCAATAATGGCAGCGGAAGAATACATAAAAGGCAAATCATTTGCCGTATTGTTCGGCGACGACGTCATGTACAACCCCGAAAAGCCCGTTTTGAAACAATTGATCGACTTATATTATAAGCATGGCAAAACCGTCATCGGCGTAAAGACGGTGCCTCACGAAGACGTTCCCAAATATGCTTCCGTCGAATACGATTGTAACGAAGGAAGAGAGTATCGCGTAACGACTATTACCGAGAAACCGCCGATAGAACTCGTAAAAAGCGACATTTCACCGCTCGGCAGATACGTTTGCTCGCCATCGATGATAGACATTATGCGTAATCTTAAACCCGGCGCAAACAACGAATATCAATTTACCGACGCGCTCGACGTCGAAGCAAGATCCTTCGGCGCTTACGCTTACGAATTTGAAGGCATCCGTTACGATATGGGCGACAGGCTCGGCTTTTTGAAAGCCAACGTCGAATACGGACTCAGAGACGAGAAACTCAAAAACGAATTTAAGGCTTATCTGAAAAATTTAGTTGAAGATTAACCCTTTATCCGCCGTTTTTCGGCGGATATTTTTATCTTATTCGCATTATTCCGTCTTATTTTTCGTTTAAATTACGATTATTTGCGAATATGCCGAAAAAACTTGTAAAAAATCGGTTAAAATAACCAAAAATTATAAAAATGGTATTTACTTTTTTCAAAATAATGATATAATTGTATCGAGAGAATAATTCGGAGTATGAAATGATTTGTCCGGTATGTCATAAAAACGAAGCGACGGAAGAAGTCGTGAGATATTTCGGGGCGTTTAAGTCGGAAGGCAAAGTTTGCCCTTCCTGTATGCACGCCGCGTTAAGTTACGACGCCGAAGAATTTTACGCCGTTTTTTATTCCGATTTACTTAAAACCTGTCGCCGCTGCGGAAGAACCCTCGGCGAAATTCTCAATACGATGATCGTCGGGTGTCCTCATTGTTACGTCGAGTTCGCCGCAGAACTCAAACCGCTTATCGACAACGTTCAGAGAAGGGGTTAGTACTATGAATACCGACGTAGTTATTTCATCGAGGATACGTTTTGCGCGCAACTTGCAGGACTTTGATTTTCCCGTAATGATTCGGGGAACCGCCGACGAAAAACAAATTGCGATGACGTGTAATTCCGTTTTAAAAAAAATCGGTTTCGTAAGTTATCGTATGAACGATTTAACCGAATTGGAAAAGCGCTCCTTCATTGAAAAATATATCGTTTCTAAAAACCTTGCAAATTCTCCTTACGGCGCGGTTTCCGTTTCAAAGGACGGATTGCTGTCGGTTATGATTAACGAAGAAGATCATTTAAGAGAACAATGTATTTTCAAAGGTTTCGACCTTGAGGGCGCGTATTCGAGGATAAGTCAACTTGATAAAATACTTGGTTCAAATTTAAAGTTTTCCGTTAAATCGGGTTTTTATTATACCGCTTGTCCGACGAATCTCGGAACGGGTATGCGCGCTTCGGTTATGGCTTTTCTGCCCGCCCTCACAAACTCCGGAAGATTATCGGATTTTGCAATGCTCGCTTACGAAAAAGGCATTACGATAAGGGGCGCCTTCGGTGAAGGAAGCGCGTCAGAGGGTTATTATTATCAAATCAGTAATTCCGTTACCGTCGATAACGTTAAATCGATAATAAATAACGTTAAAAATTTTACTTTTTTAGTCGCCGAAGAAGAAAAAAAAGAACGAAAAAGAGTATATCTTAAAAATCCTTTAAAGACGAAAGACGAGTCTTTAAGAGCGCTCGGAATCCTCACTCATTCGGCAATACTTCCTTACGACGAGTTCGGCGAACTTATCGCTCGCGTCAAAACGGGTATTTCTCTCGGAATTTTATCTTGCGACAACAGTTTTGCCATAGACGATCTGACGGTAACCGCAAGACCGAATACTCTTTCATTAAACGACAACATTGCTTCGGAATCTCTTGACGAAAAAAGAGCGATTTTTGTTAAAAACGCTCTCGGCTCGCTTAATATTTGCGAAGTATAAGGTAGCAATATGGTTAACATAGGAAACGGGCTTTCCTTCGGAGCGACAACTAAATACGTTCAGATACTTAAAGAAGCAAAGGAAGTAGCAAACCGCTACGGCGTGAGATACGTTTCCACCGAGTTTATTATTGCCGCAATGCTTAAAGGATGCGGAAAAATTTCCGAGACGCTCGAATCTTTCGGCGTTACTCCTTCGTCTTATTATCCGAGGGTGAAAGACGTTATTGAACCGTCGTACGAGAGAGAGGGTTATACTCCGAGAACGAAAACCGCAATCGATTATTCGGCTCAGATAGCCAATTTGGCAAGGTGTGATTTTATCGCGCCCGAACATTTGTTTTTGGCGATTCTTGAAACTACCGATTCCTACGGCTCGATTATCGTCGATTCCATAGTAAGTAATTATAATTTACTTTTGGCGGAAGCCAAAAATCTCGTAAACGATTTAAAAAAAAGACAGCCCGAACCGCTCACGGACGATAAACCGCTGAATTACGGTCAAATCAGCGGAGAAACCCTCAACGTCAGGCAATCTTCCGTTTGCCGTAAAGACAATGAAACAAGAAGTTCTTACGAAGGGCTTGGCGAATTGGATTCCTTCGGCGTAAACCTCACCGAAATGGCAAGGCTTAATAAGTTGGATCCGGTTATCGGCAGAGATCACGAAATAAAACGCGTTATAGAAACTCTTTCACGAAGGATTAAATCAAACCCGCTTTTAATAGGCGAACCGGGAGTAGGTAAAACCGCTGTTATAGAAGGTCTGGCAATAAAAATCGCAAAGGACGACGTGCCTGTAACGCTGAAAAACAAAGTGGTATTTTCCCTTGATTTAAACGGAATAGTTGCAGGCGCGAAATTTCGCGGAGAGTTTGAAGAACGTTTTAAATCGGCAATCAATTACGCCAAAGAAAACGGCGTTATATTATTCATAGACGAAATTCATACCATTTTATCCGGGCTTAGTTCTTATTCGGTAGCAGATATTCTAAAACCGAACCTCGCCCGCGGGGAGTTGCAGGTTATCGGCGCAACTACCATAGGCGAATATAATAAATATATAGAAAAAGATCCCGCTTTGGAAAGACGGTTTTTAATAGTGAAGGTCGAACCGCCGAAGATTGACGATTGCATAGAAATTCTTAAAGGTTTGCGTGATAAATTCGAAGCGCATCACGGAATTGAAATTACCGATTCCGCGATAAAAGCCGCGGTCGTTTTGTCGGAAAGATATATAACCAACAGATTTTTACCCGATAAGGCGATTGACTTAATTGACGAGGCAGCCGCCAAAGAAAGGCTTCTGATAGATACGCCGCCCGAAACCGCGATAGAAAAAGAATGGCAATTAAAAGATCTTTTGATTGACAGAAACTATTTGCTTTCGAGCGGAAGCGACTACAGAGATTTAGACGAAAAAATAGAAGCGCTTAAAGTAGAAATATCCGAAATCAAACGCGCCGATATACGTAAAAAGAATCACGATAATCCATATATCGACGAAGAAAGCGTGGCTAAAGTAGTCAACGAACAGACGGGGATACCCGTTTCAAAACTTACCGAAACCGAATCGCAAAAACTTATGAATTTTGAAAGTCTGCTCCATAAGCGCGTAATCGGGCAAGATCTTGCGGTAAGCGCCGTTTCGAAGGCGCTCAGGCGTTCGATGACGGTTATAAAAGATCCCAAAAAACCGATCGGTTCGTTTATTTTCGTCGGCCCTACGGGTGTAGGAAAAACAGAACTCAGTAAAGCGCTGTCGGAGGCTATTTTCGGCGACGAAAATTCCCTTATTCGTGTAGATATGAGCGAATATATGGAAAAAGTAAGCGTTGCGAAACTAATCGGCGCCCCGCCGGGGTACGTAGGATACGACGAGGAAGGTCAACTTACGGGAAAAGTCAGGATGAAACCTTATTCCGTTATACTTTTCGACGAAATAGAAAAAGCTCACCCCGACGTATTTAACGTAATGCTTCAGATTCTCGACGACGGACGGCTTACGGACAGTAAGGGACGAACCGTGGATTTTAAAAACACGATAATCATAATGACTTCTAACGAAGGCGCTTCAAACGTTAAACCCGTTGCAAAAATAGGATTCGGAGATAATTCGAGTGAACTCGAAGACGAAAAAAATACGATATACGACGCGCTTAAACGTAGATTCCGTCCCGAATTTTTAAATCGTATCGACGAAATAGTCGTTTTCCGCAAATTAACCATGGAGGAATGCGGAAAAATTTGTGACTTACAACTCGACGCTTTAAAAAAGAGGATGGCTTCTATGAACGTGAGTCTGGAATTTACGGACGAAGCAAAGCGCTTAATATTACAAAAAGGTTACGACAAAGAATACGGCGCAAGACCGCTTAAACGCGCTATTACGTCGCTTGTCGAAACGCCTCTTTCCGACATGATAATCAAAGGAGATTTAAGGTCGGAACACAAGGTCAAAGTAATCGACGACGACGGTCAGATTGACTTTTTAGTCGATAACTTATAATCTAACATAAAGGAGATAAAATATGAAAATTGAAATTGTTGCCAAAAATTATCAGGTTAAAGAACAACTCAGCGAAATTTTAGAAAAAAAGGTCGCTAAATTAGACAAGTATTTTGACGAGGATTCCGTTTGCAAAATTTATCTTAAACAGGAAAAACGGGAATGTAAAATGGAACTTTCCATAAACTATAAAGGCTCGTTAATCCGCGCGGAAGCCAAGGGCGATAATTTTTATGACACAATCGATATAGTTTTACCTAAAATCGAACGTCAGATTTATAAATATCGTTCAAAACTCGAATCAAAACTTCGTCAGGGCGCTTACCTGAAAGATAGAATTTACGAAGAAAAAGACGTAAACGATTTTAAACTCGTTAAAACCAAACAATTCGAACTTACCCCGATGTCAATAGACGAAGCGATAGAAGAGTTTGAATTAACGGGACACAGCTTCTTCGTTTTCTTCGATAAAAATAATGACAAAACTAAAGTTTTGTATCTAAGAGACGACGGAAATATCGGTCTGATTGATCCGATTACTAAATAAATATCGAAATACAATTTAATATTAAATTTAATATGTTTTTGATTTTCGGGCTGCCCAAGTGGCAGCCCGAAACATAAGATAAGAACTTTTTCGATTAACATAAAAATTCTTAAAATATTTGATAATAAGCAGTTTTTTTGGTGATATTATGAAGGTTGGAGTATCAACGGCGTCACTATTTGGCAGAGAATATAACGAAGACGCCTTACTTACTTTGGATAAAATCGGAGCGGGCGTAGTAGAAATTTTTTTAGAGTCGTTTTGCGAATACAAAGAAGATTACGCAAGGCTTTTAAAATCTCGGCTCGGCAACTTAAAGGTTCATTCCATACACACTTTAAACACTCATTACGAACCGCAATTGTTTTCTTCAAACGATCGTTCGTATAACGACGCCGTTAAGATTTTTAAAGACGTTTTAAAGTGCGCGAAAATTCTCGATGCCGAAAACAACACTTTTCACGGCAGAATACGCATTAAACGCGCCAACTTTTCAAATTATGAAGAAACCGGAAATTATTTCAACAAACTCGATAATTTAGCCAAAGGATACGGCGTTTCGGTTTGTCTTGAAAACGTTGAATGGGCTATGTATAATCAAGTCGGTTATTTTAAAAAACTTATGCCGTACGCGCCGAATTTAAGGGCATGTCTTGATATAAAACAGGCGAGATTATCAGGTTACGACTATCGCGGATATCTTGACGAAATGGCGCCGCGTTTAAACACGGTACATATTTCGGATTACGACGAAAACGGAAAGATCGTTTTGCCCGGTAAAGGTTTGTTCGATTTTGAAAAATTGATAAACGAACTCGTTGAAATCGATTTTAACGGAGCAATACTTATCGAGGTATATAAAGACAGTTACCGTAATATCGAAGAACTCGGAGATTCGCTCGAATACGTCAGAAATATAATTAAAAGAGGATAAATAAATGGCAGAAAAAAGAAAAACCAACGAACAACTTCGCTTAAGATTCGATTATAACAATATGATGAGCGAATTTGTCGGCGAAAAAGAAGGTTTTACCGAAAAGGAGTTAAAAAATTATTCCGAACTTGTAAAAACCTCTTTCGATACGGTAAACAAAAACCGCGGAACCGGCATGATGGGCTGGACGGAACTTCCGTATAATCAGAACGTAGTCGTAGAAGAAATTTTAGAAACCGCAAAAACCGTAAGAAAGAATTTTAAATACTTCGTCGTTCTCGGTATCGGCGGAAGCGCGTTGGGCCCCATAGCGGTTTTCCAGGCGCTTAAACACTTGCATTATAACGACTTACCCGACAGAAAACGCGGCGGTCCGAAGTTCTACGTCGAAGACAACGTCGATCCCGAAAGAATGGCGGCTTTGTTCGACGTTATAGAACCCGAAAAAACCATGTTCAACGTAATAACCAAGAGCGGTTCGACAAGCGAAACCATGTCGCAATATCTGATCGTCTGGGATATGCTCAAACAAAAATTCGGCGCCGATGCGAAAAATCACGTTGTCGCAACCACTTCCGAAAATAGCGGTAATCTTATAAAAATCGCAAAGACAGAAGGTCTGAAAACGTTATTCATACCCGATAGCGTCGGCGGCAGATTTTCCGAACTTTGCCCCGTAGGGCTTTTCCCCGCGGCGGTTTTAGGCGTTAATATCAAATCGATGCTGAAAGGCGCCGCTTATATGGACAAAATTTGTTCAAGAGCGGATTATAAAAAGAACCCCGCAATGGCGTTTGCGCTTTTGCAATACGTTGCAATCAAGAAGGGTAAAAATATTTCCGTTATGATGCCTTATTCCGACGGTTTAAGATTTATGGCGGACTGGTATTGTCAACTTTGGGCGGAAAGCCTCGGTAAGGCTGTAAACAAGAAAGGTGAAGCCGTTTTTGCCGGTCAGACACCCGTTAAGTCTTTGGGCGTTACCGATCAACACAGTCAGGTTCAACTATACACCGAGGGACCTTTCGATAAAGTCGTTACTTTCGTTGCGATCGATGAATATCGTAAAGAAGTGATTATTCCCGACGGGTGCGAGGAATTTCCGAACGTTAATTTCTTGTGCGGTCATAGTATGAGCGAACTTATTTCTACCGAAATGAAGGCTACAGAATACGCTCTTTGCCGTAAAAACAGACTGAATAACACTATTTATCTTCCCGAAATTAACGAATTTACGCTCGGGGAATTTATGTTCATGCTTGAACTTGCCACGGCTTACGCGGGCGAAATGCTCGGTATCGATACGTTTAATCAACCCGGCGTAGAAGAAGGCAAAAACGCGACTTACGCGATGTTCGGAAGAAAAGGCTACGAGGATAAACGCAAAGAACTCGAAAGCGCACCTCAAAAGAAAACGCAATACGTTTGTTAATTTTAAAATTCAAAATCCGTAATTCAAGCGCGCAAAATCTCTTGCGCGCTTAGCAATATGTGCGAATATGATATATTTACTTTCTAAAATTTTCATTAAAAATCGGGCGGAATACAAAAATCCGGACGTCAGGCGAGCCTACGGCGTACTTTGTAGCGTCATGGGGATTCTCCTGAACGTTCTGCTGTTTGCGGTAAAATTATTTATAGGTATTATCAGTGGTGCTGTGTCGATAATTGCGGATTCCTATAACAACTTATCCGATGCGGGTTCCTCGCTCATATCTCTTTTCGGGTTCAAGTTCGCTCAGAAAAAAGCGTCCGATTCAAGACCGTTCGGTATGGGGCGTTTCGAGTATATTTCCGCGCTCGTAATATCAAATATTATTATCGTCGTCGGAATATTGACGTGTAAAGACTCTATTACCAACATAATCAACGGTGTTTCACCCGATTTGACTGCGTATTCCGACGTAACGGCGTTAGTAATTATCGCTTTAACCGTTCTTGTTAAGGTTTATATGATAATCTATAACGTTTATTACGGTAAAAAAATCAAATCAAACACCATGAAGGCTGTCGGCACGGACAGTTTGTCCGACGTAATTGCGACTTCGCTCGTTCTTATCTGCGCAATAATTTACAAATTTACCGGGTTAAACCTCGACGGTTATTGCGGTGCGGTTGTTTCGTTGTTTATCGTATTTGCAGGTATAACTTCGTTTAAAGATACCGTCGGCGACCTTGTAGGCAAAAAACCCGATAAAGAGTTGGTAAATCAAATATACTCGATAGTGTTAGCGCATAAAGAAATCGTGGGCGTTCACGATTTGGTCGTGCATGATTACGGACCGGGCAGATTTATGATTTCGCTTCACGCAGAAGTGTCGGGGGATCAGGATATTTATCATCTGCACGACGTTATAGACGGCGCTATGACGGAACTCGACAAAAAACTCGGTTGCGTTTCAATTATTCACCTTGATCCCATTTGCACGAGCGACGAAAAGGTTACCGAGGCGAGGATCGCCGTTTCCAAAATCGTTAAAGAAGTTGACGAAAGAATTACGGTTCATGATTTCAGAATGGTTCAAGGTCCCGCGTACACGAAATATATATTCGATGCGGTTATACCGCATGATTTGAAGATGAACGACGAGGCGGTTAAATACAGACTTGAAAATCTTATTTCCGAAAACTTCGTCAATACTTCAGCCGTTATCAAAATCGAAAAATCGTTTATCTAATTATAAAGTTTTTCACGATGAAAAGCGCCCCTTGCAGTTATAATACTTAGGGGGCGCGCTTTTTATTTTATAGTTTTTTTGTCGCGTTCTTAGTAATTAACGACTATTTCAAAATCAATTACGACAAACATAATAATTTTAAAAATAGCAAATAATAAGCCGAATTTTTACATTTTTTATGTTTTTGAAATTATTATCTTATAATTGTTTCGCTCAGAAAATATAATATAAAGATGATAACGTTGATAAGATCTTTAAAAATCGCTTTTGTCATTATCGGCGCTATTTTAGGCGCGGGTTTTGTCAGCGGTAAGGAAATATGCGAATTTTTTTACGGTCAAAATATATATCTTGTTTCGACGATTTTATTTATTATGTTTTCGTCGGTTTTATATTTTTCGCTCAGGTTTG
>ERZ870021.167-NODE-167-length-9230-cov-2.555556_pt1 | contig 9230 bp, 10 predicted proteins | sample MGYA00520890_ERZ870021 | MGnify/ENA primary metagenome ERZ870021 (study PRJEB32232, sample SAMN07284987) | human gut metagenome | biome: human-associated habitat; material: feces | host: Homo sapiens | place: Tanzania | collected 2014-08-14 ...
AGACAGCGTTCTTATCTCGGCTTGTTATAAGTCCGAGAAGCACCGAGCGCTCGATAACGGGCACGCCGCTTGCTTTCGCGGCGATAAGCTCGGGGTTGTCGCTCATTATCGCCGCCGTGTGGACGATAAGGTCTGCGCCCTCGATATTTTCGGCGCGCTGACCGAGAAAAACGGGTATCCCCATTTTGCGGACGGCTGCGAGCGTTTCGGTTTCGTTGTTGTCCGAGCCTGTCAGATAAAATCCCTGTCCGTGGAGTATCTGCGCGAGTGGGTACATTCCGCTTCCGCCGATTCCGATAAAATGAATATGCTTTTTTCCGCTTAAAAAATCTTCCATAAAAAATTCCTTTCAACAGAAGTATTGTAAAAAATCGGTGCGTTATTCAAATATATGAATAAATCCGCCGACTATGTGAAAAATACAGATAGTACCAAATTGAGAAAGGACACAGATTATGAACATCAGTGACATTCGCATCAGAAAAATTTTACAGGACGGGCGGCTTCGCGCCGTAGTTTCAATGACCGTGGACGATTCTCTCGCCGTTCACGACATAAAGGTCGTACAGGGCGACGACCGTCTTTTTGTGGCAATGCCGAGCAGAAAGGACGAGTCCGGCGTTTTCCGTGATATCGTTCACCCGATAAGCCCCGACGCGCGCGGAGATATTGAAGCGCGGATAATTGCCGCCTATGAGGAACACCTATCAGCCCAGCAGCAGGGAGGATTTTAACAGTGCAAGCTGGGTCTTTGCGTCCTCAATCTCGTTGTTCATCACCATTTTTACCGCCTTATCGAGCGGAATTGTGAGAACGTCGAGAAACTCGTCCTCGTCGAGGTGCTGCTGCGATTTGTGCAGCCCCGAAGCGAGGTACATATAAATTATTTCCGTGTCATAAGCGGGGGTAGGGTAAAGGCAGCCGAGCGATTCAAATTTATCGGCGGTAAAGCCCGCCTCCTCACGCAGCTCGCGCTTTCCGCATTCAAGCGGATTTTCGCCGTATTCAAGCTTTCCCGCCGGAATTTCAAGAAGCACTTTTTTGTGCGGATATCTGAACTGCTTTACGAAGTAAACTTCTTTTTTTTCGTTCACTGCGACAATGCAGACACCGCCGGGGTGGCGTATAACGTCGCGGTTTGCCTGTTTTCCGTTTTCGAGCACGACCGTGTCCGAATAAACTTCCAGAATCCCGCCTTTATGAGCGAGTGTGCTGCTTATTGTCTGTTCCTGAAGATGCATAAAATACTCCTTATATTATTTTTTGATCTTCCTATAGACATTGTCTATATATTGATTAGAAATTAGTATTAATATATCACCGCGCCGTATTTTTCAACGGCTTTTTTCAGCGTGCGTTCGTCCAGCTCGCAGGTGCTGTCAACAAGCGCCCGTCCCTGATAAAGCATAAGCGCGAGCATCAGCGTAATTTCGTTTTCCGTGCTGAACATTACGGGCAGAGAAGCCATGTGCGCGTGCTCGGCGAAAGTTATCGCGTCGTCGGGCGTTTCAAGCTGGATTTTTAGCACGTCATAGGCTTCGTGCGAAAGAATGGATATTTCTTCCTCCATTCCGTCGCTGCATTCGATCGCTTCCGAGATTTCGGTCGTGTCGGGTTCAAGAAAGAACGCTTCACGTTCGTTCGCAAGCAGCAGCGCGGTTTCATTTTCCTTCGGAGGAATGCACATAATCCCGTTTTCGTCCGAAATTATTTCAAAGCCTTTTTCTTCGAGAATAAAACGCGCTTCGGCGCTTATGTTTCCGTGTTTCAGCTTTGCGAGAAGCGGGATCTTCGCTATCTTCGCAAGTCTGTCCATGCCGTCGATAAGCGTTTCCTCGTCCTCGGTGCATATTCCGAAGCCCGAAAGCCCCATGCTTTGCAGGATTATCAGCGCGGCGTCTGCGGGCAGCTCCGCCTCGGTCAGAAGTTCTCCGTCAACGTCAATAATAGCAAAAACGGGCTTTTTTCTTTTTTTGCACTCGATAAGTGCGCCGCGCAGGTCCGCCGCAAGGCTCATTCCTTCAAGAATGAAGCACGAAGCGTCGGGCTTTTCGTCTATAAGCGCGGAGTAATGTTTTTTAAGCTCGGTGAAGCTGTGTTCGTCGTATGGTTCAATCATCATACCGCTTTCACCGAGCAGCAGGGCGTTATACGGGTCGCTGCCGTCCGGCAGCGTATACTTACCGGTACAACTGTCGCTTTTCATGATACTTTTCCTTTCATAAAGATTGCGTTAATAATTACATTTTTTCGGGCGCGTCAACCTTAAGCAGACCAAGCATATTGCGGAAAACGGTTCTTACCGCTTCGCAGAGCGCAAGGCGCGATTGCAGAACATTTTCCTCTTCGCCCTTTATCTTGCAGGTGTCGTAGAATTTGTGGAAGAGCTGTGCCAGCTCCTGAACATAGCGGGTGATAACAGACGGATTGTATGCCTTTGCGGCTTCGGTTATTTCCTCGGGCAGTGAAGCAAGCTTTCGTATAAGCGCAAGCTCGGCAGGCTCGGTGTAGATAAGCTCGCCTGCGGGAAGCTTTTTACGTTCAATGCCGTCCTCTTTCATGCGCTCAAGTATGCGGCAGATTCTTGCGTGCGCATACTGAACATAGAAGACGGGATTCTTCGAGCTTTCTTCGATAGCCAGATCAAGGTCAAATTCAAGGTGGGTATCGGGGTCGCGCAGGTTAAAGAAGAAGCGCGCAGCGTCCATCGGGATTTCGTCAAGGAGAGTAGCGAGGGTTATCGCTTTTCCCGAACGCTTGGAGAGCTTTACGGTTTCGCCGTTTCTTACAAGGCGAACCATCTGCATTATAACAACGTCAAGGCGGTTCGGGTCGATTCCGAGGGCGGTAAGCGCAGCCTTCATTCGTGCGATATATCCGTGATGATCCGCGCCGAGAATGTCGATTGCGATATCGAAATTGCGCGTAACGAGCTTATTGTAATGGTATGCGATATCAGGGACAAAATATGTCGGAACGCCGTTTGCGCGGACGAGAACTCTGTCCTGGTCGTCGCCAAATTCGCTTGCCTTGAACCAAACAGCGCCGTCCTTTTCGTAGGTGTGTCCCTTTTCCTTGAGAATTTCAACGATCTCATTTACGCGTCCGCTTTCATGGAGGGTGCTTTCTCTGAACCATGTGTCATAGTGGATACGGTACTTCGCGAGGTCGTCCTTAAGCCCCTGAATGTTTATCGGGAGGGCGTATGCAACGAGCGCCGCGCGGCGGTTCTCTTCTGAGTCGTGCATATATTTGTCGCCGTATATTTCGGCGAATTTTTCTGCGTGGTCGATAATATCCTGACCGTGATAGCTGTCCTCGGGCATTTCGATGTCGTCGCCGAAATGCTGGCGGTAACGGTAATCAAGACTGAGTCCGAACTTGTTCACCTGATTTCCCGCGTCGTTGATATAAAATTCGCGTTCAACATAATATCCCGCGTATTCAAGCAGCGACGAAAGACAGTCGCCGATCGCGCCGCCCCTTGCGTTGCCTATGTGCATGGGTCCCGTCGGATTTGCGGAAACAAATTCCACAAGAACGCGCTTGCCATTTCCAACATTTACCTTTCCGTAATCGGCGCCGTTTTCAAGAACAGCCGAAACTGTTTCTCCGAACCAGCGCGGGCTGACAAAAAAGTTGATGAAGCCCGGACCTGCAACCTCGATCTTATCGAAAACAGTTCCGTCGAGAACTGCGTTATCCGCAATATTCTGTGCGATCGCGCGCGGATTGCTGTGAAAAGCCTTTGCGGAAACCAGTGCGGCGTTGCAGGAAAAGTCGCCGTGCGCGGAATCGTTGGGAATTTCAATCGTAAAGTCGGGCATAGGCTCCGCGGGGAGCTTTTGTGCGGCAACCGCAGCGCCTACCGCGCCGAGAATGATTTCCCGCACTTCTTTTTTTGCCTGTTCAATCATGTCGTTCATTTTTGCTGTCCTTTCGTTAGTCCGCCTTTGTAACGGTAATATTTATTTTGTTTTCTGAGATGAAGTCCGTGTTTAGGTCTATTCCGTACCTTACATAAAGCTTTCCGCCCTCTTCGGTAAGCTCGTTTTCTATCTCATAGGCATTTACGCCGAGGGTAAAATCTCCGAATGGAGTTCCGTAAACGCAGTGGTGCTTGTGATTTTTGTCGATATACAGGGCGGAGCTTGCCGCGCCCGTGCGTTCGATAACAATAAGCTCGGGACGAACCGAAAGCGTGACGCTGCAATCTTCATAGCCGATCTCGCCGTTTTCGTCGTAGCGTATAACAAAACCGTCGTCAACGACTTCGAACTCGCCCGTGGTAAAGAACTCGCTCTTGTCGCAGCCTTCGTCGTTTTCGGCGCTTGTATTCAAAAAAATATTAACCTTCATAACCTATCCTTTTATCCTTCGATTGCGGAGGAGATGAGCATATCCAGCATTTCTCCGTACTCAAAACCGCTTTCGCTCATCAGCATCGGCATTGCGCTTTCCTCTGAAAATCCCGGAAGCGCCGTAACGCGGCGGAGCAATATTTCGCCGTTGTTCAGCACGAAGTTGATTTTCGCAAAGCCGCTGAAGTTGAGAATTTTATATGCGCGCACGGCGTAATCGCGAATCTGCTTCTTCTGCTCGTCGGTGAGCCGGGCGTTGGGGACAAATTCAGCGGTATAGCTTGCAAATTCGCTTTTCAGCGGGGTTTTTACCGTTTCGCCTATAGATGAAACGCGAATGTCGTAGGTTCCGCCTGTAACGATGCAGCAAAGGCTTCGCCCTGTGAGAAATTCTTCAACTATCGCCGTGTGGTGATGTGAAAATGCAATTTTTGCGGCTTTTTTCAGTTCTTCGGTATTCGTTGCGAGGTCTGCGCCTATTGACGACGAACAGCTTGAAGCGGAAACGTAAACGGGATAGCTGAGCTGCGCCTCGACGTCCTTTATTTTATTGTCAATTTCATTCATATCGCCGCGCTCAAGACAGGTAAATCTCGGAACAGGGATACCAGCCTCGCGCAGAAGCGCATGGGTCATTTTCTTATCTATGCAGTAGCCGGCGGTATCGGGGTTGCAGTCGCAGTACGGTATTTTCGCAAGCTTTAAAAGGCTCTGGATTCGCCCGCCTTCGCCGTATTTTCCGTGAAGCGCGGAGAATACAACGTCAACACGCTTAAAAGTTGTCGTACCGTCGTCCATTACCGTGAGTATTCCCGCATGGATAGGGTCGGGGCTTATAACCGCCGAACAGCAATCGCTGTTGTTTTCCCATTCGCCCGTGGGGATCTCATCATAGTCGCCGGGGAAATAGAGCCAGCGCCCGCCGCGCGTTATGCCGAGCGGTGTGATATCATATTTTTCTCTTGAAAGTCCGTTGAGAACGGAATATGCCGAGCGCAGGGAAAGCTTGTGGTCTTTTGTTGCGCCGCCGAATAAAACGGCAACTCTGATTTTCGCCATAACTTTGTTTCCTTTCTTGAAACAGTTGTATTATATTATATCATATTTGCGTGCGAATTTCAATAGCAATAAATGAAAATAGTGAATTAAGGCGTTTGAAATATCAGGCGCGGAGCGCGCGTGAGGAGCGGCGTCAGCCGCGACGGGGGAGGAGCGCGGCGATAGCCGCGCGAACGCGCGCGGAGCGCAGGTTATAGCAGGACGTGCGTCTGGCGGCGTTGCTCAAGGTGCGGCGGGGCAGGACATTGAGAAAGCCGCCGTGCCCGAGCTTTCGCTCACGCGGCGGCTTTCTCAAACCTCGCCGCCTTTCCCACTTTCGTCGACGCCGCGGTCGTTACGCTGTACTTTTCCGCACTTGCGCGGCGCAGCGATTTTGGCTGCGCCAAAATCGCCTGCGGGCGGCTTCGCCGCCCATTTAGGCTTTTGCCCCAGGCAAAAGCCTTTGCACCGCGCCTTCCTGTGTTCGCAAAAACAAAAAAGGAGCGGAAACCGCTCCCTTGATGTATTTTCACGAAAACAGCATACGGTCGTTGGCAAGCTGTTTTTTGCTTTCGACACTGTAAAGCTCAAGCAGCTTCGACACAGTCATTTCCTCACGCACTTTTCCGCATATATCCAGCACAATTTTGCCGTCGTCAAGCATTATGGTGCGTGTTCCCGTCTTTAGCGCCGCATTTATATCGTGCGTTATCATCATTGTTGTGATTTTCTTCTCCGCGACAAGCTGCTTTGTGATGTCCATTACTTTTTTTGCGGTCGCAGGGTCGAGAGCCGCCGTGTGTTCGTCGAGCAGAAGCAGCTGCGGGTCGGAAATCGTGGACATAAGCAGTGAAACCGCCTGCCGCTGACCGCCCGAAAGGTGCCCGACCTTGGTTTTCATGCGGTCCTCAAGCCCAAGCCCGAGGACGGAAAGAATTTCGCGGAAATATTCGCGGTTTTTCCTGTTCAGGGCAAAAAAGGAATGCTCGGATTTACGGCTGTACGCAAGGCAGAGGTTTTCTTCGATCGTCATATTCGGCGCAGTGCCTTTCATGGGATCCTGAAAAATCCGTCCGATATTTTTTGCGCGCTTGTGGTCGGGAAGTCCCGTTATGTTTTTTCCGTCGAGGACTATAGAACCGCTGTCGATGTAGAACGTTCCGCCGATAGCGTTAAAGAGCGTGGATTTCCCCGCGCCGTTAGAACCGATAACGCAGACAAATTCGCCCTCTTCAAGAGAAAGGCTGATTCCGCAGAGCGCTTTCTTTTCGTTCAGAGTGCCGGGATAAAATGTCTTTGAAACATTTTTCAGTTCAAGAATGCTCATGCCTGCTCTCCCCCCTCGCGCTCGGTCTTAAGCGCATTTTTGCGTATCTTATGTATTCCCGCCGCCTCTTTTATTTTAGGCGCGGCAAGCGCGATAACAACAATAAGCGCAGACACAAGCTTGAAGCCGTAGGTCGGCAGAAGCTCGACCTTAAGCGCCGCCGCAACGATTATACGGTAGATTATCGAACCGATAAACGCGGAAATAAGCCCGATCGTTACGGAGCGTCTGCCGCAGACGGTTTCGCCGATAATTACCGAAGCAAGCCCGATAACGCTCATTCCCGTGCCGAAGCCCGCGTCAAAGTACATCTGATACTGGCTTATAAGCGCGCCGGAAAGCGCTACGCAGGCGTTTGCGATTGCAAGTCCCACGCATTTTGTGAACGCTGCGTTTATCGAAGAAGAACGCACCATGTCCTCGTTGTCGCCCGTCGCGCGTATCGTTATACCGCTTCTCGTTTTAAAGAATACGGCGAGAATTGCCGCGAGAACCGCCGCAAAAAGCAGCGCGCCGACGGTATGAGCAATGTTTTTGGCGAGAACCGAATCCATTTCGGGAAAAATATTACGGAAAAAGTCGCGTATTTGGGTGAAAAACGTTTCTGTGCCGTTAAGCGAAACGTTGGATTTTCCGCCGGTGACAAAAAGGCAGACGCTGTAAAGGGAGGTCATGACGAGAATACCCGAAAGAACGGGGTGGATCCCGATTTTTGTCTGAAGAATACCGCTCGCGATACCTGCGGCAGCTCCCGAAAGTATCGCAATAAGCAGTCCGAGGTACGGGTGTCCCGCGGCGGAGAGCGTCGCGCACACGGACATACCAAGAATAATGCTTCCGTCGGTCGTAAGATCGGGTACATTCAGAATACGGAATGAAACGTACATTCCGAGAGCCATGATTCCATAAAGCAGTCCTAGCTGGACTGCGCCCAATATCAGCGTTGCCATAATATTTCCTTTCGGATTTAGTTATTCGTTGTGATTGTTTCGAATTTGCCGTTCAGGCTTTCGGGAATTGTGATTCCGAGAGCGGAAGCCGCGTCTGTGTTTATCATCTTTGCGAACTCGGAAACGCGCTCAACGTGGTTATCCGCAATTTTTTCGCCGTTATAAAGACGAAGAACGAGTTCTCCCCTCTGCTTTCCGAGAACCGTATAGTCGATACCTACCGTTGCAAGTCCGCCGTCCTTTACCATTGAGTCGGCGCCTACATAGATCGGCTTGCCTGCGTCGGTAGCGACCTGCGCGTATGTCGGCATAGCGGAAGCTACGGTGTTGTCGTCGAGAGTGAAGAATGCGTCAACGTCGTTCGCGAGGGAGGTTACCGCCTGCTGAATATCCGCCGTTCCCGTAACGGTCGCTTCCTTGTAGGAAAGTCCGTTTGCGTCGCAGTATTCCTTTGCGCGCTCGATACCCGTAACGGAGTTTATCTCGCTGGTGCAATAAACAAAACCAAAGGTCTTTGCGTCGGGAGTAAGCTCTGCGGCAAGTCCGAAAATGTCCTCAACCGAAATTGCGTCCGAAACGCCTGTGATATTGCCGTTTGTTTCATCGAAGGAGGGAACAAGACCCGCTTCAACGGGTGTGCTTACTGCGGAGAAAACGATCGGAATGTCGCTTGTTGCAGCCATTGCAGCCTGCGCGGTGTTTGTAGCGATAGGAACGATAACGTCAACATTGCTTGAAACGAGGTCCTGCATTATCGTTGTGAGCATACTTGCGTCGCCTTCGGCGTTCTTGAAAACTACCTTAATGTTCTTGCCCGAAGCGTTTATCGTGGATTCGATCGATTCGCGAATCTGATTGAGCGAGGGGTGGGACATCGGCTGTACGATAGCCACGGTGTATTCCTTTTCAGTGTTTCCGGCACCGCTCTGTGCGTTGGTTTCTGTCTGTGAATTGCACGCGCTCATGCCTGCGATTGTCATAGCTGCTACTGTTGCTGCCGCAAAAATTCTTGTCTTTTTCATAATAGTCTTCCTTTCGTCTGTGAGTGCCTGTTGGAAGCATTCTTTGTTATTATTTTTTTGTTCTACCGCTTTTATTTTTCCGGATAAAATAAAAAGACCTGCCCTTAAAATAAGGACAGATCGTTAAATCTGCGGTACCACCTTAATTGACTGTAAAAAACAGTCCTCTCGTAGAAATGCCAACACATTTCCTGCTCGTAACGTGAGCTGCGTCTCGGATACTTCCTTACGGTTTCCCCTCACCCTCGGCAGTCCATTTGCCACATTGCCTTCTGCGGGATTCTCAGCATCTCCCGCTCTCTGTGAGCGCCTCATGTGTGTTATCTCTGCCTCATCGGTTTCTTTATTAAGCTGTGTTTGTATTATAGCACCTTTGCTGCCTTTTGTCAACATAAAATTGCACAAAAACAAAAAATATATCGTCTTATTTTTCTACACTGCCGCTTTTTTGCAACCTTTTTCCTTTTTATGGAGTGTATTATTCGGAAAGCACCGATTTTAATAAAGGGGAGAAATAAAATGAACAGAAATG
>ERZ870021.168-NODE-168-length-9213-cov-4.032618_pt1 | contig 9213 bp, 4 predicted proteins | sample MGYA00520890_ERZ870021 | MGnify/ENA primary metagenome ERZ870021 (study PRJEB32232, sample SAMN07284987) | human gut metagenome | biome: human-associated habitat; material: feces | host: Homo sapiens | place: Tanzania | collected 2014-08-14 ...
AAAAAACAAGATTTTTTGACCTGGATAAACCGCGGATATATAGATATCGTAACGCCTATGGCGTATTATAATAACCCCGCGCAACTTAAAAATGCCCTGAATTTAATGGGAAAAGGTTGCGAAAAATGTTTTTGTTACGCGGGGCTTGCGGCTACGTATCATAACTTATCCGACGCCGAAGTTTTAAAGCAGTTAAACGTAGCGGAAGAAACCGGTATGGACGGCTTCGTGTTTTTCGGCGCGAAGTCTTTGGTGAGTAATCCGTCGTACGTCGAACTTTTAAACGGACAATTCAGCGGCGTTTCGTCCGTTACGCCTCACTCGGAGGTGAAAAAACTGTATCGCGCCATCGTGACGCCTCTTACGGATTATTTAAAAACAAGCGGTGAAGACGCTGAAAAGGTCAACGCTTTGGAAAACGCGTTAACGCCTTTATATAATTGTAACGAATACGACGTAAATTCTTTATCGGAAGGAATAAAAGCGTTAAGGCTTACCGTAAAGTACAATTTGAACGAGTACGTAAGCCCTACTAATATTACCGCAACCAAAAGATGCCTTGAAGACTTATTGCGCTTTACTTCCATAAAACTCGAAAGACTTAAAGTTACCCGCGACGACGTAAAACCCGATCCGTCCGACTCTGGTTCGGAAAGCGGAAGCGAGAGTAACGGCGGTTGCTCAAAAGGCTGTTCGGGCGTTGATTTAAGCGCGTTATGTTTAGTCTTTGTCGCGCTTTCCGCAACGATAGTGTTAAAAAAGAGGTAACGACAGATGAACGTAAAAACTCGCTCCCGTTTATTGATTATATTCGCGCTGACGCTCGTAACGGCGTTGTGTTTGTCCTTTACGCCCGTAAAAGAAGTCCTGGCGGAAGGCGAATATACGAGAGATTTACGCGTTACCGAAGTAACGGTAACCGTTCAGGGAAAACCTTACAACGATTTTTATACCGATCCCGCTTATTATTACGAAGAAGCGTCGGCGGGATATCTTAACGATCAAAAAATCGACTATCACAACGTAGATAAATCGGATAAAGTCGTTTATACCGCTTTTTATCCCGATACGACTACGGGAAGACTCGGCGCCGTACGCGAATACGTTTGCGAACCCGACGCCGCGGGTGAATACGTCGTAACAAAAATCAACGAAGCCGGCGACGGCTCGACCTACATACCGGTAGGGGGATTCGTTCTTTCCGTCGGCGGCGCGAACGCCGAAACCTTTGCAAAAATCGGCGACACGGTAAAACTCGACAAAAAAGTCAAAATTCCCAAATAAGTCGTAGAATCGGAAAATAAGCGCGTCGTTGTTGATAACACGAACACCACGCGTTCGGGACCTATGGTTGTTTATTACGACTATCAGTTCGGCGCGAAAACGGGTACGAACGTTTTCGGAACGGAAATTACCTGTAAATACGATTTTACCAAAAAAGCGTTTTTAGTCGATTCCTTCCGCGGTTTCGGCATCGGCGACGCTTCGGGTTCCGACATACCCGACAACAGTTTCGTTTTAAGCGCGTACGGCGAAGGTTATCGCGGTTTACTCGTCAAAAATCAACTCTTTAAAGAGGGCGACGAAGTTAAACTCGTCGGGTTCGACTTTATACGCTTCGGCGGAACGGTTTACGGAGAATACGACTTTGTAAACCCCACGAAAGAGAAAAACCCCAAAGGCATGGAAACGGCTACGTCGCCTTTTCCGGCGTACAGAGGCGAAAATCAGACCATAATTTACGAAGACGGTTGGAGTTACGAAGGCTCTAACGGCACGGGTACCAACGTTTACGGTTACGAGGCGGCGGTGAATTCCGACGGAGTGGTCGTGGAACTCGGCGTAAACGTGTCGAAAATACCCGAAAACGGTTACGTACTTTCGGGACACGGCAAGGGGAGAGATTTTATCCGTTCCAACGTGGTTTTAGGCGCGACGGTCGCCGTTGACAAAACTAATAAACGGTATTCGGTATCCACTACTTTAAACAGTTATTACGAAAATCTCGTTACCGAAGTAACGTCGGTGATAACTCAGGCGGAACAGCGTATAAACAGGCTTTACGACGTTAACAAAGAAGAGTTAGAGAAAAAAACGAAATCTGCCCGTGATGAACTTGCGAAATTAAAAGAAGTCAAAGAGCAAATCGAACAGAAGTTGGAGCAAGGCGGTTTGGACGAAAAAGATCGTCTGAGCCTGCTAATGGATTACAACAACTCTCAGTTAAAAGTTTCTAAACTGCAAAACCTTATTACTACGCTTTCGGCGGAAAGCAAACCCGTTTCCGCGCGCGGAGTATGGCACCGCCCCGTAGAAACGACTTACGAAGAAATCGAAAGCAATATCCTTACTTACAGCGAAACGGGTATCAACCACGTATTCGTGGAAACTCTTTATAACGGTTATTCGGCTTTCCGCTCGGATATAGAAGAATTTCCTTATAACCCTAAACTTGCCGAAAGTTACGTTGACGGAGAAACCACGTATAAAGATTATCTTTCGGCTTTCACAGCCGTTTGCGACAAATACGGAATCGAAGTCCACGCCTGGGTGGAAAATTTCTACGTAGGTACTTTAAACAGCGTACCCGTCGTTAAAAATCATCCCGACTATTTACTTTATAACGACGACGGAACTATACTGCAACGCAACGAAGGAGGAGCGTATATCTTCCTCGATCCCGCCGACAAAAGGGTACAGGACCTGCTGATAAATTATTATAAAGACCTGTTTGAAAAGGTTGGTAACGTAAAGGGGCTTAACCTCGACTATATACGTTATCCGGTATCGGACAGAGCGGAGGATACGGGTTATACTTTCGCCGCGATGAAAGCGTTTGCCGAAATCAAAGGAATGACTTTTTCCGAAGCGCAACTGAAAAGTCGTGAAAAAACAGCGAAAAAATTCGTTCAACTGTTCGACGCCGCCTATCAGGGAGAAGAAAAGGCAAACAAAAATTACGACGACTGGGTGGATTACAGAGCGGGCGTAATAACTAATTTCGTCAGACGCATTAAAACCGAAGTCAAAGACGAGTATAACAAAATGCTGTCAACCTCGGTTTTCGCGTCGGTAACCGACAGTTACAACGCTAAAAAGCAGGATTGGAAGACCTGGATAAATAACGGCTGGATAGACGTAGCGACGCCTATGGCGTACTACAACAACCCCGCCGACGTAAGACACCACACCGAGGATATGATTCTTCTTGCGGGTAACAACGCTTACTACTATACGGGTATCGCTTCTTCATACAGCGGTTTGCCCGCGTGGGAAAACAAAGAACAGATAGAGGCTTCCTACATGGCGGGCGCGAACGGTTACGTAATCTTTTGTTCCACCCAGATTATCGGACATTCTGACGTGCAGGAAGCGCTTAAAAACGGCGTAAACGGCATAAAAGGTATTTTACCGCACGCAGAACTTAACAAAGTTTTATCGGGTTACTTCGACAAAATAATCGACCGCGCGGACAGAATTTATATTCCGGAAAATGGTATGACGGAGGAACAAAAAACAACGCTTAAGGCTAAGTTTGACGCAATTCTTTCAATGCCTAAGGACGGAGCGGTAAATATACGCAAAATACAAAGCGCGGTAAAAGCCTTATATACGGGCGTAAGTTACGCGAAAGGGTATTCGGGACAAAGAATCAAAGAGCAGTTAAGCGAACTCGTTACTCTTCTGGAAACTAAAATTTCGGTCGAACTTATCGAAAAAAGGGTGTGGAATCCGGAAACTCAAGCCCGACCCACGGTTACCGATACGGAAATAATTTTCCCGACGCCTACGCCCGACCCGACGCCAACGCCCGATCCCAAGCCCGAACAGCCGAAATCGTACGTTCTCACGACGGTTTTGTGGTGCGCTACGGGAGTAGTCGTAATAAGCGGCGGAATTTTGGTATTTCTTATGCTTAAACGCAAAAAAAACAAGATCGAATAAATTAAATTCATATAATTCCGGTTACCGCCGATAATTCAAAAAGGGTTATTCCTGTTGGTTACGGCGGAACGAACGCAAACTTTTGCGGTGAAAAATATAATGAAAATAAAGATGAAAATAAACATCTTTAATATAAAAATACGGAGGTATCAGATGAAAACAAACAAACTCTTTGTCGCTTTGATGCTCGTTGCGGTCATGGCGTGCGCGTCCGCTTTCGCGGGGTGCAACCTTCAACCCAACAAACAGTACAAAGCGCCCGAAATCAGTGTTGTTCCCGCGGAAATCACCATTTACGCCGGTGAAGAAATCGACCTTTTGACGGGTGTTACGGCAACCGACGAGGTTGACGGCAACGTAACCGTTACCATTACGGACGATAACGATTTCGACAACGAAACGGTAGGTACTTACACGATTACTTATTCCGCTACGAATTCTCATGAAAAAACTGCTACGGCGACGCGTACCGTAATAGTTCAGAAACCCTTGTCCAACATGGCGCTTGAGGTAAAACATAATAAACTCGGCGAAAACAAATGGCAAGGCACGAAAATCAATTTTGCTCACGCGTTATACGTTGAACTTACGGAAAACGCTACTCTTGAAAAACAAAGCGGCGTATTCCATAACGCCAGCGAAAGCGCGATAACCCTGAACGTCGAAGGCGGATACGGTTGCTCGGCAATCATAACCGCAAACGGCGTGGTTATCGAAGGACGCGACGGCGCCAACAGCAAACTCGTAAACAAAGATAATCCCACCCGCACGGGCAGTACCGCCACGAAAATGACCGTTGACGGCGAAGAAGTTGCCGTTTCGAGCGCGTTTGCGAAACAAATGGTTATACCCGCGGGCGGATACGCGATAGTTATCCAGGCTAACTACGCCGGCACTACTTCGGATACGGACGGCCGCGGTTTTATGAACTACAACGTTATCGGCGAATACGGCAACGTAGTGCGTTTGCTTTGGATTGACGATAACGACGTTATCACTCCTTACGTAAATCAAGCCCCCACGGTAAGCGGTAACACCACTATGCTCGTTCAGTTGCGTCAGGAAGGCTTCGTGCTTAACGACGAAGTAGTTAAAGGATTGAGCGCGCTTGACGACAACGGTACCTTTGAAGTGGAAGACGACGTTACGATTACTCAATTCACCGTAGTAAACGACGGCGGTTTCGATATCAATAAAGAGGGTAAATACACCGTAAAATTGAGCGTTACGGACGGAACCAACACCGTTGAATTTACCCGCATGATAGAAGTCAAAGCGGACGGATTCGGAAAAGTTAAAGTCGGTGAAAAAGAATATCTCGTTTTATCCGAAAAAGTGGCAATCGATCAGGAACTTACTTCCATAGGAAACTATTCGTTTATAGTTTATACCTCCGAGTATAAGAAAGAAATCGGATACAGCAACGGTTACGGTATCGCTTTCGTAGTAAGTAAATACGGCAAACTCGTTCGTATTTACGACGGCGCAAACGGTAAATATTACGACGCCGACAACGTAAACGGTATAGTGGATTCTACTAAATGCACTCCCGCCGGCTATATAACCGAAGCCATGGCAAGCCGAAAGGAAGGCGAAATCGTCATCATTGCCCCCAACTCGAGCGCAAATAACGTATCCGGAGGCTCCCGTGATTTCTTCAATAACGCCAAGTTTATAGGCGCGGACGTAACCTTCCTCGATATGACGTTTGAAGAAATGTCTTACACCTTTACGGTAGGCGAAAAGTCTTTCACCGCGCCCGAAGACAAATACGTTTATAATAAAGAACTCGCAAACGGTCAGGCGGCTAAAATGAAAATGATCGTTTATACCAAAGCATTCACGGGTAACGTGAACGTTAACGGTTACGGTGCCGCAATCGTTATAGATCAATACGGTACTTTGATAAAAGTTATCGACGGAGCAAACTCGGGCGTTTATGATTCAACGGGTAAAACAAGCGAAAAACCCAACGTAAATACCTACGCAAAGGATGCTTTCACCGCCCTTAACGCCGGCGAAACGCTTATAATATTCCCCAACGACGGAACGAATGGCCCGGATTCCGCCAGAACCTTCGCTTTAAGTCTTCGCACCGACGGCTCTATCGGTAAAAAAGTTACCCTGACGGGTATTAAATTCGCAGAAGAACCCAAGGAAGAAACGACTATCGTTATAAACGGAAAAACTTATACGTTAGATACTGCTAAAGTAGCAATCAACAAAACCACAAAAACGGTTACTGATTATTCTTTCTATATCTTCACCACGAGTTTTTCCGGCGCGCTTAACTTTGTAAACGGTTACGGCGAAGCCTTCGTAATAGGCGCGGATAACAAAGTCGTACGCATTTACGACGGCGTCAGCGGAAAATACTACGATAAAGATAATAACGGCGTAACGGGCATAATAACTGCCGCAAGTTATTTAACCGACGCTCTCAAGTCTTTAAAAGCCAACGAATGGTTACTCGTAGCGCCTAACGATAGCGGAAGCAATCTCGAAAGAGCGTACTTTTACGGTAACAGAACTATCGGCGCAGAAGTATCGATAACGGGCGTAACCGTTCCCGTTTCCGATCAGGATTACTCTGCGTTAATGACGGTCAACGGAAACGTCTTCTACAACGCCGCTATAAAAGTTAACGCGGATATCGCCGCAAAAGACGTCGATTTTGCAGTATATACTTACGGTTATAACGGAGTAGTTACCACAAACGGTTGGTGTCAGATTTTCGTTATCGACGCCGACGGTAAAATCGTTCGTATCTACGACGGCGTCAGTCCAAAATATTTTGACGCGGATAATACGGCAGGCGTTGCGCCGGGTACTTATTACACTGTAAAAACAATGACCTTAGACGCTTTCAAGGCGCTTAAACCGGGCGAAACCATGGTTATAGGCTTTAACGGCGGCAGAAACGATAACGCCGGTCGTACTTTCCTCGGCTCTAACCGTAAAATCGGCGCAACCGTAACCGTCGAAGGCTTAACCCTTCCCGCCGCTTCTACCGAAGAAGTTACCTATATGACGGTTACCGTCGGAGCAAAAGTTTTCTTCCAGGACGTAACCAAAGTTGCGGTTAACAAAGAATATACCGGTACCCCCGCTTTCGCAATTTACGATTACGGTTATAGCGGAAAAACCTATAAAGGCGGCTTCGGCGTTGCTTTTATAGTAGATAAGGCTACGGGTAAAGTCGTTAAGGTTTACGACGGCGCAAGCGGTAAGTATTGGGATGCCGAACAAAACGGCGTTACCGGCGTCTGCGCTGCGGATAAATACGCCGAACAGGCTTTTGCCGCTTTAGAAGAAGGTCAATACGTAATTATCGCTCCTAACGGCGGTACTGCGGGCAACGTCGCTCGCGGACTGTTATACGGAAGTCGCAAGGTAGGAACCGACGTTTCTTACCAGATGCCCGCTGAAGAGCAGGCGTAATTAAAGCGATTATTAAAAATTCGGTTGACGTTTTGTAATAGTTTGACCGAATCGGTTTTAAAAACAGCAGATTCGTTGCCGTCCGAAGCAAAAAGTTTCGGACGGCAACGCAAAAACTTATTAAAAACTATTTTAAAATCATGAAAAATATATTATACTGTTTATTGATAGCGCTATTAGCGGCGTTATTTACGGCGCCTGTAGGGGCGTCCGCCTTCACGGCGCAAGTTTTTGATAATCCCGATTACGTTTACGAGCAGGACGGGTTTATTTACAAGGAGAAAAAAACAAAGGAAAACGGAGTAAATCAGTCGCTGTTTTACGCAGAGTACGACTCTACTACAACGAACGCAAAATACGAGTGGGTGATACACAGCGTGCGTAACGGTTCGGTTACCACTAAATCCACGGTGGAAGAAATCGCCGATAATTACGCGACAACGTACAAACGCAAGGTGCTTTTTGCCGCCAACGGCGATTATTTCGACCTTAATTCAGGTTCCAACATGGAATCTTACGTAAACGACGGTATAGTCGTAAGCAAAGGTTCGTTTGCGACAAAACACTGTATAGGATTCGACAACAAAGGAAAAGTCGTCGTCGGTCGTATGACGGAGGTTAAACAAAAATTACTCGTTAAAACCGCCGACGAACAAAGACTTTTCGATATAGATAAATACGATTCCGCACCTCACGACGGCGAAATCTCGGTTTACGTAACACCGGGGACTTACAACGCCGACGGATGCGGAAAATACGTTATAGGCACCGACAGTACCAACCTTAAACAACTTCCCGTATGGGGCTTGTCAAGACGGCTCACCACGGGCGAAGTTACCGACGACAAGTCTTTTACCGTAAAAAGCAGTCAGTTCGTGGTGGCTGTAAAAGGCGAAAACGCGCAATACTTTTTCGATAAAGTAACTTACGGCGTGAACGTAAGTTTAGTGGAAATCCCCGCGGGCGCTTACGAAAACTGTACCTGGGTTCTCGGCGGATACGATATTTTAGTCGATAACGGAAAGGTAAATACAAATTGCCATACCGATAACAGCGGAAACCTTCCCGCTCCCCGCACTTTCGTAGGGGTAAAAGAGAACGGCAGTATGTTCGTGTGTATGCTCGACGGCAGGCAGGCAGGTTACGCCTTAGGCATAACCGTAAACGAGGAGGCGAAACTCGCAAAGGTTTTAGGCGCAAAATACGCTCTGGAACTCGACGGGGGAGGCTCTACCACCTCGATATTATACAGAGATAATAAATTCGTGTGTCGCAACAAACCTTCGGACGGGCAGATGCGTAAGGTTAGTAACGCGATTTTGCTTGTAGAAAAGAAATCGGCAAAGCCCGATTCTCCTATGCCAACGCCCGCGCCGTCGGAAAGTCCTCGCGGTTGCTTCGGCTCAGGCGGAACGGTTTCTTCCGCGTTTGCTTTGATTTTTTCCGCTATTTTAGCCGTGTGCTATAAAACTATCGCAAAAAGACACTGATATGTTATTCTTGCCACCGCCGAAATCAATAAAGCGCTGTCAAAAATAAACGATAAAATACGAATATCAGCAAAACATATATGAACGGAGGCAAAATTATATGAAAAAATTCAGAATTACGTTAGCCGTAATTACGTGCGCCATATTAACGTTTTCTTTTTTCGGCTGTAACGGCGGTTCGGGCGACAGCCGGATAAACTTCGATATCGATTTAGGCAAAAAACCCGAATTGTCTGTTCTTATGCCGTATTCCGGTTATGAAATAGGTACGGTAAATTCGTCGCTTACGGCTAAAACTATCGAGAAACTTACGGGGTATAAAACGACTTATACTCAA
>ERZ870021.169-NODE-169-length-9191-cov-3.265964_pt1 | contig 9191 bp, 4 predicted proteins | sample MGYA00520890_ERZ870021 | MGnify/ENA primary metagenome ERZ870021 (study PRJEB32232, sample SAMN07284987) | human gut metagenome | biome: human-associated habitat; material: feces | host: Homo sapiens | place: Tanzania | collected 2014-08-14 ...
TCCTTATCATCTTCATTAGCATTAATCTTTCACTCGGCTCTGCACCTGACAGTGGCGGGTAACGCACTTATTATCATGTGGTTAAACACTCGCCTTAAGTGCGGATTCGCTAAAGGCAAGCGATTAAAATATTTATTACCAACCGCTTACAAATCACGAAAATATTCCCTTCCCGCTTGTGGCTGGGCACCGGGCCATAGATGTAGCCTGCGTTCAACGGCAGTCCGAGACAGGCTGACAATCGAGGGATTGAATGACATTTTCTCCATAAAGTGTCATCGAAACCATCTTTATGCAGGTCATGCACGACAATTTGGTAAAAGAATGTCGTCCATTCCCCGTCACCTGAATGCCAGCCCGAGTCCAGGTGCCTTGCAGGGTACAAGCAGAGGCGAGGCCCTATCAGGGTCGCCCCGAGCCGAGGTGAGCAGCAGGGGAAGAGCTCGCTCTTTACCTTCAAACAAACAATTCAAAACAGCTTCTAAATGCTTGGAAGGCACATTCAAGTGAAAAACTTGTGTCTTCGCATTTGAGTTTTTCAGTCCGGCCCGGCTTCAACCAATGCAGATTTGAGATGTGGCTGAAAGAGTTATGAAATATTCTCGCCGTCCTGTTCCATCTGCGCTGTTCGTCCGGTGGATTGCGCTTTGGCCGGACAAAATGCGGAAATCATGCGCCATGTCCGGCAAGCAAGGCTTTCACCGGACAAACTATTGTGTCAACTCAGCAAACTGCCCAGAAGTACCAGATCTGCGCGATGGAACTATTGAACCGACTGGCGGTATGCCTTCGACAAACAGCCTAATTGCTCATCAGCGTTTACTTTGATGTTGGCGCGAAACAGCTAAAAGTCAATCATCATGATCGTTTCCGTTCTTTTACACAGGGTTTTGGACTTGAGCCCTTACGCTGGTGGATCAAGCCAGCCGATGAGCAAGCCGTGTTCTTTTACACAGGGTTTTGGACTTGAGCCATTGCTGCATCCGATGGACAAGCCCTATAGAACAACCACAAAAAAAAGTGACCCACAGACACCTGTAAGCCACTTTTTTTTGCGGAGAGAACGAGATTCGAACTCGTGATACGGTTACCCGTATGCAGGTTTAGCAAACCTGTGGATTCAGCCACTCTCCCACCTCTCCGGATGTTCTGGCCGAACGGTTGTCAAACCTTTCGTCGCTATTTGGACTACAAAGATACAAATTTTTCTTGTTTTCCAAGAATCTTGTTGAAAATCTCGACAAAAACAGCACAAAAGGCAACAGGTAGGTAGCAGTCGGGCAGCAGCAGGGCAATAGACGGGTAATATACGGACAGTCGCCGTGCAACAAACAGACAGGCAATAGACGGGTAGCATGCGGGTAGCAGCAGGTCAGCAGGCGGGCTGTCATCGGGAACCTCAACCGGCAAGGGTCAGCGATTCTGAAGCTTGAGAGTCAAGGCTATGAAATCATCCACACTCAGACGCTCGGGACGCAGGTCGAAGACAGGATCGGACAAAAGATCCGGTCTGATCAGCGGCTTGAGGGAATTGCGAAGGGTCTTGCGGCGCTGGCCGAAGGCGGTCTTCACTACCGTGCGGAAAAGCTTTTCGTCACAGCCGAGGGCCGTGCGGGAGTTGCGGGTGAGACGGATCACGGCGGACTGGACCTTAGGCGGAGGATTGAACGCGCCCGAACCCACTGTGAAAAGATATTCAATGTCATACCATGCCTGAAGGAAGACGGACAGGATGCCGTAGGTCTTGGTGCCGGGCTTCTCGGCGATGCGCTCTGCGACCTCCTTCTGGATCATGCAGACCACTTCAGGAATGCGGTCGCGGTGCTCAAGAATCTTGAAGAATATCTGCGAGGAGATGTTGTACGGGAAGTTCCCGATCACTGAATATTCCCCCTCGAAGATGCCGTCAAGATCCATCTTAAGGAAGTCACCCTCAATCAGGTTGTCACCCAATTTCGGGAAATGCTTCTTCAGATAGACAACAGACTCGCCGTCAATCTCAATGACTTTCAACGCCAACTCCGGACGTGGCAGCAGGTACTGGGTCAGGACTCCCATTCCAGGGCCGACCTCCAACGCCTGATGCCCCTCAAGAGCCCCGACAATGTTCTTCGCAATACTCTGGTCAGTCAGAAAATGCTGGCCGAGCGCCTTTTTCGCACGTACTTCCATAGGGGCAAAGATACTGAATATTCTTCGATTCTGTAGCCGTGAAGAGTAAATGGTTGCTGATGAATATCTTGACCACTTCCCTTCGGTGAGATCAAGCGGAAGAGTAATAGCTATATTTCTGAAAACCAGCGCATTAAGCACCACCAATTGATACAGAGTGAGTGACAGGTAAGATATTCTTAATGAATCAGATAGTAACTCCTCTTTGGCAGGAACCGACTAAAGGCAACAGCGTTATCCATTATTACCCAATACTTTACACTATCCATAACGGTTACGGCACACATGGAAACAGATCACTTCGACAGGCTCAGTGAACGCCGAGGTGACTGCTCTGCGACCGAAAAGGTTGATCGCTCAGCGACCGCCGAGGTGACTGCTCTGCGACCGAAAAGGTGATTGCTCTGCGACCGAAAAGGTGATTGTATGCGACCGAGATGATCGCTCGGTGTACAAAAAGGAGTTTCTGTGTCAGATGTCAAGATTGTCCACTGATCCGTTACACATTTTTGGCGGTGGTGCAGCGGTTGACGAGGTAGGCGATGGAGACGTACGGGATGCCGGAGTTGGTGGCGAGGCCGATCTCGCAGGTACGGCTGTTGGAGTAGCCGACCGGGATGCCTTTGACCTGGGCTTTTAGCTTGCGAAGGGCGTACTTGTTGAGTTCCGGGTGGGTCATTCCTTTGTCGCCGGCGAAACCGCAGCAGCCTACGCCTTCTGGAACAATCACGTTTGTGGAGCACATGCGGGCAAGTTCAAGCATCTTGCCGGTCTTGTGCATCAGGCGCATCGAGCAGGTGAGATGAATGGCTACCGGGATGTCGGTCTGGTGGAAGTCCAGCCTGTCGGTCAGGAAACCAAGGATGAATTCGGACGGTTCGTAGAGCCGCATCTTCTTGATCTTGTGCTCCATACGATGAAGGCATGGGCTTTGGTCGCAAAGGATAGGGTAGCGGCCTTCCTCGCTGGCTTTCCAAAGTGCATCCTCGAGTTCCTTGGTCTTTCTGTCGGCGATTTCGGGCATTCCTTTGCTTTCCCAGATCGTGCCGCAGCAAAGAGAGGACATATTCTCCGGGAATATGACCTCGTAGCCGGCTTTGGTCAGAAGTGAGACCATCTCCTCGACGAGAGGTTTGTCCACGGCGTGGTGATGCTTCGGAAGCCCCATCATCTGGTTGATGCAGCTCGGGAAATAGACTACCTTGCTTGTCGAAACGGCGGCGGAACTTACCAAAGCCCTGAGCGATTTAGGAATATTGTAGGCCTTAGGGGTGGCTGGAGTCCAAAGCGGAATACGTATGGCGTTGTGCAGCCAGCGGCATAGGCCGCTCATGGCAAGGTCACCAAGCACGGTCTCGCCGGCTGTGGCCATCCTCAAAGCGCCGCGAAGGCCACTCTTGACTCCGGCGTAATGACCGGCGACGAAGTTCCAGAAACCGTGGCCGAAAGAGCCCGCGGGCATATTCACCCTCCTCAGCTGATGAGTCAGGTCGGCGACATTGATGCCCATCGGACACGAAGTCGAGCAGAGGCCGTCCCCGGCGCAAGTCTGCTCCCCCGTGTAGGAATATTCCTTCTCAAGCGTCCGCAGACGAGTCTGTTCCGAGGCGGTCGGATCCGGCAACTCCCGCAGGGCGGTGATCTCACGTTGCGTGGCGATCCTGGTCCGGGACGAAAGCGTGAAGCCGCAGGAAAGGCAGTTCACCTCGCAGAATCCGCACTCGATGCATTTGTTCAGTTTCTTGTAGATCTCCGCCAACTCAGGCTCGACAGCCTTGCTGTCATCCGCCCACGGTTTCAGCACCGGCAACGCCTTGAAATTCTTCAAGAAGCACTCCGGATCATCGTTGAAGATCACACCAGGATTCAGAAGCCCGTGAGGGTCAAACAGTTCCTTCACCCGCTTCATTATCCCGAACGCCTTCTCGCCCCACTCGTACTTCACGAACGGAGCCATATTCCTGCCCGTTCCGTGCTCGGCCTTCAAGGAGCCGTCATATTTCCCGACCACCATCTCCGCCACGTCGCGGATCATCGCCTCATAGCGCCTCACCTCCGCCTCGGAATCAAACGACTGGTTGATGATGAAATGGAAGTTGCCCTCAAGGGCGTGGCCGTAGATGCAGGAATCGTCGTAGCCATGCCTGTCCAGCAGCGCCGAAAGATCCTCCGTCGCGTCAGGCAGATCCTCGATGTGGAAGGCGATGTCCTCGATAAGGCAGGTCGTCCCTTCGCGGCGCATTCCTCCGACGGACGGGAATATTCCCGAACGGATGGCCCAGTAGTTCCCCGTAATGGCAGGATCGCTACTGAATATGAACGAGTTGCCCTCCGCGTCATTCAGTACGGCAAAACGGCGCAGAACCTCGGAGAGTTTGCCGATGTTGGCATCCAAGTCCGTCTGGTCAGCACCCGTGACGCGAAGCAGGAGAGCGGTCAGATCCTTGTCGGGATATTCATTAAGCATCGGGTCATCTACTGACGCAAGCGACCGTTTGTCAAGCAGTTCAGCGGCATCAAGCACCGCAGGATTGATTTCTTTTCTGAGCGCCACAACGGCCTCGGCAGCCTCCCTTATCGTCCCGAAATAGACCATCGCTGAAGCTTCCTTGGACGGCAGCGGCAGAGTCTTCATCGTGACCTGGCTCATAAACGCCAGCGTACCCTCGGAGCCGACCAGCAAATGGGCGATTATGTCGAACGGATCTTCAAACCTGATGAAAGGGAATATGTTGAGTCCGGTGACGTTCTTTATTGAGTATTTGTACCTTATGCGTTCGGAGAGATCCTTGTCGGCAAGGATTCCGTTCCTCAGTTCCTCGACTCCTTTGATGAAATCCGGATGGCTGGCCCTGAAAGCCTCTCTGGAGGTCTCGTCCCCCGTGTCCAGCACCGTTCCGTCAGCAAAGACCATCCGCACGCTCTCCAGTTCCTTGTCGCTGTTGGCGTGGGTTCCGCAGCTCATTCCGGAAGCGTTGTTCATCACGATTCCGCCGACCATACAGCTTCCGATCGAGGCCGGATCCGGGCCGAATTTCCGACCATAAGGCTTCAGGATGGCGTTCACCCTCGCCCCTACGATTCCCGGTTCGAGGGTTATCTCGGAAGCGTCCTCCGAAACCATGTATCTTTCCCAGTTCTTTCCCGCCACGATCAGCACGGAATCGCTGACAGCCTGACCCGAAAGGCTGGTTCCGGCGGCACGAAAAGTCACCGGGACATCAAACTTCGATGCCGCCTCAAGGATCTTCGAGACTTCTTTCTCATTGGACGACCGGATGACAATCTTCGGCACAAGCCTGTAGAAACCAGCGTCGGTGCCCCAGGCGAAGCGCCTTATCTCATCGGTGTAGAGTGCGTTCTTGGGCACGAATTTCCCTACTTCCTCAAGGAAACGTGAATATCTCTCTTCCATATTCAAGTAAGATACACTACTATGTAATACATCATCATTCCGCTGGCAATCAACTTGATGCCGGTTCCGCAAAGGAATCCCATAAAGGCTCCGAGGGCGGATTTGGCGGATTCCCAGCCGTTCTTGTCAGCGAAAACCAACTCGGCGAGAAACGCTCCAAGAAGAGTGCCGAGGATGATTCCGACCGGCGGGACGAAGAGGCCGACAAGCATCCCGGCTATGGCTCCCCGGCCAGCGGCTTTAGTTCCGCCCGTGACCTTGGTGAACCAGGACGGCACAATGTAGTCGATGATCGTCACGGCCGCAGTGATTCCCAGCCAGACGAGCAGAAATGTCAGCGACATCGGGTCGCCGGCCCCGTTCGTGCCTTTGCCCCAGAAATAGAGAATCATCAGCCCGACCCAGCTGACAGGAGGACCGGGCAGGGCGGGAACAACACTCCCGATGATGCCGACCACTCCTGCCAGCACGGCAAGGATGATGACCAAAACGCTCATTGTTTAAATCCGCGAGGTTACCGGCTAAGCCATAGCGGCCTCGACATCGTCCGGCTGGATCGGAAGGCGGTTCGGGCCTGTGCGGCGCGCGCCGTCCTCTGTCACAAGCACATCGTCCTCCAGACGGATGCCACCGAAGTCAAGGTAGTCGTGCTCCAGCTTGTAATAGTTCACGAAGCCCTTGTCGCGCTTCTCGCTCTTCCATTTCTCGATGAGGGCCGGAATGAAGTATATTCCCGGCTCATCTGTGATGACATTGCCCGGAACAAGTCGGCGTGCCATTCTGAGGCTGCCGAGGCCGAGCTGCGTGGAGCGTTTCTGATCCGGATCGTAACCCACGAGATCCTCTCCGAGGTCCTCCATGTCGTGAACGTCAAGCCCCATGTTGTGGCCGAGTCCGTGCGGCTGGAACAGTCCGGCGATGCCTTCGTGAAGCATATTGTCCAGATTGCCGCGCACGATGTCCAGAGATCTGAGATCCTCCAGCATCAGCTTGGCGACGGCCAGATGAACGTCCCTATAGGCGACTCCCGGCTTTGTCAGATTGAACGCCAACTCGTTGCAGTCGCAGACTATCTGATAGATGTCCCTCTGCTTCTGGGTGAACTTGCCGCTGGTCGGCAGGGTGCGGGTGAAATCAGAGGCGTAGTGCATATTATTCTCGGCACCGGCGTCGATCACCATCAGCTTGCCAGGCTCGATGACCTTGTCGTGCAGATGATTGTGCAGAGTCTCACCATGCTGGGTAAGGATTGTCGGGAACGACACGCCCCAACCTTCGCTGAGGGTCACACCCTCCATCTTGCCGACAATCTCCTGCTCGATGATCCCGACCTTGACGCTGTTGCGGGCCACAGTATGCATCCTCTGTCCGAGAGCTCCGGCATCGTCGATCTGCTCGATCTCGCACTGTTCCTTGACAAGCCTCATCGAGATGACAGCCTGCACGAGTTCCTTGGAGGCGTGCTTGCCGCCGTCCTCGTCGATAGGGGCGACACGGGCCACATCCTCATTGGATATTCCCACAAGGGCGGCGAGTTTCATCGTGTTGTAGTAGCGGCTCGGAGGAAGGAAATGAATATTCCTGCCTGTGGCCAAAGCCTTAGTGACGGCGATGTTCAGAGAACCGTAAGATGCTGAATGATTTACGCCAACCTCGGCGGCCTTGGAGGCGACCGATGGCTGAGGTCCCATCCAGATGATGTCTCCGATCTCCACATCGTCGGCGAAGACGGTCTCCTCTCCGCTGTCAAGGTCCAGGATGGCCGCATAGCGTGGCTCGTCGAGTCCGAAATAGTACAGCCAGGATGAGTCCTGACGGAATTTATAGGCGTTGTCCTTGTACTGGGCGGCCGCTTCGACGTTGCCCACGAACAGGGCTATTCCACGCTTCCCCTGCGGAGCGGTCTGCGCCATCTTCTCCAACAGAGCCTTGCGTCTTGCGATGTAGATCTCTTTTGCGAACATATTCTTAGGTCTTTATGTGATTGAACTTCGGTAAGCCCTGTCTGCGGCCACAGAACCTCCGTGACAGCCAAGGCCTCAATTACAAATATACAAAATTGATATGTAAATTGACACTTAGTAATCCTTAAAAAATAATTTGGATTTGTCGCCACTTCTATAGCAGTGGTGTCATATAGATCGGAAGGAACACATATCCGTTTTCTTCTTTATAATCCTGGGTATAAATTACGTAAGGAACATGAAGTTGTTTTTTGAACTTATCACGGAATTTTGACAAGGATGAGAAGCTGGAATACTTGCCAGATTTCACCTCAACCGGGCAAATGTTATGGGCGTTTGTCAATGTCGGCTTTTCTACAAGGAAGTCAACCTCCATCCTGTCCTCAGAGACCGTTGAATAATTGCTATAGAAATACAAAGAGTGACCGCTTGCAACAAACATCTGGGCGACAATGTTTTCCATGAGCATCCCTTCATTGATTTCCAACTTGCCAAGAAGAAGTTTCTGATACAACTCCTCGCCTTGGATAGTCTTCTCATCGAACGCGTGAGAAATCAGGAGCCCAGTGTCTCCCATATAACATTTGAAAGTCCGGTCATCTCGTTTCAGTCTCATGCCTACCTGAGGTTCCGTAACACCATTGCAGATATTCACAAAACGAGCGTCCTTCAGCCAAAGGAACGATGACTCATAGCTTCTGTATCTCGCGCCTTCACCCAAACTTGCAAGGCGGAACTTCTTCTCATGTTTCTGAAGCTCGCCCGGTATCTGATCCCACACCGCCTTAACCTTTTCCGTGTACCCATTGACGTGCTTGTCAATGCTACGACGGTACAATGCCAGAATATCCCGCTTCACCGTGTCTACTTTACGGAATATCCCCGTTTCAACAAATTCTTTAACCGCCTGCGGCATTCCTCCGACAATCAGATACTGCCGGAACAGGGTCATCGCCTTACGGTGCATCGGGCCAAGCTGACATCGATTCTCAAAACACGTCTTGACGAACGGCATGGTCATCTCATCGCCCAACGCCCATAAAAACTCCTCAAAATCCATAGGGTACATTTGAAGAGGTCTCTCCTCGGAAGGCAAAAGAATATCCTCGGTGTTCTCATTGATGCTTACCAATGACCCGGTCTCTATGTAATCATACCTTCCGTCCGCTACAAGATGCTTGATGGCCTGACGCGCCATTGGATATTTCTGAACCTCATCGAAAATAATCAATGACTCTCTCTCGTACAGCTGGACACCAGCGACATTCTGCAAAAAGATAAGAAATGTGTCAGTTTCATTCAGATACTCATCAAAAACTTCCTTCATCGCTTTACCGATGTGCGCGAAGTCCACAAGAATATATGACTTGTACTCATTCTTGGCGAACTCCTCCACTATGAAGCTCTTTCCCACCCGCCTTGCTCCTTCCACGAGGAGGGCGACCTTGCCTTTCTCCTCGTTTTTCCATCTCAAAAGGGAATTATATATTTTCCTTTTCATAAATCACTGTTTTTCAAAGACAAATATAACGCCTTTGCACCGAATAAACAAATTTAATCACCACATTATGCACCAAAACGAGATTTTTGAGATAGCATTATCGCACCAAACAAACAAATTTAATATTAATCTTTGTACT
>ERZ870021.170-NODE-170-length-9166-cov-4.196171_pt1 | contig 9166 bp, 8 predicted proteins | sample MGYA00520890_ERZ870021 | MGnify/ENA primary metagenome ERZ870021 (study PRJEB32232, sample SAMN07284987) | human gut metagenome | biome: human-associated habitat; material: feces | host: Homo sapiens | place: Tanzania | collected 2014-08-14 ...
AAAACATCCCGTACTTGATTCGTTATGCGGATATCTAACCGTCACATTAGCTATATTGCTTCCATTCATTGTTTTTGCATATCGTGCGGCAATAATTGTAGCTTGTGATACTTGAAAAGCACGACCCATTTCAGATGCCATAGTTATATCAAAGTTCTTTACAGTTGTTGAGCCAGTAGCCACACCAGAAGAAGTTGAACTTCGCCAAACATACTCGTTATTAGCACCGGTTTTTACTACAGAGTTCTCTCCTGCGGGATACACTTTGATATATATGTTTCGACCTCCACTTCTATTGCTAAACCCAAAGCTAAAGACTCCGTTGGCATTGGTATAAACCGAACCTAAATCACTATCCCACCAACCAAACAACCAACCTCCGCCCTCGTCCATAATCGTTACTTTAGTATACTGCAAAGGATGCCAATTCCCCCAATCATCTCGCCAACGCAGTGTACCCGTTACGTATGTATCACTTGCTGCCTTGGTATCGATATCTCCAGGAACGGTTGTTACACTATATGATGTTTCCGCAAAACTATCAACACTGTCTGCCTTAAGGTACAACTCGTATTGCCGCTCTGTTATTTTGTCGCTTTGCAACATTTCTGACATATATACATCCCGAGCCCCAAAGAATGAATTACCATTTACATATAGCCTCCCATCTTCTACTATGCCGTATATATTTGCTTCAAGTTGTGAACCATTAGCAAGATTTGCATAAACTGTGTATTGAAGACTATTAAGATTGTCACTAGCCTTAATCAATGCGGTCACTCTTCCCTGGGTTAATTTCGGTGCTTGTTTTTCAATAAAACCATTAGCAGATGAATCCAATGATTTTATTGGACTATCTGCCTCAAAAATGATATCTATCGGGATTTCCTCATCTAAACCATAAGAAAACTTTTCTATAGCGGGACGGAATTCATAACTCGCACTTGAAGTTTTGGATTCTTCATTACTTGACGGCATTGCGTAAGCAGCATTGACCCCCGTATTAGAGTAAAGAATACCGCACACCAAGAAACAAAGCAAAATCAAAGCCGCCATTAAGCTATTTCGTATTTTAGCTTTATACATAATAAATTACCTCCAATGTTTGTTTTTTTGATGTCACTTTCGTACGTCATTGACGAAATCGTGGAAACTCGCATAGAGTATAACGTTTTCTCCGTCTATTCTGTAGTATAACGCTATGCTGTCGCTTTCCCGTATTTCCCTTTCAGGACTGTCTTCGGAAAAGATGCAAAGTGAAGTCAACACCCAAGAGAAGGCTCCAATATCGTCAATAAACCATTCCGCGGGGATCAGTACGGTTTCTTGCTTGCCAACAAATTTTCCGTTGGCTTTTATTATCCACTTGTACTCTTCCGCCCCAAAGTCTGCTATTTTCCGTAATAATATGTCTTCTCCAATCGGCTTGGGATTTTCTATACCGTCACGAAAATGCCCACGATTCATGAGTAATTCTGCCGTAACGGCCAAGGGAGAGGGATCGATTGTTGCCGTACCGTTATTTGAGCCGTAACAAACAGTTACAGTCAAATCCTCGCCGACTTTTAGTCGTGATTTCTCAGTTATAAACGCAACGTTAATAGACGGCGAGGGCTCACCTGACCCTGTTTCAAATCCTCCTTTTAGTCCAACGTCTTTTTCACCACTGCATCCAACCAACGAAAACGTCATTAAAAACGCAAGCATAATTAGCCAAAACGCTTTACTGCCGCATGCTCGCTCTTTCATAAAACTACCTCCTTTTAACAAGTTTTGGTTAATTCTATTGCACCTCTTTTTTGCCTTCAAAACAAATTGTAACAAATAACAATAGCCCATTGGTCTATCCTCCTATCATTGATATAAAAACAGCGCATAGGAACATAGGGACACACAACGCCCCACAATCCTACGCGCTATATTGTTATTTACCAAAATTATCTATATATCTTTCACAGTATAGACCACTCGGCAAAACATAGCAAATATTTTGTCGGAGTTGTGTAAAAATTGAAACTTATAACTGTCCTACTTAACTGTGCGATTATATTATAGCACACTTTTCTTAAAAAGTCAATATTATTTTCGTCCATTGCGCATCTCCTTTTGTCTAAAAAAAATCCCGACATTCCTGCCGGGGCGTTGGCGGAAGGTGAGGGATTCGAACCCCCGGACACCGATCAAGGCGTCGTTCGATTTCAAGTCGAGTGCATTCAACCAGACTCTGCCAACCTTCCAAATGATGTCTTTGAGCGTATTTTTGAGCAATCAATCGCTTGGTTTTTTGACCATTGAACTTCTACAAAAATAGACTGCTCGCATATATATTTGTAGAAAAATTTGTAGAAAAAACAGTGCTAACAAAAAATTTGTAGAAATTTTGCTGTCGTTTTGACTGCTTTTACTCTTGGCTATTATACCACGAAAAGTCAGTAAATACAAGAGGTTTTTACGAGGATTGAACAACCTGCCGAAAAGTTTGTAGAATTTTCGTTATCGTTTTGACCACCTCAAATAAAGTGCCTTTCAAGACCGCCTCGTTGTGACCGCTTCGATATGCCTCCGTATCGTAAAGCGTAATGCCTTTTTAATTGCCTCGTTATTATATACCACTTTTTACGAAAAATCAAGGATTTATTCCATAAATTTTCAATTATTGTATCTTTGGTTGCAAACTTGTCCGAAATATGATACAATAAACGAACAAAAAATCGAGATAAATTTATGAGCGAAAGTTTCTTATTTAAAACAAAAAAAATAACGGATTCCGACTTAGATTGCGTCGAAAAGTCCGCCTATAAGCCCGATAACGGCAAAAATAATAAAAAACCTCAACGGGTTAATCCGCTATACGGCATTAAGAATTTCCTTATTAAAACCGCGAGTTATTCCGTTTCCGCGGTTATTATAACTATATTCTATCTTCTTGCCTGATTGTATGTAAAGTTTATCCTTTCGGCTTAAATACCGTGGCAAGTTACGATATGCTTGCGCAAATTACGCCGTTTATAGAGCATTTATTCGACGTTTTGGAAGGAAAATCTTCACTGCTGTATTCGACGGCGGTTGCGGGAGGCGCAGATCTTTTCGGAAGCCTTGCGTACTGTCTTATAAGCCCTTTTACGTGGTTGTTTTTGCTTTTCGGAAGATCAAACGTTTATTACGGCGTAGCGCTCGTGGTACCCCTGAAACTTATATTTACGGCGTTTTCGGCAATATATTTTCTTAATAAAGTATTTCCGAAAATTCCCGAACGCATCCGTATCCTTTACTCGATATTGTACGCTTATTCGGGTTACGCCTTCGTTGCAAACACCTATATAGGCTGGATGGATTTTTTAATTTACCTTCCATTTGTCGTAACGGGTTTTCAAAAAATAGTACGGGAAGGCAAAGTATTACGCTTTGCGATAAGTTACGCGCTTATGATTTATACTTGTTTTTCCTTGGCGTCGTTTTCAATGCTTATCGTTTTCGTAATAATAGTAACGTATTCGCTCGTCGTTAAACGCGACGAAAAAGACGTTCTCGTAAAAAGTTGCTTCGCGCTTTTGATTGCGGTTTTGTTGTCGCTTCCCGTAATGCTTCCCGCGCTGAAAGCGTTTTTATCGTCCGAAAGAAACAAAGGGCTTTTTGAAAACATATATAACAATCTTAACGTAACCCACTTATACAGAAAAATTTCTTATATCATATCAGACGTTCTTTTTGTGTTTTTAACCGCCGTTTATTTTATAAAAAACGGCGTTAAACGACCTATAGACCGATTTTTGTTGATTACGGCGATAATTTTGCTCTTCCCCGTCTTAATTGACGAATGTTGCAATTTATTAAACGGCGGAAGTTATTTAAGTTATTCTTTAAGGTTCGGTTTTTTAAATTCTTTTTATAGTTTTTACATTGCGTCAAAACTTACGCAGGAACATTTTTCCGCTCCGAAAAAGACGAGAATAAGAACCCCTTATCCCGATAAAAAATCGTTTTTATTCGCTTTTTTGCTCGTTTTAGCGGTTGCAGGCGCGTCGTTATACTTTGTTTTTTCTGAAAACGTAATAAAATTTATCGACGGACTTTACAAAAAGTTTGACGGAACCGATTCTTACGAATTCTTTTCCGTTTTCGCTCATTCTTTGGGCGGACTTGAATTTTTAGCGCCGATGGCTTTGATAATGTCAGCCGTTTTGACTTTATCGATCGTTTTTTATAAAAAACGACTTTGTTCTCCGAAAGTTATAGCGTTATCGCTGTGTTGTCTGTTTGCCGTTCAGATTGCCTTTTACAATATTTCGCTCGTAAAAGGAAATCTTTACGATCCCGCGTATTACAAGGAGTATTCCTCTATAGCACGCCAAATCGAAAGCGCCGAGGGCGACGGGCGAAATTATTATCGCATAAAAGACGCGGGTGATCTTCTTACCGCCGACGCTTCGCTTACGACGCACACTAATTCTTACTCGGTGTTTTCTTCCGTCATCGATAAGAAAAACTTTGTCGCAACCGATTTTTTCAACTACAAAGGAAACGGTATAAATATTTCCAAAAGCGCCAACGGTTTGTTCCTCGGGGATATGCTTCTCGGATACAAATACTTTATAATACGCAACGATAACGGCGAACTTCACGATTACGAAACCCAAGTTAATCGTTCGTATCTTAAAAAACTCGATTATACTCAGCAAAATCATCTGGTTGCTTATAAAAACGAAGCGTCGCTTCCCAACGCCTTTACCGTAAAATCAAGCGATTTAAACTTCGACGGGCTTAATTACGCGCAAAAGTTGAATAAACTTAATCGCTTTTTAGGAGGAAAAGGCGATATTTGCGACGAATACGACCTTAAAGTTTCCGGCGAATACGATACCGATATAGAAAAACTGTCGAACGGCGTTTTCAGAATTTCGCTGAGAATAACTACTAAGGAATCTTTTTGGTTTCTTAATACGAATTTTCCTGATATCTACGATATCAAATACTGCCGTACCCGCGAGTATTCTGAAACAAACGCTAAAAAACTTGAAAGCGGGCAAGACGTTCTTTTCGGTTTTTATAACCGTAAAAACGCCTCCTACACCGCCACGATAAAAGATTATAGCGACAAATTAACCATAGCCGACATACAAAAATACTGCAAAACCTACGGCGTAGCGGTAAGTTCGGTTTATAACCCCGACGCAAAAAACGTGGTTTACGACGAGGTCGTAAAAAATAAAGTCGATTACGAAATATCCGGCGGTAATACTTTCCTTGCGGACGTAACAGGCGAAGATGACGAAACTTTTTTGTTTTTGAACTACGTAAAACTCGACGGACATACCGTAACCGTTAACGGAAAAAAAGTCGATTTTATCGATAACGGTCTTAACATGATGCTTATTCCGCTTAACGCAGGCAGAAATCACGTTGAAATTTCTTACCGCTCGCCTTACGTGTTATACTCGCTTTACGGGCTTATAGGCGGACTTTTAGCAATTATACTCGTAATCTTTGTTCTTAAAAACTCAAAGGCGTATCTCTTAGTTTCCGGCTTCGTTTATTATGCGGCGCTCGTCCTTTTCCTTGTAGTAGCGGGGTTTTTCTTCATCTACCCGTTCGCTTTGTTTTTCGTAAAACTGATAAAACTGCCTTTCGGCGCGATTTTGTAAAAAGTCTCCGAAAAGCATATAAAAAAGCGTCGGACGCAATAATCCGACGCTTTTTTATATGCTATTATTCGCTTGTCGTTATGGCGAAACCTTCTCAAAATAACGATAAAAGCCCGCCTATAGGCCGATTATTCGCTGTTTTTACGGTTCTTTAAATTGAAGCAAATACTTTTAAAAGTCTTTTTCTTCGCATGCGTTTTCGTCTTTACGGCATTTTTTCGGACATTCCTTAACGCAAACAAGGACCGCGTCGTCGCCTATTTTATTGACGTCGCTTAAACAAATTATTTTTTCTTCTTTAAAAAATACCGCCTTATTATCGCACGCTATAAAGGCTTTAATTTTACCTTCGGGGAAAGTAAAAACCACGTCGGTTACGAAGCCCAAAACTTTTCCGTCTAAAATATTAACTACTTTTTTCTTTTTTAAATCGGAATAATTGATTTCCAAAATCTTTACCTGTCCGTTTTATTATATACCGAATCGATTCGCAATAATACCAAAAACGGCGGTAATTATTTCTCAGCGCTAAGAAATTCTCTTTTTAATATAAGAAAGCGCGTTTTTTTCAAGCCTCGAAACCTGCGCTTGCGAAAGCCCTACTTCGCTTGATATTTCCGTTTGCGTTTTACCCTCGTAATACCTTAAATATATGATTTTTCTTTCTCTCTCGTCGAGTTCTTTTACCGCGCGGTTAAGCGCCGCACTTTCCGTCCAGCGCTCGTCTGTATTATAGTCGTCGGAAATCTGATCCATTACAAGCAAGGTATCGCCTTCTTTATTATATACGGGTACGTATAAAGAAACCGTGTCAGAAATGGCGTCCAGAGCGTAAGCGACTTCGCTTTCTTTTATTTCGAGGCGTCGCGCTATTTCGTCGGTGGTCGCTTCTTCGTATTCTTTTTCGATTTCGTTCCTGACTTTCAAAACCTTATAAGCGGTATCTCTTACGGAGCGAGGAATCCTCAGGCTGTTACGCGCGCGTAAATGCCGTTTTACTTCGCCTATAATCATAGGTACGGCGTATGTTGAAAATCTTACGCCGACGGATACGTCGAAGTTGTCCGCCGCCTTGATAAGTCCTATACTACCCGCCTGAAACAAATCGTCCTTTGAAACCGTTTGCGAATTAAATTTTTTAATTACCGACAAAACGAGCCTCATGTTGGCAAGAATAAGTTTGTCTTTTGCTTCTTTGGAACCCTTTTTCATTTCGATAATAAGTTTTTCACATTCTTTACCGTTTATTTTAGGAAGTTCGGAAGTGTTTATTCCGCAAATTTCAACGCCTTTATTCAAAGATTTAAGCCTCCTTTTTGCTAAAAAGTGCCTCTATAAGCCTGTTATCGGCACTTTTTACATAAATCTATTATCGGCATTGCAAAATTAAATATACTTCGTCGTTTAAAAAATACTATCGTCTGTTTGTTTTTTCAATGAACCGCTTCGGCGAGGACGGTTGATTTTAAAGTCGGATTGTAAAAATTGTTGGTAAAATCGCTTGTTTTATTTTTATATTGTGATATAATAATATGTGCTTTCGTTTTTTAAAAAAAAGATTTATTTCAAACGAAAAAGACAAAAACAAAAGTCTGTTCAATATGGCAGCCGGATTTAATTATGATAAAATTTTACAAACCCGACTATAATAATTGCGTTTTGAACGTTACTTCTACTTTGGCGGAATTTTTTAACGCGCCGAACGCAAACGCCACTCTTCCCGTTTTGAAACGAAAATTATCCGAAAAACCTTATGAAAAAATCGTATTCGCAATATTCGACGGTTTAGGCTCCTATCCGATAAAGGTAAATTTAAGCGACGATGATTTTCTCGTAAAAAACACGGCGCAAACTCTTTATTCGACTTTTCCGTCAACCACTACGAACGCAACTACTTCGATAAATACGAACAAACAACCGCTCGAACACGGTTGGTTCGGCTGGAAGGGGTATTTTAGAGATATCGACGACGTAGTCGTTTTATTTAACAGACAAACCGCATATACGAAGGAAAAACTACCCGACGACTATCGTTATCCCATCGGCGAAAGCGACGATTACTGGTTTAATTACGCCAAAACCGATTATGAAATCACTACCGTAATGCCCTCCTTTTGTAAAGGCTTCAAAAACGGTTTCGTGCATGCAAAGACCGTTGCGGAATGTTTATCCGCCGTAAAAGAGTTAATTAAAAAACCCGGGAAGCGTTTTATTTACGTTTATTGTCCCGACCCCGATATGACGATGCACGATTACGGCGTTACGAGCAGTCGGGCGAAAAAAACGATAAAAAGTATCTCCGAAGGGCTTGAAGAATTACAAAAAGACTCCGAAAACACTCTTTTTATAGTTTCCGCCGATCACGGTCAGACAGACGTTACGGGTACGATAGATTTTTACAAAGACGTTGAATTAAACGATATGCTTTTATGCCCTCCCTATCTGGAACCGAGGGCAACCGCCTTTAAGGTAAAAAACGGTTTCAAGCGACAATTTAAAAAAACTTTTATAAAGCGTTACGGAGAAGATTTTACTCTGTTTAACGCAAAAACGCTGATTAGTCAGGGTTATTTCGGTCAAAGGGGCGAATACGGTTACCTTTTGGGCGATTATATAGCAGTTTGCAAAACGGGCAAACTTATGGTTTGCCAAAAGGACGAATTTCATTTTAAAGGGCATCATACATCTTTAAAAGAAGAAATGCTCGTTCCGCTGATATTATTCGAAAGTTAATTTATGAGGTGTGAAAATGAAAACCTACACAGTTGACATCAAAGGTTACGTAGTCGACCTTCCGGTGCTTCCCGTATCCGATACGCTCGAAATAGCGTTTTTTAACCTTCACGGTAACCAACGCTTAACCGAGCATTGCGGTAAAGAACTTGCAAAACTTTTGGGCGATTGCGACGTTTTATTGACGGCGGAATCCAAGGGCTTACAACTCACCCACGTTATAGCAAGAGAACTTAATCAGGATTTTTACGCCGTCGCAAGAAAGTCCAAAAAACTTTACATGCAGGACGGTATTGAAGTTAGAATAGACGCGTCTATTACCACCGGCAGAGAACAACGTTTTTATTTAAGTAAGCATGACGTCGATTTATTGAAAGGCAAAAAAGTAGGTATAATCGACGACGTCGTTTCAACCGGAGCGTCTTTACTCGGGTTGGAAGAACTTGTTAAAATGTCCGGCGGTATTATTTACAAAAAGGCTTTCGTTTTAGCGGAATCTAAAGCGGCGGAAAGAAAAGACGTAATTTATCTTGCCAAAATACCGGTCTTTCCCGCTCAAAAATAGTTTAAAAGTTTTATTTTGAATTGCAAAGGTAGCAATAAATGCCAACAAAAGTGTCTTTTTATCGATTTTTTTGTTTAATCCAATTAAAATTAATACTTTTGCAGTTATAAATAAAGCAAACAAATGACATACGATTCTAAGCGCGGCATGTATGCCGTATATACTGTAGAGGAGGATGCGCAGCTCTTGGATTGGCTTATAGCAAACCTCAAAGGGCTCAGCCGCA
>ERZ870021.171-NODE-171-length-9131-cov-4.469406_pt1 | contig 9131 bp, 7 predicted proteins | sample MGYA00520890_ERZ870021 | MGnify/ENA primary metagenome ERZ870021 (study PRJEB32232, sample SAMN07284987) | human gut metagenome | biome: human-associated habitat; material: feces | host: Homo sapiens | place: Tanzania | collected 2014-08-14 ...
GGAATTGTTGGTTTTTGTAAAAATATCGTTATTTTTAATATAAATCTGATCGTTTGTTTGGCTTCCTTTCAGCGTTGAAAGCGAAAAACCGCCGCCGAAGGAAACCCCTTTTACCGCGGGTACGGCGTACACGATGTTTGCGATTTTACCTTCCATACCGTCAAACAGACTGCCACCGACGCCTCTTTTCATTCCGAAAACGATACATTCTATAACTCCGCCGACGGAATCGCCTTCGCTACGGGCTTTTTCGATTTCCTCCGTCATCTCGTTTTCTTTGTCGAGAGAGGGAAAGGGTTTTTCGTCGTAATTTACAAAATCCGAAGCCGTGATTTCATCCGTACCGAACGATTTTGCCGTTACGCTACCTACCCTTGATAAATAAGCGTGAACAAAAACTCCTCTGCGCGCTAAAAATTGTTTTGCAATACCGCCCGCCACGCATAACGGAGCGGTCAACCTGCCGGAAAATTCGCCGCCGCCCGAAAAGTCGAGCCTTCCGTCGTAAAAGTACGCGGCAAGATCCGCGTGGGAAGGACGAGGAATTGCATAGAGATAAGAATAATCGGCTTTTTTTACGTCCTCGTTTTTTATAATCGCTTTAACGGTTTTTGAAACGATTTTTCCGTTTCTGACGCCTGAAAAAATCGGCGTATCGGATTCTCTTCTTGACGTAAATATCGGGCTATAGGTCGGTTTTCGCCTGTTTAAAAACTTTTTTAAGTCTGATAAATCGAAGGATTCCATAGGAAAGTTATTTATGATAACGCCTATTTCGTCTGAATGCGAAGCACCGAAAATTTCTATTCGTATTGTTTTACCGCGCCATATCGACACAAAAGTTTCCTCCCGTTAATTTATAATCGTCAAAAAAACCGGGGTATGATTTTTTAACGGCGTTCGCATCAAAAACGACGGATTCTTTTTCGGCAAACCTTGCTAAAATTGCCGAAGCCATAACGATGCGATGGTCTGCGGATATAAAATTTCCGCCGTAAACCTTACCGCCGTAAACGATAATCTTATCGTTTGAAAACTCCGCTTTTATCTTAGCCTTGTCAAGCATCGATATTATTTCTGAAATTCTGTCGGATTCTTTAATTTTAAGCCTCGAAACCCCTTTGATTTCGCTCTTTCCTTCGGCGTACGCCGCAATTACCGCAAGTGCGGGAACCAAATCGGGGCAATCTTCGGCGTTAAAGGTAAACGGCATGCGCTTGTTGCTTTTTACCGTAACGCAGTCGTTTTCAACTATAATTTCAGCCCCGTAAGAGGATAAAACGTCAAGAATCGCTTTGTCTTTCTGAAGCGAATTTATATTAAGCCCTTTGACGGTAACTACGCCCTTTATCGCACCGGCGCACAAATGAAACGCCGCGCCCGACCAATCGCCCTCAACGAAATATTTTTCCGCGTCTATAGGCTTTCTTTCTATATAATAACGATTTTCATCTTTGGTAACCGTAACGCCGAAAGACTGTAAAACCTCTTTCGTCATATCGATATAACCTTCGGACACAGTATTTCCCGTAACCGTCAGTACGGATTTTTTGTTTATGACGGAAAGCGCAAATATAAGCCCCGATACGAATTGAGAACTTAAACTTCCGTCAACCGTAATTTCATCGGTTTTTAACTTACCTTGTACAACGTTATCCGAATATGTAATTCCGAAAGGCTTTAAAGCCTCCAAAAGCGGGGCTATAGGTCGGTTTTCCAGACTTTTTGCAAGAATAAATCGCGCGTTTATTCCGAGCGCCGCCGAAACGGGCAATAAAAACCGATAAGTCGCGGCAGATTCGTTTACGTATAACGCGGGGCTTTTTACGGGGTTTTTTATGGGATAAACCGTAAGGTATTTTTCATGCTTTTCAATACGCGTCCCCATGTCGGTAAGGCAGGAAATAGCGGTTAACACGTCTTCGCAATCAAAAACGCCGTAAATATTTACGGGGTTACAAGACAAGGTAGCCGCCACTAAAACAGCCCTTATTGCGTACGATTTAGACGAAACAGCCGTAATCGCGCCGTCAGCGGAAGAAGGAACGATACGCATCTTCATAAAAGTTTCTCCATTTCGTCAAAAGACAGTTCTTCGATGCGACAATCGCCGACGTCAAAGACCGTAACGAATCGGATTTTATCGCCGTCGGCTTTTTTATCGCGTCTTATTGCGTTTAATATTTCTTCTTTTTTATAAGGCAACGTATAGTCTGCGTTTTGCGCGTTCAACATGTTTATGAGCCGTTTTGATTTTTCCTCGGTAAACCCGTAAAGTTTTTCGGATATTTTAACGGCGGAATAAAGCCCTTTAAAAACGCACAACCCGTGCGAAAGCGTGTAATTTGAAAGTTCTTCTACGGCGTGTCCTACGGTATGCCCGAGATTAAGAAGCGCCCTTACGCCCCTGTCCTTTTCGTCTTTTTCGGTAATTTCCGCTTTGAATTTTACCGAGTTATATACCGCGTTTTCTATAGAATCGTCCGAAGATACCGTCTTTGTAAGGAACGAGTATTTTGTAAGTTCCCCTTTGCCGTTTTCAAACTCTTTTTTCGGCAAAGTATTTAGCGTATCGAGATTTGCGTAAACGTAACGCGGCGTATAAAACGAGCCTATCGAGTTTTTGACGCCCTGATAGTTTATACCCGTTTTCCCTCCGACGGAAGAATCTATCATCGACAACAGCGTAGTAGGCATTTCGATATAAGAAATTCCGCGAAGATAGGTTGACGCGGCGAACCCGCCCACGTCGCCTACGACGCCGCCGCCGAGACAAACCAGAAGATCGTTTCTCGAAAAGCCTTTTTCAAATAAAACGTTTAATACGCAAAAGTAACCTTCAAGGCTTTTTGACGTTTCCCCGCTTTTTATGGCGACGGTATATACTTCGCCGTCAAACAAACTTTTTACCTCATCAAGATAAAGCCTGTAAACGTTTTCGTCCGTAACGATAAGCGTTTTGCTGAATTTTTTATCCAAACAAAAGTCTTTATACCCGCGCGCTATAGTAACGCCGTATGGTTTTTCGGTATTTATTTTAATCGTTTTCATACGTCGCGCTCCTAAAAATACTTAGTTTTCGGGCTTATAGAGCAACTTTTGTATTTTCTTGACATTTAAAATTATCTCTTTTAATTCGTTTGAAGAAACAGCCTGCGCCCCGTCGGATAAAGCAGATTCGTGGTTATCGCTTACCTCTATCATAAGCCCTTTTGCCCCGACCGCCGCCGCGGCGTAAGAAAGAGGCGCCACGAAGCGTCTATAACCGGCGGCGTGGCTCGGATCCGCTATAACGGGAAGATGAGTAATTTCTTTCAGCGCCGGCAAAGACGACAAATCGAGAGAACTTCTCGTAACGGGTTCAAAAGTTTTTATACCTCTTTCGCATAAAATAACGTCTTTGGCGCCTTCGGATAAAAGATATTCCGCGCTCATCAGCAATTCTTCGACGGAAGCCATAGTCCCGCGTTTCAATAAAACGGGCTTTTTCATCTTCGCTATTTCTCTGATAAGGGCGTAATTTTGCATATTTCTTGCGCCGATTTGCACTACGTCAACGTCGTAAAACAAATCTGCGGATTTTTCGCTCGTTATTTCAGACACGAGTGGAAGCCCCGTTTCTCTTTTCGCTTTCAATAAAAATTTAATTCCGTCCTCTTTTAAACCCTGAAACGAATAAGGCGAGGTCCTCGGTTTAAACGCTCCGCCTCTTAAAAAGTCGGCGCCCGCTTTTTTTACGGCGATTGCCGTCTCTATTATGCTTTTTTCAGACTCGACGGCGCAAGGTCCTGCGATAACCGTAAAATTATTTCCGCCGATTTTGCGCCCGCAAACTTTAATAACGGTATCTGTTTCGCAAAACTTCCTCGACGCAAGTATGAAAGGCTCCGTTATGCGTTTTACTCTTTCTACGACGTCGAAAGCCCTAACGCGCTCGACGTCTATTTTATAAACCGCGCCCGTAACCGTCAAAAGGTCGTATTCAGCAAGATTTTGAAAATCGACGTTCACCCCGCAGGAATCAAGATACGAAATAAGCGCGTTTAAACTTTCTTTACTTGCTTCTTTTTTTATCGCTATAACCATAAAAACTCCCCGACCGTAAAGTCGGCTTTTATTTTGTCGTAATAACCCGTACGCAGCGCGGATTAGTCCGTATATACGAAACGACGCGTATATACACGGTTATTTTACTCTTTCTTTACAATTATGTCAACGATTTTCAAAAACCCTATTGCGTACGCGACGAAAATCAGGCAAAATCGGCGTCAAAGAAAAAGTCGAAACAGGAACCTGCCCGCTTCGGCTTATTTTTTTATTAACTTTCCGGTCATCGTGATATGACGCAACGACGACTTTTTCACTTATTTTTTATCGTTTTTCTTTTTTCCTAACGAGGCAAACTTCGCTTCTATACGCGTCTGATATTTGCAATATAAAACGAAGGCTAAAGCGCAGAGCAAAAATAACGCTATCCACACGAATATTCCCCACCCGTCGAAAGGTATTATATCGCCCGTTGCCAAAAAACAAACGGCGCCTATATATACGGGACGGACTATAAGCATTACGATCAGAAAAAACTTAAACGTCATTTTCGTAAGCCCCGCGACCATACATAAAATATCGTCGGGGAAAAACGGCAAAACTTGCATAAGCACGAACAAAACGTTGCCTTTATTGCCCAAAAGATCGAGATATTTTTCAGTTCTTTCTTTACCGACGCACCAATAAACTACCGGTTTGCCGGCGTATCTTCCGATAAAAAACGCTATGCAAGAACCCGCCACCACCGAGGCGTAAGAGATAAAAAACGCCTCTATAGGCCCGTAAACGGCAACTCCCGCAAGATAAAATATGAAGCCCGGCGCGGGAAGTATAATTACCTGAAAAAGTTGCAGTAATACGAAAACAACGTATCCGTAAGCGCCCCAGTCGAGGATAATTTTTTTAACCTTTTCTAAATCCTTTAAACTATCGAAAAGCCCGAACAGATTGAGCAAAAAGAAGGTCAGAACGAATATAAGGGTTACTACGTTACAACAAAATGCCGTTTTGAAAAGAGATTCCTTTTTCAGAAAGAAAAAAACCGCGCATGAAACGGTAAACCCGCCTATACATAAATAAGCAAGCAGTTTAAGGTACCACTCGACGGTGTTTAAAAAAATCAGCATAATCGCAACCATTATTATGCCGATTATTATGTCGATTACGAAAACGAGTAAGTTTTGAGAGGTTTTTTTAGGGCTTTCAGTCATTATTAGTTACTTCACCGTTTTTTATTCTGCGCATATTTTGCGCCGTATATACGCCGAGCGAAACGCATACAAGCACCATTGAAGAGCCTATAATCGCGCGAGACAGCCAAATCGGTAAATCCTTAACCAGCAAATGCAGTAAAATATTTACGTAAAGGGTTACCGTTGTCGCCTTACCGACGGCGTTCGCGCTGTAAGTCGTTCCCGTTTTTTTAATTACTATTATACCCTCTATCCCCATAACCGCTTCCTTTACGGCAAAAAGCACGCACAGTATTATAATGGGCGCCGACCTCAGATAAAAACAAAGTATTACTAAAAGCGTAAAAAGGGTAAGTTTATCGGCAATCGGATCGAGGGCTTTACCGACGTTTGTGACCATGTCGAACTTTCTTGCGATTATCCCGTCCAGAATATCCGATACGCCGGATACGGCTATGAGCGCCGCCATAAAATAAAGCCTGTCAAGAACGTACGCCCATACTATAAAAGGTATAAGCGCTATTCTGAAAAGCGACAATATATTCGGGATAGTAAAAAATTTGTTCTTCATTAAGTCACCGTTAACAGATAATCGTGGTTTGCCGTTATTATATTTAAGATTATATCACACTTTCATTATTTGGCAAACAGTTTTTCGGCGTCGCATAATTTTTGTAAAAAGAACAATTATAACGACACGATTTATTCTTAACGTTTTTAAAGCCGTTTAAATCGAATAAAAGCGACCGCAAAAAAACAATTTGCAGTCGCTTTTATAGTTGTTTTTGCCCGATAACTGGCTTATAGCCCGACTTTAATCAAAAAACCCGATTTATTCGCCTACTACTTTATCGCAAAATTCTATAATATCGCGGGTAGATTCGTCTTTGGATACGTCGTTTAAAAATTCGTGTAAAACGCCGTCGTAAAGTTTAAGCGTAACGTCTTTTACGCCTTGTTCTTTATATAGATAATAAAGTTTTGCGGTGAGTTTTGAATACCCCCCTACGGGATCGTTTGCGCCGCTTATTATAAGCATGGGCATATTTTTGTTCAATTTGGCAAGATTTTTCTTCTTGTAAATTTCCCTTAAACCTTTGAAAAAGCATCTGTAAAAATTATAAGAGCATACAAAACCGCACCTGTCGTCGTCTTCGTAACGTTTTGCTTCCGATTCTATAGTCGATATAAAGGAATCCAACCCGAGTTGTTTTTTATAGGTTTCAAAAGTCATGTTATGAAGAAGCCTGGCGGGCTTATTTTTGCCTTTAAAAGTACAACCGATGCTTGCTACGATACCTCCAAGAACGGGTAACGCGCCCTTCATATTTGCGCTTCCGCCTAATATTACGCCGTCGAGATACTCGTTATATTCTTCAATAAACCGTTGAGATAAAAACGAACCGTAACTGTGAGAAAACAATATAATTTTTAAATCGGGATACTTTTCTTTGTAAATTTTACAAAGCATAGCCATATCCTTTAAAGTATCGTGATACATGTCGCCGTCGGAGTACCCGAAAGTTTCTTCGTCGGTGGAGCCGTGTCCTCTGTGGTCGTCGCCTATCGCAAGATAACCGGCGTTGTTTAGACTTTCGGCAATACGCTCGTAACGCATTATATGCTCGCACATACCGTGCGCGATCAGAACTACCGCCTTAGGCTCGTCAACGGACCACTCCACGTATGAAATCTGTTTTCCGTCAAACGCTTGAAACGTCAATCTGTTCATAAAACACACCTCTCTACGGCTTTAAGCCAATTTTTATATTCTTCGTCGTGACTTTGACGCGGTTTGAAAACTTTAACCTCTTCTTCTTTTCCCGAATCCTCTGCGTTAAGCCCTTTAACGCACAATTTGATAGCGCCAAGCACCGTAGATTCGGTACAAACGGGAACTTCAACGTCGGTAGCAAGTTCGTCTGCCTGAAACCCCATCAGAAAGCCGTTTTTGGCGGCGCCGCCGTCCGCGCGGATTTTTTGAAGTTTTATTCCGCTTTCTTCTTCCATTACGGCAAAAAGTTGTCTTGCCGAAAAAGCCATCGCCTCGAGCGCCGCTCTTACGATATGGGCGCGCGACGTATTGCGGGTTATGCCCGTAATAAGCCCGGTTGCGTCGGGCTTCCATTTCGGCGCGCCAAGCCCAGTAAACGCGGGAACAAACGATACGCCCTCCGAACTTTTCACGGAATTTGCAAGCATTTCGCTTTCGCTTGCGTCGGTTATAAGCCCCATTTTGTCACGAAGCCACTGCACGGCGGTACCGGCGTTGAATACGGAACCTTCTAAAGCGTAATTTACCTTTCCGCCGACCTTAAAGCCGACGGTTGAAATTATTCCGCTTTCGGACTTTGGAATAATATTACCCGTATTGAAAAGGATAAACATGCCCGTGCCGTAAGTTATTTTACCCGTACCCGCTTCTATGCACCCCTGCCCGTAAAGTGCTGCCTGCTGATCTCCTATTACTCCGCAGATAGGAAAAGCCTTCCCCTGATAGTTATATTCGCCCGCTAATTGATCGTTATCGATAACGTCGGGAAGAATACTTCTCGGAATACCGAAAAGTTTTAAAAGTTCGTCGTCGTAATCGAGCGTTCTGAGATTGAAAAGCATGGTCCTCGACGCGTTCGTTACGTCGGTTACGAAACTTTTGCCCTCGGTAAGCCTGTATATGAGGTAACTGTCGATAGTGCCTACCATAAGGCGGTTTTCGTCAAGCGCTTGTTTTACCGCTTCGACGTTATCGAGAAGCCATTTTATTTTACTTGCCGAAAAATAAGCGTCAACCACAAGCCCCGTTTTTTCTTTTATCATCGCTTTAGCGTCTTCCGAAAGGCTTTCGCAATACTCTTTCGTGCGTCGGCATTGCCAGATAATCGACCTATAGAGGGGTTTTTGTGTAAATTTATCCCACGCAACGACCGTTTCGCGCATGTTGGTTATGCCTATGCCTTTGGCTTTCAGTTTAGAATAATCCAAAGCATCGTTTAAACAAAGCAACGTCGATAAAAAGATTTCTTCGGCATCTTCTTCCACCCAGCCGGGGTGCGGGTAATACTGATCGACAGACTTTTGCTTTACTATTTTGAGTTTGCCCGTTTTCGTGTCGTAACATGCGGAACGAACGGACGTCGTACCCGCGTCAATACCTATAATTTTACTCATAGATATATTGTACACCATGTTTTAAGCGATTTCAATACCTTTTTGAAAAAATCTTTGAAATTTTCACTTGTTTAAATTTTCGTTTAAAAAAACATAATATATATTATGAAAACCATAGTACTAACCGGCGGAGGAACTTTAGGGCATGCGCTTCCGCATCTTGCAATATACCCCTATCTTAAAAACAGTTTCGACGATTTTTATTATATAGGTTCCTCGGGCGGGGCGGAAGAACCCGTTATGAGTAAAACTTTTAAATATTACGGCATTACCACGGCAAAACTCAAACGCTATTTTTCACTCGATAATCTGACTATTTTAAGTCGGGTGCTGAAAGGAATACGCGAAGCCGAAAAAATATTAAAGGAATTGAAACCCAACGTAGTATTTTCAAAAGGCGGGTACGTTTCCGTCCCCGTAATTTTTGCCGCTAAAAAACTAAAAATACCCGTCGTCGCGCACGAATCCGATTATACGGTGGGGCTTGCCAATAAACTCGTTTCCAAAAAATGCGCGAGCGTTTTAACCTCTTTTTCGGACACCGCAAAAAACGGTAAAAATTATCTTTTTACAGGTCCGCCCGTAAGAGAATTTAATCTCGATAAACCGCCCGCGCTGAAACGTTTCGGTTTTTCGGGACATAAACCGGTGCTTCTTATTTTGGGCGGAAGCATGGGTAGTTTGACCATAAACAACGCGATAACGGGCTTATTGCCCGATTTA